>Ga0194052_1000245_pt1 | contig 38062 bp, 24 predicted proteins | sample SepL226m_MetaG_FD_160117 | JGI IMG/M metagenome (GOLD analysis project Ga0194052, IMG submission 160117) | Anoxic zone freshwater microbial communities from boreal shield lake in IISD Experimental Lakes Area, Ontario, Canada - Sep2016-L227-6m | ecosystem: Environmental > Aquatic > Freshwater >...
GACTTGGGCCGGGCGGGTTTAAGCATGATGTTAACGCCCCTCATGGCGCACACAATTTCATTCTGTCATTCTTCTTTGATTACGGACTGATCGGTCTAGTTTGCGCGATATTTTTTTATCTGAATATATTGAGGGATCACTTTATAACCTTTGCCCGTCAGGAGACAGAGATGCAACGAATCTCTTTCCTGTTTGTTGTCGGAATAGCGGCTTTCATGTTGCAAGGGCTTGTCGATTTCGATTACTATTATCCCGAAGAATGGATATATCTCGGTACCTCGTTTGCGATATTGAATGTTGCGTACGGTGCTGCTCGAAATGAGTCGCCTACATGAAACCAATAACGACTTTGGAATATGAGTATATACGGACGAGTTTGAAACTTGCCAAAATTTTTCAGGAAAGAGCATAAATGGATTTTTTTGCTAAGAAATTGTCTCATACTGATATTGAACCAGTGGTTGTAGTTTCTGGACTACCCAGATCCGGAACGTCCATGATGATGAAAATTCTGGAGGCTGGAGGCATTCAACCGCTGACTGACGAGCTTCGCGCAGCGGATTCGGATAATCCCAAAGGTTATTACGAGTTTGAACGGGTCAAAAAACTCAAAGATGGCGATACTGCTTGGCTGGCTGACGCTTGCGGAAAAGCCGTGAAAGTCATTTCCGCCCTGCTACCATATCTTCCGGGTGGGTATGATTATCGCGTTGTATTCATGCAAAGAAACATCAGCGAAATTCTGGCTTCCCAGCGCAAGATGCTGATCAACCGTGGCGCGGATACAAACTCTGTTAGTGATGCCGAAATAGCTGTTTTGTTTCAGAAACATTTAAAACAGACCGAAATGTGGCTGAAACGTACTGCCTGCGTTCAATACATTTTTATTGACTATAACATTATGCTGTCCGCTCCGGAGCCTCAATTGAGGCGGCTTGACCAGTTTTGCGGGGGCAATCTGAATATGGAATCCATGGCGGCAGGCATAGACCGGGTTTTATATCGCCAGCGCTTCTGAATCGAATGTAACGGATTTTGGATTGACTATGATCGTATCTGAAAGTATTGCAAGAGACTGTCTAAGGCTTATCGTGTGGTATCCCCTACGCTGGATCATTCTTTTGGTTCCTGTCAGTTGGGGCGTGACGATACTTCGGCTGTTGGGGGACATCCATTATGAGTTATCCCGTAAAAAGCGCGCTCAGCTTACAGAAAATTACATGCGGCTGAATCCGAACACAGATCCGAACCAGTATCTGAATCTGCATTCGTCCGAATTCAAGCGCACCAACCACGTCATAAGAGAGTATTTTCGTAACCATTATATCGATCATCTGATGATTTTCATATTTCCCAAAATGGGGCGACGGGAAATTGAAAAATATATTGAATTTGAGGGGTTGAAGCATTTGGACCAGGCGCTTGCCACAAACCGTGGGGTGATACTGGTTCATGGACATTTCGGGCCGGTTCATCTTCCGCTTGTTTGTTTAAGTCGTATCGGATATCCCCTGATGCAGATCGGCATGCCCTCTGATGAGGGGTTAAGCCGTATCGGCAAGATCGTCGCGTTTCGCCTTCGGATGAAATACGAGGCCCAACTGTCTGCTGACATCATACATGCCAGATCGTTTCTGCGGCCAGTTATCCTGTGGCTCAAACAAAACGGGATTGTCATGATCACTGGTGATGGCAGCGGAGCCGCAGATCGGGTCGGCAGATATGAGCCGTTTTGTTTTTTGGATCATCGGGTACTCTTCCCGCTCGGTCCGGCGCTATTGTCAAGAAAAACAGGTAGTGCGCTTCTTCCGCTGTTCATTGTCCCTGGAAAGAAAAAAATGTACCGTATTGTTATTGAACCGCCTATCAATGAAAATGGCGACAACGCCAATAATAACGTAATAGTTCAGAAATTTATCCGCCGGTTGGAAGATTATGTTCGCCGATGGCCCGGCTACATGCATTTTCTGGATCGATTTGAAGTCGGGCGACTGATCGAAAACGAGAATAATCATGGAAGTTGAAATCAGAAAAGCAGCATCTGTAAAAGAAATCCGTACTGCAGTTGGTGATATTATTAACCGGTTTAAACATGTCTTGCCGACATCCACCAATTCCAGAATTTTGCTTAAACCCAATTTAAACGCCAATATGAACGCGCTAACTGGCAATACAACCGATTTGAGGTTGATAGCAGCGGTCATTATCTTTCTTAAGGACACCGGCTATCGGAACATCACAATAGGAGAAGGGACCAACAGCGGATACTATCGCAACAACATTAGTGTGATTTCCCGATTGAAGGTTGATAGCCTGGCGCGCTACTTCGGAGTGGATGTTTGCGATCTGAATCAGGATCAACCCAAATTTATCAATTTTGAAAAGGATATCCAGGCCGGAGTCGCCGAAACGTGCTTTCAAACCGACTTCTTCATCAACCTTCCGAAAATAAAAACCCATTTTGAAATCGGCATGAGCGTGTGTCTGAAAAATTTGATGGGATGTCTGGTTGGTCAAGACAATAAAAAGAAAACGCATCAGAATTTAGCAAAAAATATTGTAAATCTCAATCAGCAATTGAGACCTCATCTGCATTTGATTGATGGTTTGATAGCCATGGAGGGCCTTGGTCCCACAAGAGGCAATCCATTGAATCTGGGACTGATCCTTGGTGGAACCAATCCATATCTGCTGGATCTGGTTTGCGCCGGAATCGCCGGATTTGATTATCGCAACATCCTGACGCTGAAAGTTGCTGAGTCCAGAGGCCTGATTGGGAATTCTCATTTTCAATATCTGAAAAACCTTGATCTTGATGGATTGACCAGAAAGTTTGAACAGCCCAAGGCGAATTTTCCGGCATCTTTCATCCATAGTCCCAAACGGCAAAAATATTTTTTGGCGGTTCGCAACACACCTTTTTTTACCTGGCTTGCTTCCACCCGGATGTTTGGGCATCTGTTATTTCTGTCCGGACTTAGGCAGGATAATTTTATCCTCAAAGAGATGACGCTGAGCCGTCTGACGTTCCGGGCCGACCGCTGCAAAGCGGGTTGCACAAAATGCACGGATTACTGTCCATTGGGTCTATATGTCCCCAGGGCTATTGGCGAAATGGATCACAACTGTATCGGATGCCTCTACTGTTTTTTGGTCTGTCCGCAAAAAGCCATTGGCTTTGAGGGAGAACTGGGATTCATGGCTGAACAGCTTAGGCAGTACGATATTATTACAAGGAAAATATCCTGAGAATAGGCATTGATTTCCACATTGATACAGGCATATATCAAGGTGCAAAGACTTATCTGAATGAACTGGTCACCGCCTTGGCAAAAATTGACAGTGAGAACCTATATTATCTTTTTAACTCACAATATGGTGGGAACCTTTCAGAGGGCTGTGATCTACATCCACATCCGCCAACCGCCCCCAATTTTATTCGGCGGAAAATGCTGACTAACAACGGAGAATTTAATCTATTGTGCGGTTTTGCAAAGATCACCAGGCAGCACCGCATTGATGTTTTTCATACAAATTATTTCAAGCCACTCTTGATATCCAGCCGATCCGTAATCGTTATCCATGATATTCTTCAGGAAATAATGCCGCAGTATTTTTCCCCCAAACTTCAATTTATTCAAAAAACACTGCTGCCTCTTATGGCGCGCCAGGCTGATGCTGTCATCACCGTATCCCATTTTACAAAAACGCAATTATTGGAAAAGTATAGGTTGAATCCAAATAAAATTTTCGTTACATTGGAGGCCGCTGCGAATGTTTTCCGCAGACTGGAATTGGACCCATCGGAGGTATTGCAGCGGTATGGTATTGAAGGTGAATATATTTTGTATGTTGGACGACTGGCTCCTATCAAGAATATTCCAACCATGCTAAAGGCTTATGCCAAGGTTCACAGACATTTGGGTGGCGATTTAAAGTTTGTACTGGTCGGACAAAGGGATCCAGCATTTCCCGAATCTGAAATTGATGGTCTGATTGATTATCTTGAAATTTCTGATTCAATTATCTTTCTTTCGAGTGTTCCCACTGAGGATATGGTCGCCATATATAACCTGGCCAGTGTTTTTCTGTTTATGTCTTACGGGGAAGGCTTTGGCCTTCCGATCTTGGAGGCCATGGCATGTGGCGCTCCTGTAATCACATCTGATACAACAGCATGTAATGAGATCGCCGGAAATGCAGCAATAAAATTACCGCCCGGCAACGTGGATCAAATTGCAGATGCCATTATCATGGTTCTGAAGAATAGTGGATTGCAAAAAGAACTGTCGGAAAAAGGATTGGCAAGATCTGATGAATTCAAGTGGGAATCGTGCGCCAGGGAAACCTTGAATGTGTTTGAACATGTTCTGAGGCGGTAAGTTGTCTGTCAATGTTGGTATAAAGCAATCCAATATCCGTTATGGGGGGCTGAGAGCTGCCTCCACATCTTAAGGCTATCCATGAACATAATTTGTCTTAATCCTCCTTTTTTGCTCAGGTTTTCAAGACCTCAGCGGAGCCCGGCGGTCACAAAAAGCGGCGCTCTCTACTTCCCGATCTGGCTGGCGTACTGTGTTGGCGTGCTGGAAAACGAGGGGTTTGATGTATCTCTCGTTGATGCTCCAGCGCGGGATCTGCTTTTATCCGATGTCATTCAACATATCGCTGCAATTCGGCCAGATATGGTCGTTATGGATACCAGCACGCCAAGCATCAAAAACGACCTGAATGTGGCTGAAGAAATTCGGCGGGTATTACCGGGCTGCTTTATCATTCTGGTGGGAACGCATGTTTCCGCACTTCCGGGCGAAACCCTGTCCAAAAGTGATGCCGTAGATGCAGTTGCAAGACGTGAATACGAATACACGATTCGCGATTTAGCCAGACTGCTTGGGGACAAACCAACTGACAGAGCAAGAAAAGATGGGCTCAAAACCATTCCGGGACTTTCTTTCAGAATGGATGATGTGGTCATTCACAATCCGGATCGTCCGTATATCGAAAACCTTGATGAGTTGCCGTGGGTCGGCAAAGTTTACAAAAATCATCTGAACATTCGCGATTATTTCAATCCCAATGCGCTGTATCCCATGGTTACATTGATCAGCAGCCGTGGATGCCCTTTTCGGTGCAGTTTTTGTGTGTACCCTCAAACACTTACAGGAAGAAAATACAGATTTCGGAGCATCAGGGATGTTCTTGATGAAATGGAATTCGTGATTCGGGAATTCCCCGACGTAAAATCAATTTTTTTTGAAGACGATACACTCACCGCAAACAAAAAGAGATGTATTCAGCTTGCCGATGAAATTCTGGCTCGTGGCATCAAAATACCATGGACAGCCAATTCCCGGATAGACCTTGATTTTGAAACCATGTCGAAAATAAAGGCTGCCGGGTGCAGGCAGTTGTGTGTGGGATTTGAAAGTGGAGAGCAGAAAATCCTTGATTCCATGAAGAAAGGAATCAAATTGGATCGAATGCTCCAGTTTATGAAAGATGCAAAAATGGCGGGACTCCTTGTTCATGGCTGTTATATGATGGGTTTTCCTGGTGAAACCCGTGAAAGTATTCAAAGGACAGTCGATCTGGCCATTCGCTTGAAACCTGATACAGTTCAATTCTATCCTGTGATGGTGTATCCTGGAACGGAAGCTTACAAAGAATATGAACAAAAAGGCTGGATAACTGCCGGCGATTACAGTCAATGGATCGCTCCGGATGGGCTCCACAATTGCGTCGTAAAGAATGAGACGTTGTCGTCTCTGGATCTGGTCAGGCTATGTGATAAGGCGCGTCGCAGATTTTATCTGAGGCCCGAATATCTGTTATACAAGCTGATTCAGATTCTGAAAAACCCGGCGGAATTTGTACGTACAGCGAAGGCCGCCCGAACATTTTTCACATATCTTTTCGCAGGATCAAGGATTTAGATAAATGCAGCTTAATGGAACTGGGAATATCATTGATTTTTCTGTCGTTGTTCCCGCTTACAATTCAGAACGCACTTTGGCATTATGTCTCGACTCTCTATCGGCTCAGACTCTGCCAAAAGAAAAATACGAAGTTATTGTGGTTGATGACGGATCGACTGACACCACATCAAAAATCGCCCGCAGATTTGATGTCCGGTATTTATTTCAAAAAAATAAGGGGCCAGCAACTGCAAGGAATACCGGAGCGCGTAACGCATTGGGGCAATTCATTCTATTCACAGATGCTGACTGCGCGCCTGCACCTGACTGGCTTGCGGAGATGGTGCGGCCATTTACGCATCATCCGGATGTTTCCGCCGTAAAGGGCAGTTATAAAACCACGCAAAAAGAACTGGTTGCACGGTTTGCTCAAATGGAATTTGAAGACAGATACGATATGCTTTCCCGCAACTACTATATTGATATGGTTGACAGTTATTCAGCGGCGTTCCGAAAAGAAGTGTTTATCGAAACAGGGGGTTTTGATGAATGCTTTCCAAAGGCCAATAACGAGGACACGGAGCTTTCTTATCGACTGGCTGATGCTGGATACAGAATGGTTTTCAACCCATGCGCTTATGTGTTTCACAACCATACGGCCACTCTTTTGCAATATCTGAAGGTCAAGCTTTGGAGGGGTTACTGGCGCATGATTGTTTACCGTCGTTATCCTCTTAAAGCTGTAAAAGATTCCTACACGCCAAATGTTCTGAAGCTGCAAACAATACTGATGGCGCTCTCATTCTTCATTTGTCTGATGTCATTATTTATTCCGATTTATTTTACCCTGGTATTGTTGATATGGTTTGTTGTAATGATTCTGGCGCTTCCATTTTCTATAAAAACATATAAAAAAGATAAGGTGGTTGGGCTCATTTCACCTGGCGTTATTTTGTTGCGGTCAATGGTTTTTGCTGCAGGAAGTCTTATGGGGGTAGTCAGGAACCTGATTTCACGTCTCGGTACTCAACGCACTGTATAACAGATTCAAGCATGGATATATCCTTACGCAGGTTGTCCAGTTTTTTTTGTCATCTGCGAGTAGTCAAGGATCGTCCGATATCATGTCCGTCGGATTTTCTTGTTTTCCTGTGTGATATAATGTATCTCGTCAAGAGTTTTTTCAACATAAGGATTAGTTCAGTTCCTTAAGCCGCAATCTTGGCGCAAAGCGAACAAATAATTTGTCCAAAGTCCAAACAGAGAAAAGGTCTATTTATATTGAGCTCACAGACGGATGGATCATCGGTTTCCCGGCAAGTTGTTTTAAGCTTCTTGACTCTGCTCCGGACTACGGCTATCCAGTCATTTCGGGAAAAGCAAAGCGTATCTGTCATTTTATTTTATGCTCTTATTTGCCTCAGTTTGCTCATTCGATTCGTCTATATCTCGTATCCTTCCCAGGTGGTTTTTGATGAAGTCGGGTTTGGCAAGTTTGTTACTGCGTACGGTTGGACCGGAGAGAGGTTTTTTGATATCCACCCACCCCATGGTAAATTGCTGATTACCGCAGTTGCCAAGATCGGCGGTTATCATGGAAGCATAAATTTTGCCAATATTGGTAATGTCTGTGCAGAATCCATTGCTCCTCTCCGATTTGCGCCGGCGCTGGCAGGCTCACTGATTCCAGCCCTGATTTACATCCTGCTTTTTCAATTGGGCGCTTCAAATCCTGCCGCTTTTTTGGGCGCGGTCCTGATAACCTTTGATAATGCGTTTGTGGTCCAGTCCCGTTTGATTGGACTGGACATGATACTGATATTTTTTATCCTGTCCTCTTTGAGTGCGCTTCTTGCTTCAGGAACATCTGAAGGTGTTAAAAAAATGGGCTGGATTGCGCTGTCGGGGATGACGGCAGGGCTTGCAGTCGGAACAAAATTTACAGGCCTGGCTGCTGTGGCCTTGGCAATGGTGATCCTGCTGGATCGTTTTTTCAGAAATAAGACTTTGCGCTTGCGATTACAGGACGTACTTCATTTTGGCGTTTTTATTGGTGCGGCCACTGGAATTTTTTTGTTGGGATGGGTAATTCATTTTCACCTGTTAAATCTACCTGGTTCCGGAGACGCATTTTTTGTTCCTGCGGGAAGACTGATCCAGGATACTATCAACTTGAATCAAATCATGCTGAATGCCAATGCCGGGATTAAGGCCACACATCCTTACTCCAGCCTCTGGTGGCAATGGCCGATGATGGTAAAGCCCATTTATTACTGGGCAAACGGGAATAACGGAATATATCTGCTGGGAAATCCCGTACTTTGGTGGGGCGTTGGCGGGGTGTTTACATGGCTGATGGGATATCTGATATTTGGACGGGCCAGAAATATAACCACTGAACATACAGGCGATAAAAGTCCCATGCTCTGGGTGCCGATTGCGGGTTATCTGATTTCCATCATTCCATTGGTACCGGTTGATAGACCTTTGTTTCTGTATCATTATCTGCCGTCGCTGACTTTTTCGTTGCTGGCGGCAATGCTATGGTTGGATGTTACCGGATTTGTTCGACATACAACAATCTTTAAGCAACGGATTGGGTACTACGGAATTATCGGGTTTTGCATTCTCATGTTCACAGCCTTGATGCCTATAACCTATGGTGTTTCATGTTTAAGTCAATATCAAAAAATTTTGGGATGGATCAAATTCGGTCCTTAAGTGTCCGGTGGAAAGTGAAAAGTCTCCAGGCTCTCTCGCCGGCCAGAGGTCTGTTTTGGGTTCTGGCGATATGGGGTAGCCTCTTTTTATATATTTGGCCCCGAATGTTTGTTGCAGCCCCGGATGGCATTTATGCGGGCGATCGGTGTATCTGGGGCGACTGGGCCGGCCATCTATCAGGCATTGCCGTGTTTGCATTTCGTCCGGTTTCCATGTGGTTTCAGGACCATCCCCTATTCTACGGGCTGCCCTTTAATTATCCCTTTGCTTCCAGCATGATATCTGGGATGATGATGAGAATGGGTGCAGATCGGGTTTCTGCTATGATAATCCCATCTATCATCACTACTTTGGCGTTGCTGACTATTCTTTATTGTTTTTACCATGCAATCTTGAAGTCCGAAAAGCAGGCTTTTGTTGCGGTCAGCTTGTTTTTATTAAGCAGCGGGTTTGGCTTTGTTTATTATTTTCAGGATATTTTTCAGACACCGACAATCAACACCGTGTTGTTTCCCATTCGGGAATATTCGTTTTTGGAGGATAAAGGCTTATTCTTCCGAAATATCATTGCTGGTGAGCTGTTGCCCCAAAGAAGTTTTCTCCTGGGGCTGCCGGTAGGCTTAATACTTTTGATGATTTTAATGAGCTGGTTTTCAAATCATGATCAACAGCCGTCTGCGCTTCGCTGCCTTCTGACAGGGATACCCGCAGGCCTGATGATGATCGTCCATACCCATACCTATATGGTGCTGGTAATCATCTGTATTTGCCTGGCGATAATCAATTTCCGATCTTATAAAACTATGCTGACTTTTGCTTTGGGGGCAGGGCTGGTTTCTCTTTGGATATACGTCCAACTTCATGGACAATCACTTCCCGGCAGATGGTTTGGATTTATATGTGGATGGAAGTCTGATATTCAGCAAAAAGGCCTGTTGCAGTTTGCGATATTATGGTTGATGAATTGGGGAATGCTATTGCCCCTGGCGGCATGGGGAACATTTCGGATGAAGTATTATCGTCATCCCATGGTCGTGGGCGGATGGGTGCTTTTTATTCTGAGCAATGTGATTCGGTTTCAACCATGGGACTGGGACAATACCAAAATTCTGACATGGAGTTATTTGCTGTTGATCATTCCGGTGATGTCAGTGTTGTCGTTTCTGTGGAAGGACAAGGGGCGCATCGGTAAGGTGACAACAGTCGTTTTTTTGATATTGCTGACGTTTTCCGGTGGATTGGAGGTGTTAAAACTGATAGAAACTAATCCCAAATCACACAAGATGTGGGATCAATCAAAATTGCTTATGGCTTTGGAGCTTCAGCAAATGCTGAATCCGGAAGAAACCGTGTTGACGGATGATGATCACCTCAACTGGGTTTCCTGTCTGGCTGGAGGGCAGATTTTGATGGGTTTCAGGGGGTGGCTGTGGTCATACGGCATAGATTATTCCAGCAGGGAAAACGATATTCGCATCATGTATTCGGCAGGGCCTGGAGCAGAGGCGCTTTTTAAGAAATACCATGTTCGATATGCGGTGTTCACTCCTTCGGCCAAAAGAAATTTAGGGGCGAGTGAAGTATATTTCCTTATGAAATACAAAATGGTATTAAATGATAACGACACACGTGTTTACGATATACAATCTCGCCGGGGAAAAAGTTGATCTTTGTTACAAGTTAAAGCCGTTGAACGTTGACGGAGAACGGTCAACTGATTCTTTCTTTTAGAATATGCGAAAATATAGTCGATTTTAAGGGATTATGACATTAGAACAGAATTATCCTGAATGGTCGGGAAAACCGGTTGCTGAAGCCCTGAATGATTGTCACAGATATGCGATTGCGGTGATTGTCAGAACCCAGGGACTTCGGCAATCATTGCTGAAAGAAGCGCTGACATCCATATCCGTACAATCCAATCCCTGTCTGGCGCTGGTGATGGTTCATGCTGGCGCAGAGATGCTGGAGAGGGTTGAATCGGTATGCCGCGAAATACCATCCCTTTCATGGGTTCTGATTCATGCAGACCGGATTGAAAACAAGCGGGGTTATCCATTAAATATCGGGCTTCAGTACGCCTGTGCATTTCTTAATGATACCGAGGCCATAGCATTCCTGGATGATGATGACATTCTATATTCAAATTTTTCTGCAAGAATGATCCAGGCCTTGAGTGAAACGGACGCGGATGTCATCTGTGCAGCAAGCAATCGCAGTGCTCAGAATCAAGCAGTGGAAGAAGGGTATCGGCCGAGTTCGTTTATGAATCTTTTTATTTACAATTTTATTCCCATAAACAGTTATATCATCCGTGTGGCATCTTTTGCAAAAAAACCGGTTTTTTTTGATGAGACGCTGGACGTGGTCGAAGACTGGTATTTTTTGCTACAACTGCTTCAAAATGGTTTTCGATTTGAGGCCATCACGGATATACTCTCAGAATTTCGGATCATTTCTGATGGCAACAAGCAAATCAAGGATAACCCTGAGAAATGGTCGAATGCCTACAGTTATATTTATACCTGCATTCGGGACAGTTCATTTCTGCTGAAGGGACAAATGATTCAACGATTGATGATGGACCAGAATCTCAAAGATGATGAATATTCTGAAATTCTGGCGTCGATGCATAAGCTTCTGGATGAATTTGAATCCTGTGCTTTTAGCGAAGCCGACTACTTGTCTGCCAATCCAGATGTCGCAGAGCTGGTTATTTCGGGCAATTTGTCTTCTGGCAGGGAACATTGGATAAAATATGGAAAAAAAGAAAACCGAAAATTTTCGATTATCTCATGGATGTCACAGATGAATCCCCTTTTAGTTTCGATAATCGTAAGAACAAAAGACAAACCCAAACTTTTATTAAGGGCGTTACAGAGTATTGCAGCTCAAACCTACAGGCCGATGGAGGTCGTTCTGGTCAATGATGGAGGCTGTCACCTTGAGGCTGATAAACTTAAAGACATTCTTGGCGATGTTTCCCTGAATTATATAGAACTCGAAAAAACTTCAAGCAGGGCGCATGCGGGAAATATAGGTATCAAAAACGCAAAGGGAAGCTATGTTGGCTTTCTGGAAGACGACGATATCTATTCTAAAGATGCAATAAGGATGCTATGTTTTGCTATGGATTGCGGCGGGTGGCCAGTAGTCTATGGTCAGGCTGTTTTAAAGTTCTATAATAATAAGGGGATGATAGATACTTTACGAAAGAGTAGCCTGATTGCGTTACCTTTTGATAAGGATGTGTTGTTATATCAGAATGCTATTCCTTTTAACACAATTTTGTTTGATGAAAGATTATTTCGCGATTTTGGACCATTCGACGAATCGTTGTCAACGTGCGAAAAATGGGACTTCCTTATGAAAATCGCCGATAAACATCATTTTAAGTATATTCCTGAGGTTGTTGTAGAGCATAGTTCTTTTGGGGCGTTTTTAAACGACGATTGGTTTACCGAAAAAGAAGTTCAGGAAGCTGAAGAAGTTGTCAGGCTCAAGCGTCTTGATAGGGCTACAATATCAATCATAAAAAAGCAAATTGCTTTTGCACAGAACGAAATTAAACAAAGCATTACTCGATATGAGTCAGAAAAGCTCGAATACCATAACGTAAAGGCATTGTTAGACGCTGAAATCGAACGGTTAAAGGCTGAACAGAGCGAATCAGAATCCGAAATCAAACAGTTAAAGGCTGAGCAGAACAAGTCAGAATTCGAAATCGAACAGTTAAAGGCTGAGCAGAACAAGTCAGAATCCGAAATCGAACGGTTAAAGGCTGAGCAGAACAAGTCAGAATCCGAAATCGAACAGTTAAAGGCTGAGCAGAACAAGTTAGAATTCGAAATCGAACGGTTAAAGGCTGAGCAGAACAAGTCAGAATCCGAAATCGAACGGTTAATGGCTGAGCAGAACAAGTCAGAATCCGAAATCGAACGGTTAATGGCTGAGCAGAACAAGTCAGAATCCGAAATCGAGCGGTTAAAGTATGAGCAGAACAAGTCAGAATCCGAAATCGAGCGGTTAAAGTATGAGCAGAACAAGTCAGAATCCGAAATCGAGCGGTTAAAGTATGAGCAGAACAAGTCAGAATCCGAAATCGAACGAGTTCATTATCTGCTGGACATGAGGGGGGGGGAACTAACCGTATTTGAAGATCAAATTGCGGACCTCAATCAGACTATTCAAAACCAGCAGGATCGAATTGCGGACCTCAATCAAATTATTTCTTGCCATGAGAGTCAAATAGATATTACCATAAATAGTAAATCCTGGCAGTTGACCAGTCCTTTGCGTGCTTTGAGGCGATTTCCTCGTGAACTATATCTTAAAGTCCGCAGTATTAATTCAAATATTGTCCGTAGCATTTGGGGACGCTTGCCTCTGCAATCGGATCATAAGATCATCTTTAAAAATGTAATTTTCAGAAATTTACCCACAGTGTTTAGTAAAACACTGGCTTATCGAGTATGGAAAGCAGATAAAGACGTCAGTATTGAAGACATGTCTTCAACTGAATTAAGTCAAGCGAATGTCATTACAAATGATGGAAACGATCTCGAAGCGGTACAGTTTTGCCCTTTTATTGAAACACGGCGACTTCAAAACATTCCCATTCGACTGATTGCTTTTTATTTGCCTCAATTTCATCCGATTCCGGAAAACGATGCCTGGTGGGGAAAAGGTTTTACAGAATGGACAAATGTTACAAAAGCCATTCCTCAATTTGTCGGACACTATCAACCGCGATTGCCAAGCCATTTGGGCTTTTATGATCTTCGCCTCGTTGACGTGCAGCGCAATCAGGTAGAGCTGGCGAAAATATATGGTATTGGAGGTTTTTGTTTTTACTTTTATTGGTTTGGAGGAAAGCGCTTACTTGAGACGCCTATCGAGCAATATCTTATGCATCCAGAGCTTGATCTTCCATTTTGTCTCTGCTGGGCCAATGAAAATTGGAGCCGCCGTTGGGATGGTCTTGATGATGATATCCTGCTATCCCAAAAGTATTCGCCTGAGGATGATATGGCGTTTATCGAATACGTTTCCAAGTATTTTCGCGATCCTCGATACATCCGCGTTGATGGTCGTCCCTTGCTTCTTGTTTACCGGCCTGCATTGCTACATTCTGCAAAAAATACAGCTCAACGGTGGCGAGAATGGTGTCGCGAGAATGGTATTGGAGAAATCTATTTGGCATGCACACAATCATTTGAAAAAATTGACCCTATAAATTACGGCTTCGATGCTGCTGTTGAATTTCCTCCGAACAACAGTGACCTTCCAAGTATTACGGAACAAATGAATCTTGTTAATCCCAAGTTTGCTGGTGCCGTGTATGACTGGCGTGAATTGGTGGAGAGAAGTTATTCGTATAGTCCGCCTGAATACAAGCTCTTTCGAGGTGTTTGCCCTTCTTGGGATAACACTGCTCGAAGAGCTGAAGGCGGAACGATTTTTTATGGTTCTACGCCGGAATGTTACGCGGAGTGGCTTGAAAACGCAGCCATGGATACAGTTAAACGTTTTCCCGTAGAGTCAGAAAGAATTGTCTTTGTAAATGCATGGAACGAATGGGCCGAAGGTGCATATCTGGAACCGGATCAGCGATTTGGCTATGCCTATCTCCAGGCGACAAGAGATGCACTTCAAAATGTGGCTATTCATTGTAGAGTGCAACGCATTGTTCTTGTAACGCATGATTGCCATCCGCATGGTGCACAATATCTCGCATTACATCTGGCCAAGTCACTTTTCGAAGAATTTGGATATGGTGTCGATTTGGTAAGCCTTGGCGATGGTCCTCTTGAAATTGAGTTCAAACGTTTCACCTTGTTTCATAGTTTGGCAGGCAAAGATTCTGCAGGACCGGAAGCACATGAATTAGCAGAAAAACTATATTCAGCAGGGATGCGATTTGCAATAACCAATACGACTGTTGCGGGATCCATGGCGGAAATTCTAAAAAAACAAGGATTCAAAGTCGTTTCGCTAATCCATGAATTACCCGGCATGATCGAACAGCATTGTTTACAGCTCAAAGCGAAACTCATTGGCGATTCATCAGATTATATCGTGTTTCCAGCCTGCCAGGTGCGCTCTGATTTCGAACACTTTGCTGAACTTGATCCTGAAAGAATTATCATCAAACCTCAGGGGCTTTATAAGCGCAACTCCTGTCGTTATCCTGAGCAGATTGAAGAGGCGCGTAAGGAATTGCGTTCTCGTTTCGCCCTTCCACAGGATTCCCAGATTGTACTATCTGTTGGTTATGCCGATCATCGCAAAGGGATTGACTTGTTTGTCAAGATCGCCGCACAGGTTTTATCAAAAAACTCTCTTGCTGTTTTTATTTGGGTAGGTCACTTCGATGTCCTTATTGAGGCGGAGATTAAGCTTTTCGTAGAGCAGTCCGGCTTTGGGGATCGCATCATATTCGCAGGGCTTGATTTTCAAACAGATCATTTCTTCGCAGGTTCAGACGTGTATGCTTTAACGTCTCGTGAGGACCCCTTTCCTTCCGTAATATTGCAATCACTGGATGCAGCAAAACCTGTTGTTGCTTTCTATAATGCAGGAGGGTTTACTGATTTGATTGAAGGAGGATGCGGACGTTTGGTGCCTGCGTTTGATGTGAATAGTTTTTCTCAAGAGATTTTATATCTTTTAGCGAATCCGGATGATGCCAACAGGCTAGGAATGCAAGGACAAAAAATAGTTGAACGTGAGTTCTCATTTCGCCGATATGTGTTCGATTTGTTGGGCTTAATTAATGCGCCACCGAGAAAAGTATCCGTTATTGTTCCTAACTATAATTATGGGCGTTATCTCGAAGGACGACTGATGACGGTGGCGAAGCAGACAACGCCGATTTACGAAATGATCGTCCTTGATGATGGATCATCAGACAGCAGTGTCTCAATTGCTCGAAATATTCTTGATAGCCTTGCAATTGATCATGAACTCTTAACGAATGATGAAAATACGGGTTCCGTTTTTAAACAATGGCTGAAGGGTGTAGAATTGGCAAAGGGTGACTTTGTCTGGATTGCTGAAGCGGACGATCTTGCAGCGCCTGAATTCCTTCAAACCCTGTTGTCTGCATTCGATGATCCATCTGTTGTTATGAGCTACTGCCAGTCAAAGCAAATGTGTTCGGACGGAAGTGTTTTGTGCGAAGACTATTTTGATTATTTGAGAGACATTGATCCTCAGCGGTGGAATCAACCTTACGTTTCAGAAGGCATTGATGAGATACGTCGTGTTTTGGCTGTTAAAAATACGATTCCCAATGTTAGTGCGGTTGTATTTCGTCGCGAAGTTTTGCTTTCGGCATTGCGTGAAAAGCAAATTGAGATATCCTCCATGCATGTCGCAGGCGATTGGATGACATATCTTTATGTACTCCAGCATGGGAAAATTGCATTTGCATCGGAATCTCTCAATTACCATCGTAGGCATGAGAAATCAGTGACTATTGGGTCGTTCGGCATGGATCAACTTGCGGAGATCATAGCCGTACAGTGTATGGTCTGTGAACAATGGCGGCCCGATAGCGATGTAACAGAGAAAGCCAATGCTTATGCTCAATCGTTGTATGAGCAGTTTAACCTTGCAACGGACGATGCCCCTACATACGATAAAAATCAGGAACTGATGCAAAAAGTATCTGCAAGGGCGTTTTGATAAAAAGCGGATCGCCGCCTGATTGTTCCATACGCAATTATTGACTATACACATAGTATTGCAATCAACACATATTATACGGAGGCATCCAGACATGAACCTGCAGCATCATGAGACACTCATTCCACCGGGGGCATTGATCGCCGCGAATAAAATCGGGAGACATAGCGACCCCAAAGCAGCGGAAAACGAATTCAGAGAGTACGGCCGGCTTCAAATGGAGGATTGGGTAAAGAGGGGATACATTACGCCATCATCGAATGTCCTGGATATGGGGTGTGGGCTTGGGCGGATCGCTCATTCTCTGCCTGGATATTTGGGAACAGGCTCTTACACTGGTATTGATGTCACAAAATCATCTATTGACTGGTGTGTTAATAGTTATTCAGCGTTCCGAAATTTTCACTTTATTCACGCAGATCTCACCAACTCTCATTACAATCGCCTGGATGCTAAAGATGCATCCCAGTATGTTTTCCCAATTGAGTCCGAAACCATGGATTTCATTTGGTCAACATCTCTCTTTACACACATGAGAATCAATGAAATAGACAACTATATAGGTGAGATGGCTCGGGTTGCCAAGCGTGGTGCGCTTATTTGGAATACATACTTTATTCTTGACGAGGTGTCGGAACCTTTGGCCCAAAAAGGGCTTCCTGGTGGGGGTACTCTGCAATTCCCTATTGATGGTGGGCTCTACATGACCGAGGATAATCCCGATCATGTAATCGCCTACTATCTTGATCGGCTACGTGAATTGCATCTAAAGCATAATCTGGAAATAGTTCATGTAGGCTTTGGCGGATGGTCAGGACGACCGGGTATTGAAGACCTGGGGCAAGACGTGATCCTCGCCAAAAACGGATCGTAGCCTGACTATTCCATACACAACTATTGACTATATCTCCTTCTGTATTTGGCCGCCTACAACATATTGAATTGGATGGTAGAATAATGTCTCTCCAAACTTTTAGCCGCGAAATCGCCCATATAGAACATCTCGTCAAAAATGGGGCTGAACTGACTCCATCGTTGTTTGATTCCATACCATTGGATATCATGGGTTTGCTCTATCTCTATTGCCTTGATGAATATCCACATCTTAAAGCACGGCTGCCGGAGATGCCACCTGCTGAGGTGCAGCAGCAGTGGACTGGATCCGATGGTCATACGCTCATGGTCCAAAGTTGTGCATTCGTGAAAACCATGACGAATGCATTTGAGCGAATAACAGGAGGGAACCTGGCATTGTCGAACGTCCTTGATTACGGATGTGGATGGGGCCGGATTTCACGTTTGATGCTCAAATATATCTCAACAACAAATATCTGGGCGATTGATCCCTGGGACAAGTCCATAGAGCTGTGCCAACAACATCGGGTGCCTGTGAATCTTGCAATCAGCGATTATCTACCCAAATCATTGCCTGTCGGAGACGTTCGTTTTGATCTCATATTTGCATTTTCTGTATTTACGCATCTTTCCGAGAAGTGTGCCGGACAAGTACTCAAGGTGTTGCGTGAGTACATAAATAACAATGGATTGCTTGCAATCACAATCAGGCCGCCCGAGTATTGGACAGCAATTCATTCTCAATATCCTGCCGGAAAGGATTCACAGGCTATGATTGATACGTATAATACAGAAGGCTTTGCATTCATTCCGCATAATCGTGCGCCAATTGACGGAGACATCACATACGGTGATGCATCTATTTCCCTGGATTATATCCGGAATAAATGGCGTAACTGGGAGATTTGCACAACCGAGGTAAATCTTGTTGATCCCTATCAAGTCATTGTTTTTATGCGCCCGATCTAAATGGTGAACAGTTTAATTTTACAAGGTTACAAAATAAATTTGAACATCAATTCAGGAAATACGAAGGATCATCCAGATGCAGTCACCTCTAATCAGCATAATTATTCCGGCATACAACCATGAGATGTTTGTCGCTGATGCGATCAACAGCGTTCTGAACCAATCTTTTGTGGACTTTGAAATTATTGTTATAAACGATGGATCAACGGACAATACCTTAGCCGAGATCAAAAAGATAGATGATCCCAGGATTCGATTGTTTCATCAAACGAACATTGGGGCTGCGAAAACCATCAATCGTGGGATTGATCTGTCTCATGGACAGTACATAACCATTCTCAACTCGGACGATATGTACCATCCTGAGCGGCTGGCTCTGTTCAAACGATACATGGATATCAATCCCGATACGATGGTATTGTCCAGCCTTGTTCAGTCTGTTGATACTTTAGGGAATCCTCTGAGACCTGGATCCGGCAATGCATTCCATGATTACTGGCTTAGATGGTATGGCGCTGCTGTACAGAATCTTCTACAGGATGATAATTATTTTTTTACTTTGCTGCAATCAAACTTCGTGGTTTCCACATCCAATATATTTTTGAACTCACGGATATTCCAGAAGGAAGACAAATTTCCGATTTTATTCTATTGTCATGACTACGCCTTTTTGCTTCGGGCGCTTCAGTCCTATCCATTTGGGTTCATCCATAAACATCTCATGCAATATCGGCTTCATGAAACCAATACGATCCGTCACGATCATTTTTTAAAGCATCTCGAGGTCCAGTATGCCGTATTTCATTCACTGAATTTTGATGAAATACTATGTTCGTCCAATTTGCAAAGTAAAATGTCCAGCATTGTGTTCCGTGGCCTTGAAAAAAATCCCGATATCAATCACAGCATTAAACTGGCTGATGGCATTAAACTGGCGAATAGCATTAAACTGGCGGCTGAGAAGGATGTGCTTTTACAGGATGCTGACCGGAAAATTAATTATCTTGAAAAAGTTGTTGCGGAGAAGGAAAGTTCTATTGCGGAGAAAGATCGTTTTATGCGGGAGATATTTGCTTCAAAAGGCTGGCGCTTGCTAACATGGTACCGGAATATGAAGCAAAGCCTGTTTGCCAAACCGAAAACGCCTCCTGAACCGCCGGCACAGTTCGATGAAAATACCTATTATGCCAAAGTGTTACACCCAATAAATCCAAAACGGACGAAAGTCATCCATGCCATCGCTAATTTTCAGACAGGCGGATCAAGCAGGCTTGTGGTGGATTTGATCGAACATCTGGGACATAAATACGATCACGAAGTCATTTCCTTTTTAATCCCAAAGCCATTAGCGTACGCGGGCGTGAAAATGCACGATTTTTCAAAAGATGTCACTGAAGATCGGATTGTATCCTTCTTAAAGGAAAAGAACGCACAAATTCTTCATGTTCACTATTGGGGCGAAGGGGATGCCGCATGGTACCATAAGGTTTTTCATGCTGCTGAAAAATGGCAGGGTATTTTAATTGAAAACGTCAACACGCCCGTTGTACCTTTTATCAGCGACCGGGTGAACCATTATGTTTATGTCAGCGCTTATGCCAAGGACTTTGCGACATGTGAGGCGGGAAAATCCTCTGTAATCTATCCTGGGAGCAATCTGACCCTTTTCGACCGGCATAATGCACCAATTCCGGATAATGTCATTGGTATGGTGTATCGGCTGGATTCGGATAAACTAAAAGAGGATGCCATAAGGGTATTTATTCAGGTCGTCAAAAAAAGACCGCGAACCAGGGTGCTAATTGTCGGCGGCGGTGAATTTCTCATTGCCTATCAAAAACAGGTGGCCAAGGAGGAGGGTGCAACCGCCAATTTCGAGTTTACGGGGTATGTTCCCTACGGAAAATTGCCGGAATATTATCAACAAATGTCGATATTTGTGGCGCCGGTCTGGAAAGAGAGCTTTGGGCAGGTATCGCCGTTTGCCATGAGCATGAAAATTCCGGTCGCGGGTTATCGGATCGGCGCTTTGTCTGAAATACTTGGGAGCAATGAGCTTCTGGCCACTAATCCGGACGATTTGTCAGACATTATCGTAAAGTTGCTTGAAGACAGAGAAAGAAGAATCGAAATCGGTTACAATAATTATCTGCGGGTTCACGAACGTTTTTCAATAGATGCCATGGTTACAGCATATGACCGGCTTTATGACCGGTTGATTCATGAACATGAAATCGACGGTGCTTTGTGAAACCATTGAATATCTTGTTGCCTGTTCATGTTTTTTTCCCGGATCATTTTTACGGAACGGAAACCTATACCCTTGAACTGGCGCAGAGTTTGAAAATCATGGGGCATAATCCCACGATTCTTACTTCTATCCTTTACGGGGAGAAAAGTCCTGGTGGCACCAGATTTACTTATGAATACGGCGGGCTAACCGTCGATTGCATTGATTTAAATACACAGCCGCTGAAAAATTTCAAACAATTATATTCCCGTCCGGATCTGTATCCGATTTTAAAGGATATTATTCTGCGTAGAAAGCCTGACATCATTCATGTAACCCACCTGATGGGGCATACCGCCGTGCTTTTGGAAGTAATTCGGGATATGAAAATTCCAACAATCGCCACGTTGACCGATTTTTACGGTATTTGCCCCAACAGCAAACTCATTTCTTATGATGGAGGCCTTTGTACTGGGCCAAACCGGCGATCCACCAATTGCCTTTCCTGTTATATCAGAGAACATGATTATGAGTTTTTAGGCCCGAAAAGTTTGGCGAGGCTTATCCAGAATGATGCGTCGTTGCCGTGGGTTGCATCCTTGTTGCCCTGTATTGTTGCTCTGCCCCGGTTTGCCCAGTCACAGATTCGCAGAAGCATTCGGGATGCGGTTGACAGGATTGCTTATATGCGGGCGCTATACAACGTTTACGCTTGCATGATCACGCCAACTGATTTTTTACATGAAGCATATATGGCGAGCCGTTTTTATCCGGAGAAACTAAAGAAAATCAATTTTGGCATCAACCTGGATATGGTTAAAGTATATCGTCATGCAATGACGGAAATCCCCTCATCCATAAGATTCGGTTATATCGGTCAGATCACTTCCCATAAGGGTGTTGATCTGTTGATAAAGGCTTTTGCTGGTCTTAAGGAAGTAGATGAGACAGGAACACAGGCGACTCTTTCCATTTACGGCCCAAAAGATCAGGACTCGGCATACATGTCGGAACTGAACAATTTAACCAATGGGGGTGGCGCTATAGCCTTCAAGGGCACCTTCCCCAAAGATCAATTGGGAAAGGTGCTTTCTGAAATTGATGTGCTGGTTATCCCATCTCGCTGGTATGAAAACAGCCCCTTGGTGCTTTTGTACGCCATGGCGACGAAAACTCCGGTCATCGTAACGGATATGAAGGGCATGAGCGAATTTGTCCGGGACGGCCATAATGGCTTCACATTCAAAAAGGACAGCGTAGCGCATTTGGGGCAAATCATGCAGCAAATTGTTGATGATCCGGCAGTGCTTCTCCAACTTTCGCAAAATACTGACTATGCCAAGGATATTATGGATCATGCCGGAGATGTTTTCGATATTTATCAAACTGTTTTGGAGTAACTATGAAACCGTCGAGTATTCTTGTTGTGGACGATGAACCGGACATCACATCGCTTTTGGATTCACTGCTGACCCAGGAGGGGTACCGGGTGGAAACGGCATCCAATGGGGAGGAAGGCATCCAGCATTTCCGGACCATGGGCCCGGACCTGGTGATTACCGATATCCGGATGCCCGTCAAATCTGGTCTTGAACTTCTGAAAACCGTACGGGAGGAATCAAACGATGTAGAGGTCATTATCCTGACCGGCCACGGCGATCAGTCCACTGCAATCGAAGCCCTGCGCCACGGTGCATTCGATTATTTTCTCAAGCCGCTGGAAGATGTGGAGGAACTGATAAATGCGGTGGCAAAGGCCATGGACAAACTGGAGTTGGAACGGACCAACCGGGTACTGGTAAAGCAACTGGAAGAAACATCCATCCGGGATGCCCTGACCGGGCTGTTTAACCGCAGACAGCTTGACATCGCTTTTGAGAGTGAAATTCAGCGCGCCGTGCGGTACCAAAGATCTCTTTGTTTTCTCATCATGGACATCGACCATTTCAAATCGGTTAACGATACATTCGGCCACCCATTCGGCGACTTTGTTCTCCAGGAACTGTGTGACGTTTTGCGCCGGGTGACCCGCGACTCCGACACCCTTTACCGCTATGGCGGTGAGGAATTCTGCGCGCTGATGCCGGAAACCCAGCGAACAGAAGGAGAAATATTTGCTATTCGGGTGCTGGAGGCCGTCAGAAACCATGTCTTTGATAATGGACAGCAGTCACTCAAACTGACCATAAGCATCGGCGGAGCTATTTTTCCGGACTACAATCAAGAAAGCCTTATACAATCAGCGGATCAGGCCCTATATCGGGCCAAACAGGAAGGAAGAAATCGGGTGATTTTCAGTTGAAAACCGGGCCATATTAGAGGGTACAGGATTTTACCTGCCCCCCTTTTTTCTTTAGGGAAATCAAAGTCATGAAAAAAAGCATTCTGACTATTTTCGCAGTAGTGCTGGTGGTTCTCGCCATCGCGCTATTCTGGCCGGTGTCACCCAAAAAACCAGAGGCTCCAAAAACATCAGCTCGTCCCCTGATCCTGTGCCGGTATTACTGGCCAGGAAATTTCTGGATCGACATCGCCTGGAAAAAAGGATGGTTCGAAGAGGCAGGACTCAAGGTGGAGCTAATCGACACCAACCCTGACTACCACAGATTTATCGAAGAAATGGTGGCCGGCAAAATGGACGCCAATAATTTCACGCTGTTCGATATGATCAATTTCATTTCCCGCGGAGCCGATCTGGTGGCCGTGATCAAGACAGATGAATCCTGTGGTGCAGATGCTATCGTTGTTCGAAGAGAGATTGAAAAGATCGCCGAACTCCGGGACAAAACCATCGGAATCAAGGCAGGCAGTTATCTGGAATACATTCTGAATGTGGCGCTGGAACGAGGTGGACTTACCATGGGGGATGTAATTCTTAAGGATATGACGGCGGAAAGCGCAGTGGAGGCCTTTATCAATAAGAAAGTTGATGCTGTAACCACCTGGGAGCCGTTTGTGGGAGAGGCTATCCTGAAAGGACCAGGAGCAAAACTGTTTGACACATCACAATTTCCAGGCGTATCACCCAGCGTTCTGGTGTTTCACCGCCAGGTGGTGGCGGAGCGCCCCGAGGATGTAGCAGCCTGCGTTCGGGTCTGGAATCGGGCTGTCCTGTTCATTCAGGAAAATCCCCAGGAAGCATATAACATCATCGCCAATATTTATCAGGTGCCGGTATCCGATGTGGAGCAGCTTGTCAAAACAGATCGGATACCGGATCTCAGGGAAAACATCCAGGCGTTTTCATATGCCGCCGGCATGGATTCCCTTCACGGCGCCAGCCAGCGCATCCATAATTTTTTGGTGCGCAAGGGCATTACCACAGGGAAACTGAACAGCGCCGAGTTTCTGGATGACCGGTTTGTGGTGAGGCTGAAGTATAGTCAGTGAGGCCGAATCGTCCGTACATACATACATAGCATGGATGACTACATAACCAAGCCGATTTTTCCCCAGGCGTTGGTGGAAATACTGGACAAATGGCTCCCATTAACGCATATACAGGATAATTTTGTTCTGGCTTCATAATCCCTTGAAACCGGCTATGTGTTTGTCGTACAAATCGTTGGGCTGAAAAAAACCCAACATAAGGAGAAAGACACCATGACTGAAAAAGAGTCCACTTCAGACTTGGCGAAAAATTTGCACCGACGAGCGGTGGAAAGGAACATGGAGACAGCAGCTCAGATGCCTGAAAATCGGGAAACACTGTCCGCCGATGAAACGCAGTTGCTGCTCCATGACCTGCGGGTACACCAGATCGTGCTGCAAATGCAGACCGAGGAGCTGCACCAGACCCAGGAGAAACTGGAAGCCTTGCTGGCGAAGTACTTTGATCTGTACGACCTGGCGCCCGTAGGGTATGTCACCTTAAGCGAAACGGGACTGATTCTGGAGGCCAATCTTACAGTCGCAAACATGGTAGGGGCGGCAAGAGGCGCGCTGGTCAGTCGGCCGTTCAACAGCCTTATTCTTCGCGAAGACAAGGACTTGTACCACCTGCATTTCAAACAGTGGAGATTATTATCAGCCATTGATCAGGGTTCGCGGCGGATATGCGATCTGCGGTTGGTGAAAAATGACGGAACGCCATTCTGGGCGCGGTTGGAGTCGATCGTCGCACAGGACGCTGACAGTTCTCTCACATACCGCGTCGTAATAAGCGATATCACTGACCACAAGCAGGCGGAGCAAGACCGGTTCGCTCGCCAATCGGCCGAAGAAGCCAGTCTGGCCATGAGCCAATTTGTCGCCAACATGAGTCACGAAATTCGTACGCCTCTGACTTCTATTCTGGGGTTTGCCCAGGTACTCGAGCGAGACCCATTGCTTACGCCAGGGCAGATCAAACATGTTCAGACCATCACTCGCAGTGGGGTACACCTGCTGCGACTGATCAACGAGATACTGGACATGTCCAAAATCAATGCATCCACCCTCAACGAGGCGCCTTTCTACCTGCTCGACCTTCTTGGCGATTTGGAGATGATGTTCCGCTCCCGCACCGATGCCAAGGGATTGCAGCTTCTTATTGAGCGGAAAGAAAGTCTGCCGCGCCAATTGATTGGGGACGAGGGCAAACTACGACAGATTTGTGTCAATCTGATGGGGAACGCGATCAAGTTTACGGAAACTGGAGGAGTTACCATGCGGGTACACACAGAGGCGGTCGAAGGAAAAACCGTGGAGGGCAAAAAAGCTGTGCGCCTGGTGGCCGAGGTGGAAGACACTGGACCGGGAATCCCCGATGATGATATATATCGGATATTCGGTACCTTTCAGCAGGCTGAAGCCGGTGTGAAGGTTGGTGGTACTGGGTTGGGGTTGACCATCAGTCGCAGGTTTGTTGAAAAGATGGGCGGCAAGCTCACTGCCATGAGCCAGGTGGGCAAGGGCAGTTGTTTCCGGTTCGATGTGCTTCTGGAGTTGGCGGATGACGTTGCCGATCGGAAAATACCGGCATTGCGGCGCATTGTCGGTCTGGTACCCGGTGCCGGGCCGTATCGAATCCTGGTGGTGGATGACATACAGATCAACCGCATCCTTCTGTTGAAACTGCTAAACCCCATAGGTTTTGATGTTAAAGAGGCGAGCGACGGCGTCGAGGCATTGAAGATTTTCGAGTACTGGGCGCCCCATGCAGTACTCATGGATATGCGCATGCCTAACATGGACGGCTACGAGGCCACCCGGCGACTCAAGTCCACTGAAGCTGGCCGTGCCACATTCGTCATCGCCATCACTGCAAACGCCTTTGAAGATTCAAGGCGACAGGCGATGGCCTCCGGTATGGACGCCTATTTGAGCAAACCTTTCCGGCCGGAAGAACTCTTTGATCTACTGGAGAAAACTCTGGGCCTGCGCTATGTCTTTGCAGAGTAAACAGTCGACGGTCAATGTTTTTGAAGGCCAATGTCTATGAAAATCGCCCATAAATTGACGCTGTATATTTTTGTCACAGCGGCTGTGTTTGTTCCCCTTCTTACAGCAGGGGCGTATTATATTGCCAGGAATCTTCTGGAGACAGCCATTCTGGAGAATCAGTTGGAACTGAACCGGAGTATGATGACCCGGATTGACCGAACGATCTTTCGGGCCATGCAGGACATTCAGAATCTGGCTGGCGAACGAGATATTGAAACATTTATTACGGTACATGCCGACCATGGTGCAGGAACGCAGCAGTGGTCCGATCCGTTGCCTGAAATCCAGGAAAAGGTCCTGCTGACCGGGCCGTGGCTGGAAGTCATGTTGGTCAACCGGGCAGGTAGGATATGCTATTCGACAGATACAACTGAAATCGACATGCTTCTTTCCGAACGACATGCCGAAGCAAGTACAGAACTGGATGCCGCACTGCAAGGCGCTACGTCCGTCTCTGATGTGGTGATGGCGCCAGAAACCGGCCAGCCCACCCTGGTGTTTGCGACACCAGTCATGAATAGCCGGACCGGCGAGGTTTATGGCGTGATGATCGGCCATTATGCCTGGCTGGTGGTGCAGCAGGCACTGGATGAGCTTAGGCCGCCCATCCGAGCCTATCTGATCAGCCGAACCAGTACCGTTATTGCGGCGCAGGCCGATCGAAGGCAGGATGTGCTGGTTCGGAATCTATCTCCGGTTTTTTCGACCAGAATGGAAAACGGCATATCTGGAGAGATGGTTCATCTGGAAGACAATGAGCCACCCTATTTGATCACGGCGGTTCCACAAACTGGGCGTTTTTCGTTTCGGGGTCATGGATGGAGTATGCTGATGGCAGTACCCAGACATGTGGCCCATCAGCCGCTTAATCAGATGGTTTTGTCCCTACTAGTCATTTCCACTGTCGTCGTGCTGGCCATGGCCGTCGCTGTGTTTATTCTTGGCAGGCGGATGGCCGCACCTATCGTAACGATGAAAGAGGCGGTTCAATCCATTGCAGCCGGTGATTATAAACGGCTGATACCTGCCATATCCCCGGATGAGATTGGACTTCTAAGCGATGCCATTAACCGCATGGCAAAAGATCTGCTTGATTCTACTGTCTCCAGGGACTACCTCAGCCGGATTATTCATGCCATGATCAACTGTGTCATCGTTATCGAGCCTGACGGATGTATCCGGTCTGTGAACCGGGCAGTCCTGGACCTGCTGAAATATCGCGATGAAGATCTGATCGGCAGACCAATTGGATTTATGTTTGCAGAAGCAGAAGAGGAATTTTATCTGGAGAAGATTGGTGTTCTGGCAACCGAACCCCCCACTGACCCCCTTGAGGTGGAACAAAGATGGGTGTCCACTATTTTTAGGGTAAATCAAGATCAGATTAGGTCCCAGGAAAAACAGTTTCTGACCAGCGAAGGGCAAGCTGTTCCTGTTCTGTTTTCCGGCGCGGTATTGCGAAAGAGGCAGGGTGACATCGAGGCTGTGGTATGTGTGGCTCAAGATATCAGCGACCTTAAACGGGCGCAAGAAGAAATCCGCCAGGCCCAAGCCAGTCTGGTCCAGTCCGCAAAGCTGGCATCAATCGGGGAACTGGTGTCTGGCGTGGCGCATGAGTTGAACCAGCCACTCATGGTTCTTCGGGGAACCACTCAGTTGATGGCGCGAAACCTCCGAAAAGGCGCACTGCATCTGGAGCAGTTGCCATGCAACCTGGAGAGCATGGATCGCAATACCAAACGCATGATGACCATCATCAATCATCTGGGTTCGTTTTCCCGGCAATCGGATAAGGAATTGGAACCGGTACGGGTCAACGGGGTTATCAAAGACTGTTTTTTGATGATCGGCGAACAGCTTAAGCTTCGAGACATCGCTGTGGAGACAGACCTGGATCCAGACATCCTCTGGGTGATGGGAAATACCAATCAACTGGAGCAGGTGATATTGAACTTAGTCATCAACGCCCGTGATGCAATCGAGGGCCGGCGTCAGGCATTGGGCCAAGAGGGAAAGGAAATGGAGCCGGCACGAATCGGAATCATTTCCCGTTCCGGATACGAAAAAGATGGCGCTGGAACTGTTGAAATATGGATTCAGGACAACGGGTCAGGGATTTCCAGGCTGAATATGAACCGCATTTTCGATCCTTTTTTCACCACCAAGCCAGTGGGTCAGGGTACGGGCCTGGGGCTATCCATCAGTTACGGCATCATCAAAGACCACAACGGAGAGATATCTGTGGCGGAGACCGGGCCGGAGGGAACAACGTTTCGTATTGCACTGCCTGAGAGGGGTTGAAAGACAATCTAATGATTTCCGATGAAATCCATGAAAATATTAGAAATAGAGCCAGTTTTGCCTGCGAATACTGCGGGGTGACAGAAACAGACACAGGCGGAATGCTCACGAATCTGACAGCCTAAAATCGTCTTTGGGAGATCGGGGGATAAGGAGAAAAAGCGATGGTTGCGCAAGGTCAGGGGCGCTTCGTGCGTCAGTGGGGGCTGACACCCCGTCACGGATGCCTTCGGCGTGTGAATTATATCATCAGCGTCATTCGCAGCGCATTATCCACATCGGCCATGCGATGATCTGGCATTTTTCCAGCAATATCCGGCTGTTGTGTAACATGGTTCATGAACCGGGAGTGATCGATGGATCTTATCTGAAAGCACAAAAAAACCGTATCCAGAGGAAGACCGGTTTCATCGGCCGTCACGCGCACATTGGTGGGGTAATCCCGCTGCACATTTCGAGCGTCTGTGCCCACCACAACGGTAACCACGAGAGGTTGACGGTTGATTGCATCGCTGGAGACGGCCAGAACAGGACGGTAGCCGGTCTGTTCGCGACCATGTGTCGGATTAAGATTGACGAAGTAGATATGGCCCCGTTTAATCATCGCTTAGACCGTCATATTCCGTACGGGTAAATTCCGCTGAAATATCGGACAGTGCGCAACGGATACCTGGATCGGTCGCCATTTGGGCCATTTCATTTTCAAAAGATTCTATTTTTCTTTTGGCGCTGTAATCGCGTAAGGCAGTGATAACCAGGCGGTTGAAATTGCCCTTCAGCTCCGGTGGGGCCACATGATGGATTTCCTCTATCAGTTGCCGGGGTAACGCGACACTGCGACGGACGGTTTTGATCTGGGATGTTTTTTGGGATTTCATTTCATACCTTCTTTCACACATAATATACACCCATAGGTGTGTTACGTCAAGTAATGAGTTCGGCCAGATCAATGCCTTTTTTTTCTCAGACGAACCATTACCGAACTCCTAACCATTTGCTGCATCTGACTTCGCAGGTGAACATCGCGTTATGCTTTTGAAAAGATAGATGAAAAAAGAAGAAGCAGTCGCCACATTGATCAGTTACCATATCTGATTAATAAAGGAACTTTTGACAATGAATGTGTCTGAAATAGAAAATAGAGTAATAGATGAAGTCAGGCTTTTTCCACAGGATAAATTACCAGAATTATATACATTTATCCATTGTTATCGATTAGGAATAGAAACTGGACAGAATGATATAAGAGCAATAATGCAGTTTGCAGGTTGCTGGGAAGATATGCAAGATGAAGAATTCGAAAATTTTGCAGAAGATATTGCAGAACGTCGTAAAATAGCATTTTCGAGGAGAAGAGAAAGTGAAATCTTCGTTGATTGATACAGATATTTTATCGTTATTTTTCAGAAAACATACTAAAATTGTTGACAGTTTCTCATCTTATCTTCTTCAATATAAAAAATTAAATTTCAGTATCATAACCTATTATGAAATAGTGAGTGGATTAAAACATCGTGATGCCAACAAGCAAATCTCTCAGTTTCTTGAATTTGCATCAAAAAATATAGTTTTACCTCTTACAGAGAAATCTGCAACAATTTCAGGTGAAATATATGCAGAGTTAAGGAAAGACGGGAAACCACTGGATGATATTGACCTTCTAATTGCAGGAGTCGCCATATCAAACAATATGGTATTGGTAACACGGAATACACATCACTTTGAAAGAATCAAAATATTAGAAGTTGAAAATTGGACCAAATAATTATGAGGCAGATATTATTGCTTGGGCAAATGAACGAGCATGGATAGTTCGTAACAGAAAATTGAATTACTACATGTTGAACACATTGCCGAGGAAATAGAGGACGTGGGAAAATCGCCGCCAATCCATTTAAGTACCATTTGCCTAACGGGTAAACAGAAAAACTTGTCACTCGTCACTGCTTTCAGAACCGCCATATAACGGGGCATAAACCCCACTGACCCAAAATATGAGGAACCTATGTCAATAAAGAAAAAAAATCATCGAACGGAACCACGCCGCCGATTACACCGACAATGATGTCACCTGTTGTCACATTGACAGATAACGGCGACGAGGCATCCCGGATGCAGGTACTGCTGCAGGCCATCCAGGCCATTGTGAATGGCGATTTTTCCATTCGGCTGGATTTTAGCCGGGATCAGGTGATGACGGAAATCTCCGAAGCCTATAACGATGTGGCGAATCTGAACGGACGGGTCACGGATGAATTTATTCGGATCAGCGAAGTGGTTGGTCGGGAAGGAAATATGACCGAGCGGGCCAGCGTAAAAAATCTGGTCGGCGGGTGGCAGATTCAGATCGAATCTCTCAATTCTCTTATAGTCAATTTGGCGCAGCCGACAATGGAGGCGGGCCGGGTTATCACCGCAGTGGCCAGGGGCGATCTGTCCCGTCAGATGGCGCTTGAAATTGAAGGAGTGCCGGTCAAGGGCGAATTCCAGCGCATCGGAATTATTGTCAATACCATGGTGGATCAGTTGAACGGTTTTGCATCAGAGGTCACCCGTGTGGCCCGAGAGGTGGGGTGATAAAAATCGCCATATATTTTAGAGAAAAACTGATCCTATTTTTGTTCTGCTTATACAATGAAGAATAAAAATGGGATCAATTTCAAACAAGTTTTTTGATGATTGTCATCACTTCACCCCCACCCCCTAACCCCCTCCCGCAAGGGGAGGGGGGGACTTTCACTCCTTTTCGCAAGGGAGGTCGGCATTTGAGCGTGATCTCAATAAATGATGGTTGATATTTCACGATATTTAAGGGAAGGAAAAGTGAGGGGGCTCCTTTATTTTCCCTCACCTATCTTGCAAATTTTACGCCATTTTCCATCATTTATTTCGATCATTCTCAACCAAGCAATTTTCATGATAGCATGTGTGTGACCAAGTGCTAAACGCAGGTATAACTAATGGGTGATGATGTCATCGGTATGACGAATAACATCCGCAATCCAGGCGTTCATACTCTTTCCCGACGCACTGGCCAAAGTTGCAGCCTTGTCGTACAACTCCTGGGAAAGGCGAAGGTTTAATCTGCCTGATGTTTTCCTGTAGGCGGAAACCCCTTCCTCGCTACACATATCAAGAAAGACCTTTAAGGAGATTTCCCCTTCGCGGCGCAATCCATCGATATCGGTTGAGTAAAAATCGGCTCCGCCGTTCAGCCCCACAAACTCACCCCGGAACATATTGATAGCGGGATCGAAGGCGATAACAGCCTTCACTCCATTGATCTCCATAACATTCATCATGGCTTCACTCCATTCTTTTCGAACCATTGGCGAATACTCGCTACTGCTCCTTTGTCAGCATCGGGCGACGGATGGGGACGGTGAAACACCTTTCGTTCCCCAAACAGCCGAACACCGACACGCGATCCTTCCCTTTCCGTCACCTCCGCACCCAACTCGCAGAACAACGATTCAATATCGCGCCATTTCACATTTGCGCTGAGTGGATGTGCAAAGATCAGTTCAAGGATTCTGCAGTGTTTACGCTTCATACTTGCATGGTGCCAAGTTATGGCGTCGTTGTCAAGTGAGAAGTTTTCACGAACAGATGGAATACCGTGGATGATGAGATATTTTCCTACCAGCATCGGATTATGATTTTGAAGGCAGCCGAGTTTCCCATTCGCCGAGTCTGTTGACCAGAATCGCATCATGGGCCCGAAGCGCAGGCGGAATGGTTTGTGCAAATTGCTTTTTGTCTTGCAGATTGAACCAGAATATGATCGAATAACTCAGGTTGTAAGCCTGAATCAGCAAAGAAGCATAAATTTTCGTCATTTTGGGTTATAATACGAGTGATTTAATGTTTAATGGGATCCATGATAAGCACATATTTTTAAATAGACATCTCTGCACGGCGGCGGTAACTACCCCCCCCCCGATATAACTTATTGTATTTACAAGAGAATATCGTTTTTAGCACATCTGCGGCAGTCCATTAAGGTGATTTCCAACAAAGAATACCCCGAAATTTATGGTTGTAGCCAGACCGTCCCGGTCTGGTTGTTCGGCATGGAGCAGGACCAGACCGTGGCAGTCTGGCTACTAACCAATGTACAATGGTTGCTTCGTGACGGTTTGCTCTTTGCTATAAATCATCTAACTGCCTCGGTGCAGTCCGGCTTGGCTTTTGTGAAAGCGGATGTCCAGCCGACTATGAAGAACCCAATATCCTTCAGACTTGCTATTGATGAACGCAGTTTGGAAAGTTACCGGGCGAAAGAAACACTATTCGTATATTAACATTACTTGATCAGCAGCAGGCTAATTTTCAATTTACACTTAAGAAACAGCTATGGAACCGAAAAAATGCTATCGGATCGAAACACAGTTCGCAAAAGTATTTGGTTGGCCTGGGTTCTGCTATCAGTCGGACTGATTGCCACGATAGTCGCCACTATTTATGTGAGAATGGACGTTGAAGCCGATGCAAAGAGGGAGTTCGACTTTGCATGCATCCAAATCCAACTCATGATAGATGCACGGATGGATGCCTATGCTCAGATACTGACAAGCGCCACCGCATTTTTTGATGCTTCGAATAAGGTTACGCGAGAGGAATGGCATAACTTCACCATGCAACAAAAGCTTGAGCAGCGCCTTCCCGGCGTACAGGGCATTGGCTTCTCACTGATGATCCCCCGCGAGCAGCTTGAACAGCACATACAGGAAATCCGCAGCCAGGGTTTCCCTGACTACAATGTGAAGCCGGAAGGCGACCGGGAGATATATACCTCAATAATCTATCTCGAACCGTTTTCAGAACGAAATCTTAGAGCTTTCGGCTACGACATGTTCTCCGAACCCGTTCGCAGGATGGCAATGGAACGGGCGATGGATTTGAATGTGGCGGCCCTCTCCGGAAAGGTGATTCTTGTACAGGAGACCGATCAGGAGGTTCAGGCAGGAACATTGATGTATGTCCCGGTGTACCGAAAGGGGATGTCAACCGAGACCGTCGCAGATCGCCGTGCTGCACTATATGGATGGGTTTACAGTCCTTACCGGATGAATGACCTCATGCAAGGTATCTTGAAAGGATGGGATATAGAATTAGAACGGCTGATTCGCTTGCAGATTTTCGATACCGGGCAGTTGTCTGTCGATTCATTGCTTTACGACAGTCAGCCAAAGGGGGATGTGGAAACAGTAAAGGCATCACGATTGACACTGCAAACTCATAGCGTTTTCAACGACCATTTCTGGTCCCTGCACTTCACCCGGGCAGACGGACAGTTGGGGTACGGACACGTCTATAGCGTTTTTTTCGGTGGGACGATTATCAGCATGCTGTTGTTTGGGCTGCTCATTTCCCTTTTAAACACCCGGTTCATGGCGCAGCGGATGGCGGATCAGTTGACAATGCATCTTAGAAAAAGCAGGGAAAAATACCGTCTGTTGGTCGAAAATAGCCACGACATTATATATACACTTACCGCAGATGGCGTGTTCGTTTTCGTTTCCCCTGCATGGACAGTACTCCTCGGGCACCCATTAAACGAAGTGGTTGGAACCTCTTTCCAGTCATTTGTCCATCCGGATGATATTCCCGGGTGCATGGTGTTCCTTCAGGCTGTGATTGAGACAGGACAACGACAAGAAGGTGTCGAATACCGCGTACAGCATACCGACGGTTCATGGCATTGGTATACATCAAGTGGTGTACCTTTTAAGGACGAAGCCGGCGTGATCACCGGTTTTTATGGCATAGCCAGAGACATCACCAAACACAGACGATTGGAAGAGGCGCTGAAACAAACCCGGCAAAATTATAAAACTTTTTTTAACACAATCGATGATTTTCTTTTCGTTCTTGATGATCAAGGGAACATAATTCATACCAATACTACAGTTATTGATCGTCTTGGCTACACGACAGAAGAGCTTTTGGGACAATCTATTTTAATGGTTCATCCACCCGAACGCCGGGATGAAGCCGGCAGAATTGTGGGCGAAATGTTAAGTGGCGTGACAGAATTCTGTCCTGTTCCGATTGTTACAAAATCCGGTGTTCAACTTCCGGTGGAAACAAGAGTTTCCCATGGATTTTGGGACGGCGAACCGGTAATTTTTGGAGTTACCAAGGACATCTCCAAAGTCAGTTTATCAGAAGAAAAATTTTCCAAAGTATTTCATATCAATCCTTCCGCTTGTGGTTTAAACGATTTGAATGACCACAAATATATTGAAGTAAATGAAGCATTTCACACTTTACTTGGATTTGATAAAGACGCCGTAATTGGTAAAACATCATACGAATTAGGTATTTTATCCATTGAAACTGCAACGGCCATCTATCTTAAAGCAGATAGTAATGGAAAAATAACAAATGCCGCAGCCGATATAAAAGCGAGGAATGGCGATATCAAGCATGTGCTGCTTTCATCAGAAAATATTTATATTCAGGATAAAGAATACCGCTTTACCGTAGTTCATGACATTACAGAACGCAAGAGGATTGAAGCGGAGAAGGCGCAACTCGAGGCGCAGAACCGGCAGCTTCAGAAGGCCGAAAGCCTGGGCCGCATGGCCGCGGCCATTGCCCACCATTTCAATAACCAGCTCCAGGCAGTGATGGGAAATCTGGAAATGGCCATGTATGACCTGCCGCTGGGTGTAAATCCGCTCAAAAGCCTTGTCTCAGCTATGGAGGCGGCTCACAAAGCAGCGGAGGTAAGCAGGCTGATGTTGACTTATCTGGGGCAAACACAAGTCAGTCATGAACCCATAGACCTGTCCGAGGCCTGCTCTAAAAGCCTGACACTGCTTCAGGTTTCAGCTCCGAATGGAATACTCCTTAATGCCGATTTACCATCTTCTGGTCCGATCATCCATGCGGACATAGGCCAGATACAGCAGATTCTTACCAACCTGATCACTAATGCCTGGGAGTCCATTTCTGACAATCGAGGCAGCATTGCCCTGACCGTCAAAACGGTTTCTCGTAAGGATATTCCCAGCTTAAATCGCTTTCCCATTGACTGGCAGCCGCAGGGTATTGCATACTCCTGCATGGAAGTATCGGATACCGGTTGCGGAATCGCAAAAAAGGATATCGAAAAACTCTTCGATCCGTTTTTCACCACAAAGTTTACCGGCCGTGGCCTGGGATTGTCCGTTGTAATGGGAATTATAAAAGCGCATGGCGGTGGAATCACAGTAGAGAGTGAACCGGGACGGGGAAGTACCTTTCGGGTCTTTTTACCGGTATCGACTGAAAAACTTCCTTGTCGGTCCGACCTGCGCGCCATCCCTGACGCATTACAAAATGGCGAAGCAGAAAAAATCTCCAGGATAGAAGAGGGCGGCACTGTGCTGCTGATTGAAGATGAAGAACAGGTGCGCCAAATGGCAAAAATGATGCTCACTCGCCTGGGATATACGGTGCTTGAAGCAAAAGATGGCATTGAAGCGTTGGAGATATTCCGGCAGCACCAGGATAATATCTGCTGCATTCTATCCGACTTGACGATGCCGCGTATGGACGGATGGGATACACTAACTGCTCTTCGCAAGCTTTCGCCGGATATCCCGGTGATCTTGTCCAGCGGCCACGACGAGTCTCATGTTATGGCAGGCGAACATCCGGAACGTCCCAATGCGTTCCTGGGCAAGCCTTATCAACTGAAAGGGCTTAGAGACACGATCAATCGAGTTCTGGCTAATAAGGCTCAATGAGTTTGATCTGTCGTAAATAAAGAGTGCTAAAACAAGAAAGAGGCTTTAACATGAGTGATCAACAGACAACCCGATTTCACGGTATGAAAAAACCGCACATGACGGCTGTGCTGCTTCTGGCTATTTTTGCCGCCGGGGCGATGATTGCCTGGTGGGCGGTGGCGCAGGCCGACCGCGATATGCGCGCCGACCTGCTTCAGCGGGCGCAAATTGTGGCGCAAGCGGTGAATGTCGAGCGCGTCCAGGCGCTCACCGGTACGGAGAAGGACCTGGAGAAACCCGCGTACCTTCGGTTCAAGGAACAGTTGGTCGCAGTCCGTTCGGCTAGCCCGCAATACCGGTTTATCTATCTCATGGGCCGCAACACCGACGGCGCGATCTTCTTCTTCGTGGACAGCGAACCGACCGGATCAAAGGACTATTCCCCGCCCGGTCAGGTCTATGACGAAGCCCCGGAAGGTTATCGCCGCGTCTTCGTCACCGATAATGCAGCCACCGAAGGACCCTATACCGACCGCTGGGGAACCTGGGTTTCGGCATTGATCCCGATCAATGACACGCAGACCGCGATATCAGACCTCGCCAGCCCGGATAACGCCCAGGTGATGGTGCGCAATGCCGTTGACTTCTACCGGAAGAACGGCAGGGAGCGATTCCTGAAAGAAATCAACAATCCACAGGGCGAGTTCTGCAAGGGTGATCTCTATGCGTTCGCCTACGACCCAAAAATGACCATACTGGCTCACCCGGTCAAGCCGGAACTGGTAGGACAGAACCTGCTCGACAAAAAAGATTGGTCCGGGGGGAAGTATTTTAGCAGGGAAATTCAGCAAGTTGCTCAGTCCAAAGGCAGCGGCTGGGTGGACTACGAATGGGAAAATCCTGCCGGCAAGCAACGAGATCCCAAGACCACTTATGTCGAACGAGCGGATGATCTCGTTATATGCGCCGGGGCTTACAAAGGGACCGGACCTGTCCTCGCCGTGCTGGGCATGGACATCGACGCCCGCGACTGGAACTGGATACTTGCCCGCGCCGCGCTGCCGCCTGCGCTGCTGACACTGGCGCTGACGGCGATTCTGTTGACAGGTTCGGCGCTACTGGCCAGACGATCCCGGATCGCCAGAGCCTTGCGACGCAGGCTGCGGCATCTCGAACCGGCCCTGACAGCCGCGATCGGACTGGTTCTGACCATGTTTGCAGCCTATATGCTCCACGAATACGAGATCAGCGGCCGCAACAAAGCTTTTGCGCTACTGGCGGCGGGCCGCACAGGGGCGGTTGCCGAAATACTGCGCGACCTCCGCGATATCAAACTGGAAGGCTTCTCAAACCTCTACGAAAGCAGCGAGCAAGTCACTCCTGAGGAGTTCCGGCAGTTCACTGGCTATCTGACCAAGAACCAGACTGTCCAGGCTTGGGAATGGATACCGGCTGTACCTGCTGCGGATAAGCCCCGCTTCGAGGAGGTAGCCCGCGCTAACGGCTTGACAGAATTTGAGATTTGGCAAAAGGACGCGCAAGGGAATCGGGTCCCAGCCTCTGGACGCACAGTGTATTATCCTGTCTTCCGCATAGCGCCATTGTCCGGCAAAGAACACGCCCTGGGCTACGATCTTGGCTCGGAACCGCTGCGCAGCGCCGCCCTTGAAGAGGCGAAATGCACCGGGCTGGCCACTGGCACCGACCCCATCAACCTGATACTGGGTACGGGCAGTCAGAAAGGTATGCTGATCTACCGGCCTGTCTTCGGCGGCGGGGAACCGAGGCTACTGCGTGGTTTCACCCTGGCCGTGCTGCAAATGGGAACACTGATGAGGAGTGTGGTTCCGGACAACTCGGCGCTAATGCAAATCTCACTTCTGCACAAGGACACAGCATCCGAGTTGCTCGCCATCTCCTGGAATCCCGACAGTCCCCCGACCGCGTTGCTCTCCATGACTCGCACCGTCTTTGCCTTCGGCAAGGTCTTTGGCGTGACCGCCCATGCAGGACCGGAGTTCATGAGTCTGTATCCGGCTCGGCTGGGTTGGCTGGTCGCCCTGACGGGACTGGCGCTCACCGCCGCACTCACTTTTGTGAGCAGCGGAATCCGCCGCCGGCGCGAAGAACTGGAGCAATTAGTCGCCGAGCGCACCACCGAACTCCAAGAGGTCAATATCTATCTCGAGGAAGCCACAGCACGCGCGAATCACATGGCGGCGATGGCCGAGATG
>Ga0194052_1000246_pt1 | contig 37931 bp, 40 predicted proteins | sample SepL226m_MetaG_FD_160117 | JGI IMG/M metagenome (GOLD analysis project Ga0194052, IMG submission 160117) | Anoxic zone freshwater microbial communities from boreal shield lake in IISD Experimental Lakes Area, Ontario, Canada - Sep2016-L227-6m | ecosystem: Environmental > Aquatic > Freshwater >...
ACTCAATACGCCACCGAGGTCAAGTCCGGACAGATCCGCATCCGTGGTCCTTGCCGCCGCAAGTTCGAAAGCGATGTTCGGGGCCGCAGAAAACGCATGACTGTTGGCTGCCAGCATCTGCATCCACCTGGCCGGCCGTTGCAAGAAGGCCGGTGGGCTCGTGATCACCCCGGGAAAGCCACTGACAATCGGGAACGCCATGCCTAGAACCAGTCCCATGTCGTGAAAGAACGGCAGCCACGACACCACGGTGGTGTCCGGCGGAGCTATCCCGTCCTCGAACCACGCGGATATCACTTGCTCGCAGTTAACCCGAATGTTCTGGTGGGAAACGACGACGCCCGCGGGGGTCCGGGTCGACCCGGAGGTGTACTGCAAGTGCGCGACGCTGAAGGGCATGTTATCGGCCTCGGCCGACCCTGGATCGGAGTCAAGATCCAGCAGATCGACCTCGAGGATCGATACCGCGTCACCGGTAGGCGTCGGCCCGACGTACGGGACTATGTCGCTTACGACAGCGGATGTGGTCAGGATGGCAGATGGCGACGCGTCAAGAAGTACTGACCTGACCCGCTCATCTCCGGAGCCGGGAAGCGGAAGCGGAAGCGGAACCGCGATTTGGCCTGCCTGCAGTGCGCCGAGGAAAGCAACCAGGTACTCGGTTCCCTGTGGCGCAAGTATCACAGCGCGGTCACCTCTGACACCGCAGGCCCTCAGCTCGCGGGCGACGTTCGACGTCCGTCGATACAGACCCGACCACGTCAGACTTTCGGAGACCCCTTCGCTATCCTGCTCATAATCGACGTAGGTGAAGGCTGTCTCGTCGGGCTGAATACGGGCGCGTTCCCGCAGCATTTCAGGAAGCGAAGGCACAACCACGCCTGCCAACTTTACGCCACGTGAGGTCGGGGCAACTGCCCCTTCAGCCTTTCGACGACACCGCCCCCGCCCGCAGCCACGACAAGCCAGCTACATTTCTCTAACGTGTTTACGCAGTCCCTAGGTCAGTCCGCAGCAGGCGCACGCAGCAACTATCAACGACCGGGAACTTCCGTGAATCAAACACCTATCGAACAGCTGAATCGGCCAAGATACCCGGCACTTAATGACACCCGTCGCAAACTGCCGAAACCAGGCACGTACGGATTCAAAACCCGTGCAGTGTGAGTTCGAATCTCACCGAGGGCACCAGAGGCGCCTACCAGCCGACTCTCAGCGAATCGGTAGCCGGTGTTACTCGTCGCTCCAGTCGATTGCCAGCCAGGTCGGGTTGGGTTGTCGGCATGACTCAGCAATCGACCGTGGTCCGTTCCATCGCCGTCACTGCCGGAATGATCGCCGCCGGCGCGATGTCCGTCCTGGCGATTCACGCCGGCATGGCCAACGGTGAGGGAGGCGTTTCGGTCAGCGCCAAGGGCGCGTCGATCACACATGCACCCGCGCTGGCGACGATGCAGCTCGGAAAGACCGTCAACGAAAACCCTCTGCCGCTCACGACGACCACGACGCCGGGGCACTGAAAGTTGACCCCCATCGGCGCGCGGCGACCGCTTGGGAAGAATTGGGGAGGGGTGAAAGTCGACGGTGGCCGCTCAGCGTCGAGCGTTGCACGCAGCTGTCGCGATCGGCGTCCGTACTGACCGGTGAATTCACCCGGTTTCGGCGAGCTCCTTGAATCCCGCCAGTGTGGCCGCCATACCGGCGCGCCACTGCCTGAGTCGTTTGGCGATGATCTCGTCGGCCCTGCCGGGATCCCGGTCGATCAGCATCGTCACGCCGGACGGCCCATCTCCCAGTTGTGCGGTGTAGTGCAGGCGGGTTTGCGCCCCAGTGGGCTCGATGTCGAATCTCCACGTCGCCGCCGGCTCGTCGCCGTCACCGACGGCCCACCCGAAGCTGCGCGGAACCTCGAAGCAGGTGACGACACAGAGCGTCGTCCACTCCCCGATCGCCGGATGACGATTCGTCCCGAGGAATCGCGCACCCAATCTCGGCGAATCGAAGCCGTCATCCCATTCGGCGCTCTGCAACTCGCTGCTGAACCGCGGCATCAGCGTGATGTCGGTGATCAGGTCCCATACCCGCTGCGGCGGGGCGGAGATATCGGTCTCGACGCGGACCTGGTGGACCGTCATGCACGTAGTCTGCCCCGAACGTTCGCCTGGTTGGAGGCATTCGCCGCGCGGGGCTACGCTTCTTGTGTGAGGTCCGAGCGAAAGTTCGCTGGGCGATTTCTTTCGGAGAACCGTCTCCGGCGCTCCGATTGTGAACGTCTGCAGCGCCGTCCACCGGCCCGCAATCAGCACTGGGCGGACTCCGTCACGCGGCCGCAACGAATTCTCAATATCGCGGCCTGGCTGGCCGCCTTCGTCACCGCGACCCTCGGCGTGCTGCAGACCATCACCGGCCACGGTGTGCTGCACATCGGTCTGATCAACCTCGCCACGGCAGCACTCTTTCTCCTGATGCCGCTGCTGAATCGCTTCGGCGGGATTCTCTCCCCGGTGGTGTTCGTGGTCATCGCGTTCATGTCGCTCACTTTTGTCGGCTGGCAGCTCGGCACCGACTCCGGCGTGCAGTTCTACTACCTGGTGTCAGCATCGTTGGCGGTGCTGGTGCTCGGCATGGACCACGTGGTCCTCACCGGCGCCACGGTCGCGATCGGTGCCTGCCTGGTGATCGCCATGCAGTTCCTTGTTCCCGGCGATACCGGACTGCAACCGCGATGGGCGATCAACGCAGGTTTCGTCGTGTCGACAATGGGCGCCGCACTGATGATCTTCGCTACGGTCTGGTACGCGATGCGTGAGGTGTCGCGTGCCGAGGCGGCGATGGAGGTCGAGTACAAACGCTCCGAGGCCCTGCTGGCGAACATCCTCCCGGTCAGCGTCGCCGAGCAACTCAAGGATCCGGGGCACGGCACCATCGCCGAACGCTTCGATGACGCGTCGATCCTGTTCGCCGACATCGCCGGCTACACCGAACGGGCCAGCGAGATGACCCCCACTGATCTGGTCCGATTCCTTGACCGGGTCTACACCACCTTCGATCGCCTGGTCGATCGCCACGGACTGGAGAAGATCAAGACCACCGGCGACGCCTACATGGTGGTCAGCGGCGTCCCCACGCCTCGGGCCGACCACGTCGAGGCGCTCGCCGCACTCGCCCTCGATATGCAGCGGGCTGTCGCCGACCTCCGGGATCCGCGCGGCACCCCGGTGCCGATGCGGATGGGCATCGCCGCCGGTCCGGTGGTGGCCGGCGTGGTGGGGGCGCGCAAGTTCTTCTACGACGTGTGGGGTGACGCGGTCAACGTGGCGTCGCGGATGGAGTCCACCGATCCCGAGGGGCGCATCCAGGTGCCCGAGGATGTCTACGAGAGATTACGTCACGCCTTCGATCTCGAGGAACGTGGCGAGATCGACATCAAGGGCAAGGGCGTGATGCGCACCTACTACCTGCTGGGCCGCAAAGCCGCGGTGGCACCGACAACACCCGAATGGGCGACGGAATCGGTGCGCCAGGTGTATCAGGACAGCTAGGACTACATCACCTTCGACAGGAACGCCCGGGTGCGCTCGTGCCGCGGGTTGCTGAGCACTTCGCGCGGCGTCCCACTCTCCACGATCACCCCACCGTCCATGAACACCAGCTGGTCGGCGACCTCGCGGGCGAAGCCCATCTCATGGGTGACGACGATCATCGTCATCCCGGCGGCCGCCAGCTTCTTCATCACGGCCAACACCTCACCCACCAACTCGGGATCGAGCGAGGAGGTGGGTTCGTCGAAAAGCATCAGCTTGGGGTCCATCGCGAGCGCGCGTGCGATGGCGACCCGCTGTTGCTGGCCGCCGGACAACTGGGCGGGGTAGGCATCGGCCTTGTCCGAAAGACCCACCCGGGCCAGCAGATCGCGGGCGCGCGCCCTCGCCTCGGCTTTCTTGACCCCCCTGACGTGCACCGGCGCCTCCAGAATGTTGTCCAGCGCGGTGCGGTGCGGGAAGAGGTTGAAGTGCTGAAACACCATGCCGATGTCGCGCCGCTGTTTAGCGGCGTCACGCGGCGACATCTCGTAGAGCTTGCCGTGGCTTTCCCGATAGCCGACCAGCTCACCGTCGACGTAAAGCCGACCCGCCGAGACGCTCTCCAGGTGGTTGATGCAGCGCAGGAAAGTCGACTTGCCCGAGCCGGAAGGCCCGACGAGTACGAGCACCTGGCCGCGCTCGACCGACAACGTCACGCCCTTGAGCACCTGTAGTGCGCCGAAGTTCTTGCAGACCGTCACCGCCTGCACCATCGGGGTCATACGTGCCCCGCCTCGGTCTGCGCATCGGCGAGCGCCTCGAGTTGTTTGGACGTCAGCTGCCGCGAGATCCCCTTGGAGAAGTACTTCTCGAGATAGTGCTGGCCGACCATCAGGGCACTGGTGATGACCAGATACCAGGTGGCCGCCACCAGCAGCAGCGGTACGGGTTCGAAGATCCGCGCTGCGATCTCCCGCGAGGCGATGCTGTAGAGGTCATAGGAGTAGGGCACCGCGGTAACCAGCGAGGTGGTCTTGAGCATGCTGATGAGCTCGTTACCGGTGGGCGGGATGATGACGCGCATCGCCTGCGGCAGGACCGTTCGACGCATGGTCATCCCCCACGACATGCCCAGCGCGGTCGACGCTTCGGTCTGCCCCTCGGGCACGGAGGTGATTCCGGCGCGGATGATCTCGGCCATGTAGGCCGCCTCGTTGAGGCCAAGTCCGATCACCGCGAGCAGAAACGGGATGGACAGGTTCTGCAGATTGATGTGCAGCAGCGACGGCCCGAACGGAACGCCCAACTGGACGTTCTGATAGATCGTCGGCATCAGACCCCAGAAGATCAGCTGCACATACACCGGCGTTCCGCGGAAGATCCACAGGAACGCCCATGCCACCGACCGGAACACCGGGTTGGTTGACAGTCGCATAACCGACAGCACGATCCCCAGCACGACACCGAGGACCATCGCGTAGACCGTCAACTGCAGGGTGTTCCACACGCCGAGCAGAATTCGTTCGTTGAACAGGTACTCGGCGTAGGTCGACCACCCGTAGGCCTTGTTCGTAGCCGCTCCGTAGATGAACAGCCCGACAAGACCAACGATGAGGGCCCCGCTCACCCACCTCCACGGATGCCGCAGTGGAACGGCGTCGATGGCTGCTGCAGCCGGCTGCGCCGGGGTCACCGGCGTCAGCTGACCGCCCCATTGATGACCGGCTTCTCGATCATTCCCGACTCCACACCCCACTTCGCGGCGATGGTCTTGTAGTCACCGGTCTCGATGAGATGCTCGAGTGCCTTCAGCAGCGACTGCGCCAGCGGCGAACCCTTCTGCACCGGCCAGCCGTAGGGTGCCGAATCGAAAATCTGACCCGCGGCCTCAAGCTTGCCGTTGGTCTCCTTGATGGCGTACGCGGTGACCGGCGAGTCCGCCGACATCGCGTCGACCTGTCCGAGCACTACGGCGTTGGTCACCGAGTCCTGGCCGTCGAACTTCACGATCTGGATCTCCGGCTTGCCGGCGTCGACACAGGCTTTGCTCTTGGCCGGCAATTCGTCGGTCTCCTGGACCGTCGTGGCCTGGACCGCGACTTTCTTACCGCATGCGTTATTCGGGTCGACACCCCCGCCCGAACGCTGAGCCCACTGGGTACCCGCCGAGAAGTAGGTGACGAAGTCGACCTGCTTCTCGCGCTCTTTGTTGTCGGTGAACGAGGACATTCCGACGTTGTAGGTGCCGCCCTGAATAGAGGGGATGATCTTGGCGAAGTCGGCCTCGCGGTACTCGGCCGTCAGACCGAGGGTCGACGCGACAGCGTTCATCAGGTCGACGTCAAAGCCGACGATCGTGCCCTTCTCGTCCTTGAACTCATTCGGTTTGTAAGGGATGTTGACTCCGACGATGAGCTTTCCGGAGCTGCGGATGTCCTCCGGCACGGTCGCGGAGATCTCCTCGACCTTCGGCGCCTTGACTCCGGCGCCGGCGGCTCCCGAAGACCCTGATTCGCCGGCCTTGGAGCAGCCGGAGAGACTCAGCGATGCGGCAACCGCCACGATCGCCGCGGCGCGCCACCACCGCACCGGCTTCTCATACGTCGACCTCTGATCTGTGATCACGGTTGCCCTTTCTGCCGGATGCCGTTGGCCGGACATTAGTCGATAGTCAGCGAACCCACAGCGCAACCGGTCGGTGACCCAATCGCAATGTACGGCCGCCGGATTCGTCGCGGAGGTCGCCTAAGCTTTGCGCCATGACTACTACCACTGGAAAAGTATTCAGCGGTCACCTCTGGAAGTCGGTCCTTCTCACCGGCATCCTCTCGGTGATCCTCGGCGCGATGGTCCTGCGGTGGCCCGGTGCGACGATCGTGCTCGCCGCCGCGTTCTTCGGCGCCTATTTGCTGGTGACCGGTATCTCGCAGGTATTCCACGCCTTCACCCTGCACATCTCCGGCGGCGGGCGTGCGCTGATGTTCATCAGCGGCGCCGCCTCCCTGGTGCTCGCGGTGTTGTGCTTCCGCCACTTCGGGGACGCCGTCTGGCTGCTGGCCCTCTGGATCGGCATAGGGTTCATCTTCCGCGGGGTCGCCGAGGCCGCATCGGCCATCAGCGACGAAACCACCCCGGGCCGCGGATGGCAGATCTTCCTGGGTGTCATCACCCTGATCGCCGGCATCATCGTGATGGCGTATCCGATCTCCTCGCTGGGGACGCTGACCATGGTGATCGGCATCTGGCTGATCGTGCTCGGTGTCTTCGAGGTGATCGCCGCGTTCGGTATCCGCAAGGCCGGTAACGAGGTCCGGACCGCCGTCGGTGAGGCACTCGGCGCCCGCTGACCCGCTCTGACAGCAAAGGGCGCGGATCGCCGCTGGAGACAGCCGCGGTCCGCGCCCTTCGCCGTTGAGGGGAACCCGCGCCGGGTACCCTTCTGCCGATGACCGAGACGCCTCCCGACTGGTCCGCCGGCAGAGAAAACCCCACCCTCTCCGGGCCGGTCCCCGTACCTCCGGCGCCCCACCCCTACGCCTATCCCCCGGGTCCCTACCCCGGCGGCTATCCGGGTGGCCCCTACCCCGGCGGCTACCCGCCGCCGATGCCCTACGGCGACTACACCCCCGCACCCCGCAATGGTCTGGGGATCGGGGCACTGGTCACCGCGATCGTCGCGCTGGTGTCCTCGTTCAGCATCATCGGCGGCATCGTCCTCGGCCTGGTCGCCGTCGTGCTGGGCTTCCTCGGCCGCGCCAGAGTCAAGCGCGGCGAGGCCGACAACGGTGGGGTGGCGCTTGCCGGGATCGTCCTCGGTGTCGTCGCGGTGATCGCCGGCCTGTCGTTCATCGCCGTGTGGGTGGGCCTGTTCAAACAAGTCGGGGCCAACGACTACTTCGACTGCCTGCAACAGGCCGGCCAGGACCGCGAGAAGGTCCAGATGTGTTCCGATGAGTTCCGCAGCTCGGTGGAGAGCCGGTTCAGCAACCCGAGCCAGCCGGGACGCTGATCAGCCGGCAGAGTCCGGGAAGTGTTTGACGATCCCCTCCTGCGTGACCGTCGCGACCACCTGGCCGGCCTGATCGAAGAAATGCCCGGTGGCCAGTCCCCGCGACTCCGCGGCGACCGGCGACGCCGTCGAGTACAGGACCCAGTCCGAGAAGTTCACCGGGCGGTGAAACCACACCGAGTGGTTGATGGTGACGGCGAAGATGCGGTCCCATCCCCACGACAGGCCGTGCGTGGTGATGATCGAGTCCAGCACGGTGGTGTCCGAGGAGTAGATCATCGCCGCGTTGTGCAGCACCGGGTCATCGGGGATCACGCCATCGGCCTTGAGCCACACCCGGTTCCGCCCCGTGCTCTCGCCCTTGTCGCGCATGATCCAGGCGGGGTCATTGGTGTAACGCCACTCGATGGGCCGCAGCGCGGTCACGAACGCCGGCACGACTTTCTCATACCCGACGAGCAACTCGTCGATGGTGGGCAGCGTCTCTGGTGCCGGCACCTTCGGCATCTCGGAGTTGTGCTCCAGTCCGTGACCGCCGGAGAGGTAGGACACCAGCGCCGTCGCGAGCAGATTGTCACCCTGCATCGCGTCGACGCGCCGGTTGGCGAAGCGGCGCTCGTCACGCAGCCGGACGACATGGAATTCGATGTCCGCCGACGGGTCACCGCCGGCGATGAAATGCACCGACAGTGCGCTAGGCGGCAGGTCGTGCTTCAACGTGCGGCTGGCCGCGACGAAGGCCTGCGCCATCAGCTGCCCGCCGAAGGTGCGCACCGGGTTCTTTCGGGGGTGCCGCCCTGCGAATACGTCGGCTCCCAGTGGGGACAACTCGAGGATCGCCAGCAGTTCGTCGAAGTCCGATCTCGCCACTGTTCTCCGCGCTTCCCTAGTGGTCGTCCTCCCCGATCCGGTGGACGTGAATGAGGTTCGTCGAGCCTACTGTGCCCGGTGGAGCACCCGCGACGATGATGACCAGGTCGCCACGCTCGTAACGATCAAGTTGCAGGAGAGCCTGGTCGGCCTGACGGACCATGTCGTCGGTGCTGCCGGCTTCCGGGACGATGAATGTCTCAGTCCCCCAGCTCAACGCAAGCCTGCTGCGCAGCTGCGGTTGGGTGACGAACGCCAGCAGCGGGATCCGGCTGTGCAGCCGAGCCAGCCGGCGGACGGTGTCACCCGATGACGTGAAGGCGATCAGCGCCTTGGCGTCGAGTCGCTCGCCGATGTCGCGGGCGGCGTAGGAGATCACGCCGCGCTTGGTTCGGGGAACGTGCGCCAGTGGCGCACCGGTCGAGTCCTGCTCGACGCGGGTGACGATCCGCGCCATGGTGCGCACCGCTTCCAACGGGAACTTGCCCACCGAGGTCTCACCGGACAGCATCACCGCGTCGGTACCGTCCAGAACGGCATTGGCGACATCGGATGCCTCCGCCCGCGTGGGCCGGGAGTTGTCGATCATCGACTCCAGCATCTGGGTGGCAACGATCACCGGCTTGGCGTTCTCCCGTGCGATTTCGATCGCGCGCTTCTGCACCAGCGGCACCTCTTCGAGGGGAAGCTCGACACCCAGATCTCCGCGCGCCACCATGATCGCGTCGAAGGCGAGCACGATCGCCTCGAGGTTGTCGACGGCCTCGGGCTTCTCAAGCTTCGCGATGACCGGTACGCGGCGTCCGACGCGATCCATCACCGCGTGCACCAGACTCGCATCCGACGGGGACCGCACGAACGACAGCGCGACCATGTCCACGCCGAGATTCAGCGCGAACTCCAGGTCCCCGATGTCCTTCTCGGAGAGGGCAGGAATGGAGAACTTCATGCCGGGCATCGACAGGCCCTTGTTGTTGCTGACCGGTCCGCCCTCGGTGACGGTGCACACCACGTCGTCGCCGTCGACGCGATCCACCACGACGCCCACTTTTCCGTCGTCGACCAGAAGTCGGTCACCAGGGCGGGCATCGTCGGCAAGTTGCTTATAGGTGGTGGAGACCCGGTCGTGGCTGCCCTCGCAGTCGGCGACGGTGATGCGGACCGTCTCGCCGTTGGCCCACACGGTGGACCCTTCGGCGAACCGGCCCAGGCGGATCTTGGGGCCCTGCAGGTCCGCGAGCACGCCGACCGCCCGGCCGGTCACGTCTGCGGCCCACCGCACCCGCCGGTAGGCGGCCTCGTGGTCACTGTGGTCACCGTGGCTGAAGTTCAGACGCGCCACATCCATGCCGGCTTCGACAAGACCCTTCACCATCTCGTCGGTGCCGGTGGCCGGCCCCAGAGTGCAGACGATCTTTCCGCGGCGCGTCACGACGGCTGAGTCTACGGGTCCAGCACCGTGGGTACGAGCGGGAATCCGGGCAGGTTGCGAACGACCGTCCACACGACGGCGGCCACCGCGATGACCGCGACCGCGGCGGGCGGGAAGGCGGGAAGGCCGCGGCGGCGTCGCCACAGCCACCACATGCCCAGCAGTGGCAGTCCGATGAGTAGGAAAACGTTGTCGACGGCGGCGGCGCCCAGATCGCCGTGCAGCAGGTCGTGAGTCATCCGCAGACCGCCGCAGGCCGGACAGTTCAAACCGGTGATCAGTTTGAACGGACACGGCGGGAAGGGTGATCCGGGCCGATGCGGATCCACCAGACCCACATAGCCCAGCGCACCGAGCGCCAGGACGCCGGCGCCCACGGCGGCGAGGCGTCCGCCGCGCAGATCGGGGTCAGAGCCCATCGCGAAGTGGCCTGCCCTGGGCGTCGCGTGCCTTGTCGCTGAAGATCAGCACAGCATCAATGATGCCCCAGATCACCGGGAGTACGAATCCCACTCCACACGTCGCGATACCCAGCAGCAGCCCGCTGACGAGCTGGGTGATCCCCAGGGCGGTGTCGCCGATGTAGATCCGTCCGATGCCCAGCACACCGATGAGACCCAATAGTTGCAACAGACCGGCGATCACCTTCGACTTCTCCGACAGCGGCTCACCGGTGACGGGGTGGCGGCCGTAGGGTGCGTTGAAGTATCCGGGATAACCGGGCACCGGATAGCCCGGTGTCGGCGGGAAGTACAGCGGAGTAAACGGGGGCTGCTCGTGGGGTCCCGAAGGCGGCTCGGTCACCGGACGTCAGTCCCGGCTTCCGACGCCCCACAGCAGGCGCCGCAGCGTCGGCCCGCGCCTCGCCGGCTTCTCGTCGTGAACGTCGGCGACGAGCGCGGGCTCGGGCTCTTCGGGCTCTTCATCTGGGGACTGCTCGACCTCCGGCTCCGCCGGCTCCTCAGTCTCCTCCGGCTCCGCCGGCTCCTCAGTCTCCTCAGTCTCATCCTCGTCGGCTCCGGCATCCTCGTGCGACTCGTACACCACGACCGTCTCCGATTCAGCCGAGTTCTCGTACATCACCACGGTCGCGTGAGAGTCCTCGTCGTGTTCGTCGGCGAGCTCGGCTTCCTCGTCGAGTTCGTCGGCGAGCTCGGCTTGAGCCTCGAGCTCTTCGCCCACGACGGCCGCAGCCACACCCGCCTCGTCTCGCTCGGCGTCTTCTGCGTCGTCGTCATCGGCTTCGTCACTCCAGGCGATCGGCGCATCTGGGGTGTCGCCGACAGCCTCGGCGTCCTCGGCTTCGTGTTCACCGGCCACCGTCGCCGCCGCGAGGATGCCAGTGCCCCTGGCGGCGGAGACGAGATCCTCCACGAACTCCTCGGTGACCGATTCCTCGTCATTCTCGAGGTCGTCCTCGCGTTCCGGCTCCTCGTCGAAGCCCTGCAGCGACGCCGGATCCTCGCGGCCCTTGGGTGCGAGCAGCATGTAGACCACAGCCCCGATGAAGACGAACGTCGCGGTGAACACGTTGACGCGGATACCGGCGATGTGCGTGGCGGTGTCATCGCGCATCAATTCGACCCAGAACCGTCCGACGCAGTAGGACGCTACGTAGAGCGCGAACAGCCGGCCATGGCCGAGCCGGAACCTGCGGTCGGCCCACAGCAGGAAGACGAACACCGCGAGGTTCCAGAGAAGTTCGTAGAGGAACGTCGGATGCACGACAGCGGCGACCTGGCCGGTGGACACCCCGTCGAGTGAGTGCACGTCGACCATGCCCGCCGCGTCGCGCCGGTAGAAGATCTCCATGCCCCACGGGACAGCCGTCTCGCGGCCGTAGAGTTCCTGATTGAAGTAGTTGCCGAGGCGCCCGATCGCCTGTGCCAGCACGATGCCGGGCGCGACCGCGTCACCGAAGGCAGGCAGCGGAATCCCCCTGCGGCGGCAGGCGATCCACGCCCCGACCCCACCGAGTGCGACGGCGCCCCAGATACCCAGGCCGCCCTCCCATATCCGCATCGCCGCGCCGATTCCGGCTCCCCCGGGCCCGAAGTAGGTGCGCCAGTCGGTGATCAGGTGATAGAGCCGGCCGCCGATGAGACCGAAGGGAACAGCCCACAGCGCGATGTCGTAGATGACGCCCCGCTCGCCGCCACGGGCCACCCAGCGGCGGTCACCGATCACCAGCGCGGCGATGATGCCGGCGATGATGCACAGCGCGTAGGCCCGGATCGGGACCGGTCCGAGGTGCCACACACCCTGGTCGGGGCTGGGAAAATAGGCCGGCATGGGGAAGTTGGCAAGCACCGTTGTCGTCACGTGGCAGGCACCTTCTCTCGCACCCCTTCGGCCAGTTCCTCGGTCAGCGTCCGCACCGATCCCACTCCGTCGTCCAGGGCGGAGACCAGTGCCGAGCCGACGATGACGCCGTCGGCGAATCGCGCGATCTCGGCCGCCTGCTCGCGCGAGCGCACCCCGAGACCCACTCCGACCGGGATGTCGGAGATCGCCTTGACCCGGCGCACCAGATCGGGTGCCGCCTGCGACACCGCGTCACGCGCGCCGGTGACGCCCATGGTGGAGGCGGCGTAGACGAATCCGCGGCAGGCGCTGATCGTCCGGGCCAGCCTCTCGGGTGTCGAGGACGGCGCCACCAGGAAGATCCGGTCGAGGTCGTGGGCCTCCGAGGCGGCGATCCACTCATCGGCTTCGTCGGGGATGAGATCCGGGGTGATCATGCCAACGCCGCCGGCGGCGGCCAGATCGCGGGCGAAGGCGTCCACGCCGTAATGCAGCACGGGGTTCCAGTAGGTCATCACTACCGCGTTACCGCCCGCCGAGCTGATGGCCTCGACCGCACGCAGGGTGTCACTCACCCGCACACCGCGCTGCAGAGCGGTATCGGTGGCCGTCGCGATCACCGGACCGTCCATGCCGGGGTCCGAGTACGGCACACCCACTTCGATGATGTCGCAGTCGGCGCTCATCGAGACCATTGCGTCGATCGACGTCGACACATCGGGGTAGCCGGTCGGAAGGTAACCGATCAGTGCGGCGCGCCCCTCGGCCTGGCAGCGGTCGAAGACCGGGCCGAGGCGACCGGCCGGGCTGTGCTCGATGGTCATCGCCCGTCAGCCCCGTCGAGCAGGCCGAACCACCGTGCGGCGGTCTCGACATCCTTGTCGCCACGGCCGGACAGGTTGATCATCAGCACCGAATCGGGCCCCAGTTCGCGGGCCAGGTCTACCGTGCCGGCCACCGCGTGGGCGGTCTCGATGGCGGGGATGATGCCCTCCAGCCGGCACAGCAGGCGGAAGGCGTCCATCGCCTCGGTGTCGGTGATGGGCCGGTACTCGGTCCGGCCGATCTCCTTGAGGAAGGCGTGTTCGGGGCCCACACCCGGATAGTCCAGCCCGGCCGAGATCGAATGCGATTCGATGGTCTGGCCGTCGCGGTCCTGCAAGAGGTACGAGTAGGAGCCCTGAAACGCGCCGGGCGAGCCGCCGCTGAAGGTGGCGGCGTGTCTGCCGGTTTCCACACCGTCGCCGGCCGCCTCGAAGCCAACCAGTCGCACACCCGGGTCGTCGATGAAGGCGTGGAAGATACCGATGGCGTTGGAACCGCCGCCTACGCAGGCGGTGATCGCGTCGGGAAGCCGCCCGGCCTGGTCGAGGATCTGGGCGCGCGCCTCCATGCCGACGACCCGCTGGAAATCGCGCACCATCATCGGGAACGGGTGCGGGCCCGCTGCAGTGCCGAAGCAGTAGTAGGTGTGCTCGGCATTGGTCACCCAGTCCCGAAACGCGTCATTGATGGCGTCCTTGAGCGTCTTCGAACCAGACTGCACTGCAACGACTTTCGCACCCAGCAGCCGCATCCGGGCGACATTGAGCGCCTGGCGTGCGGTGTCCACCGCACCCATGTAGATGATGCACTCCAGACCCAGTAGCGCGCAGGCGGTCGCGGTCGCGACGCCGTGCTGGCCGGCCCCGGTCTCGGCGATCACCCGGGTCTTACCCATCTGCTTGGCCAGCAGTGCCTGGCCCAAAACGTTGTTGATCTTGTGTGAACCGGTGTGGTTGAGATCCTCGCGCTTGAGGAAGATCCGCGCTCCCCCGGCATACTCGCCGAGACGAGACGCCTCGTACAGCGGAGACGGGCGCCCGGCGTAGTGGCTCTGCAACCGGTCGAGTTCGTCGAGGAAACTCTGGTCGGTGCGGGCCTTCTCATATGCGGCGGTGACCTCTTCGATCACCGCCATCAGAGCCTCGGCGACGTACCGCCCACCGAATACGCCGAAGTGGCCGCGCGCGTCGGGGTCGTGACTCGTCGGCTCGGCGACCGCGGCGCTGGTGCGCGGCAGGTTCGGGGTGGAGATATCGGCCATCAGGTGAAGTCTGTCAGGAGCCGATGGCGATCAGCGAACCGGTTTGGGACACGACGGATGAGCACCGGCGGTCACCAGGTCGGCCACTGCTCCGCGGGGGTCGCCGCTGGTCACCAAACCCTCGCCGACCAGCACCGCGTCAGCGCCGGCGCCGGCGTAGGCCAGCAGGTCGGCGGGGCCGCGCACTCCGGACTCGGCGACCCGGATGACGTCGGACGGCAGCCCGGGCGCAATCCGGCCGAAGCAGTCGCGGTCGACGTCGAGGGTCTTCAGGTCGCGGGCGTTGACGCCGATCACCTTGGCGCCCGCCTGCAGCGCCCGGTCCGCCTCTTCTTCGGTGTGCACCTCGACCAGGGCCGTCATCCCGAGGGATTCGGTCCGATCGAGCATCGACGCCAGCGCGGGCTGGTCGAGGGCCGCCACGATCAGCAGGAGCATGTCCGCACCGTGCGCACGTGCCTCATGGATCTGGTACGGGCAGACGATGAAGTCCTTGCGCAACACCGGCACGTCCACTGCGGCGCGGACGGCGTCCAGGTCGGCGAGCGATCCGTTGAACCGGCGCCCTTCGGTGAGCACACTGATGACACGGGCGCCACCACTCTGGTACGAGCGGGCGAGTTCGGCAGGATCAGCGATCGGCGCCAGTTGGCCGCGTGACGGGCTGGCCCGCTTCACTTCCGCGATCACCCCGATGCCCGGACTGCGCAGCACCGCCAGAACGTCACGCGGAGCCGGTGCGGCCTCGGCGGCGGCTTTGACCTCCGCCATGCTCGCGACCTCCTCGCGAGCGGCAACGTCGGCACGGACTCCTTCGAGTATGGAGTCGAGCACGGTTGCCGAACTCATGACAGCCGAATCCCCTCTGGCGGTGTCTCGCGATGACGTCGATGTCGCTGAAAGGGTATCCGCCCGTCCCCCGGCATCCGTCACCGCCCCTCGGAGTCGACGTCGGTCGGGTCCCGGCCTTCGTCGAGGGCATCCCACATGCCGCGTTCGGACACGGCCGGAACATGATCCGGGTGGCTCGCCGACCCAGGCGCGTTGTATCTGCCGACCGACGCCGTCGCGGCACCGCGCATGAGAAGCACGGCCGCGACGAGCACGCACACTGCTGCCGCAATCGCGATGACGGCGCCGGTGATGTAGCGCTGACTGTCCACCAGAGTGGCCACCGGGACACCGGCCAGCGCGGCGCCGCGCGGCCCGACATCGGGGATCTCCAGCAGACCGACGCCGAGGTAGCCGATGGCCAGGCACACCACACCCAGGAGCACGGCCAGCAGTCGCAGCGGGCGCCCCCGGACGGCCAGCCCGGCCAGGGCTGCTGCGAGCAGCAGAACCGTCAGCGGCACAAGGGCATTCGACCACTGCGCGCCGGTCAGGACGATGTCTTTCGGAGGCCCGAGCTCGTCGAAGGATCGGATCGACACCCACGTCAGCCGGGACGCCGCCCACAGCGCGACCGCCGCCACGATGAGCAGTAGTTGCGCGATCCGGATCACGGCGCACTCAGGGTCTCGGCGGCGGCGATGGCGTTGAGAACCGCCTTGGCCTTGTTGGTCGCCTCGTTGTACTCATAGGGCCCGTTGGAGTCGGCGACCACCCCGCCGCCGGCTTGGACGTATGCGGTGCCCGCGCGCATGAGAGCAGTTCGGATCGCGATGGCGAAGTCGGCGTTGCCGGCGAAGTCCAGATAACCCACCACTCCGCCGTAGAGGCCGCGGCGGGTCTGCTCGACCTCCTCGATCAATTCCATCGCCCGCACCTTGGGAGCACCCGAGAGCGTCCCGGCTGGAAAGCACGCGGTGACCGCGTCGAGTGCGGTGCGTCCGTGCGCGAGCAACCCGGTGACGCTGGACACCAGGTGCATCACGTGGCTGTAACGCTCGATGTGGCTGTAGTCCTCGACCCGCACCGTTCCGGGCACGCAGACGCGGCCCAGATCGTTGCGGCCCAGATCCACCAGCATCAGATGTTCGGCGCGTTCCTTCTCATCGGAGAGCAGCTCCTTCTCCAGCAGTTGGTCCTCCTCCTCGGAGTTACCGCGCCACCGGGTGCCCGCGATGGGATGCGTGGTCGCCCACCCGTCGGCGACGGTCACCAAAGCCTCCGGGCTGGAGCCGACGATCGAGAACGCGGTAGTGCCGTCCTCATCGGGGATGTGCATCAGGTACATGTACGGACTCGGGTTCGACACCCGCAGCATCCGGTAGACGTCGATCGCCGCGGCGCCGGTCTCCATCTCGAAGCGCTGCGAGGGCACCACCTGGAACGCCTCGCCGGCTTCGATCTCCCCGACCAGCCGGTCGACCATCGCGCTGTACTCCTCGAGGGTGCGCTGCGATCGGTGCCGCGGCTCCGCACGGGTGAATGTGGCCACCGTCGAGCCCAGCGGCTGGGCCAGCGCGCGGGTCATCACGTCGAGCCGGTCCACGGCGTCGTCGTAGGCGGCCTCGACGTTGTCGTCGGTGCCGTTCCAATCGACCGCGTTGGCGATCAGGGTGATGGTGCCCTCGTGGTGGTCGACGGCGGCGAGGTCGGTCGCCAGCATGAGCAGCATGTCCGGCAGCCGCAGGTCGTCGACAGCCAGTTCGGGCAGCCGTTCGAGCCGCCGCACGAAGTCGTAGGCGAAGTAACCGACCATGCCGCCGCAGAGCGGGGGCATATCGGGCGGAGCCGACCCGGTGGAGAGCAGTTCGAGGGTTGCCCGCAGGACCTCCAGCGGATCTCCGCCGGTGGGCGCGTCCAGCGGCGTGACGCCCAGCCACACCGCGTGGCCGTCGCGGACGGTCAGCGCCGACGGCGAGCCCGCCCCGATGAACGACCAGCGCGACCAGGACCGTCCGTTCTCGGCCGATTCCAGCAGGAAGGTGCCGGGCCGGTTGGCGGCCAGTTTGCGGTAGGCGGACAGCGGAGTCTCACTGTCGGCGAGCACCTTGCGCGTCACCGGGACCACGCGGTGTTCGGCCGCCAGGGCCCGGAACTCTTCGCGTGTAGTGGTGACGGCGAGGCTGGACTGCACGGCGTACATCCTCCCAGACCTGCTCCCCCACTGTTCTTCGGCGCTGGACGGGGGTTAGCGTGGCGGGCATGAAACGTGGCGACCGAGTGCCTGAGTTCGAACTGCCGGATCAGACCGGCACCGTACGTTCCCTGTCCGGCCTGCTGGCCGACGGGCCGATCGTGCTGTTCTTCTACCCCGCCGCGATGACGCCGGGGTGCACGAAGGAGGCCTGTCACTTCCGCGATCTGGCGACGGAGTTCAACGACGTCGGCGCCTCGCGGGTGGGCATCAGCACCGACGCGGTGGACAAACAGGCGAAATTCGCCGACTCGCAGCGGTTCGACTACCCGTTGCTCTCCGACTCCGACGGGAAGGTCGCCGAGATCTTCGGCGTCAAGCGCGGACTGCTCGGGAAGTTCCTGCCGGTCAAGCGGACCACCTTCGTCATCGACACCGACCGAACCGTGCTCGAGGTGATCGCGAGCGAGGTCAACATGGACACCCACGCGGACAAGGCGCTGGCGACACTGCGCTCTCGCTAGAGCAATCGGTCGGCGTCGAAGCAGCTGCGCTCCCCGGTGTGGCAGGCCGGCCCGGTCTGGTCCACTTCGAGCAGCACCGCGTCGCCGTCGCAGTCCAGCCGCACCGAGTGCACGTACTGGGTATGCCCGGAGGTCTCGCCCTTGATCCAGTACTCGCCGCGGGATCGTGAGTAGTAGGTGGCCTGACGGGTGGCCAGGGTGCGGGCCAGTGCCTCGTCGTCCATCCAGGCGACCATCAGCACCGCACCGGTGCCGCGCTCCTGGGCGACCGCGGTGAACAGCCCGTCGGCATTGCGCTTGAGGCGCTCAGCGATCTCCGGGTCGAGCATCATCTGACCCAAGCCCGATTTGGCCTCTTCGCTATCGCTCATCGGACCCAAGCCCGATTTGGCCTCTTCGCTATCGCTCATCGGACCCAAGCCCGATTTGGCCTCTTCGCTATCGCTCATCGGACGGTTATCCCCTCTGCGGCCATCGCGGCCTTCACGTCACCGATCGTCAGCTCGCCGAAGTGGAACACGCTGGCCGCCAGCACAGCGTCGGCGCCCGCTTTGACCGCGGGGGCGAAGTCCCCGGCCGCGCCGGCACCGCCGCTGGCGATCACCGGAACCGACACGGCGGCGCGCACCGCGCGCAGCATCGGCAGGTCGAAGCCGGCCCTGGTGCCGTCGGCGTCCATCGAGTTGAGCAGGATCTCGCCGACTCCGAGTTCGGCTCCGCGCCGCGCCCAGTCGATCGCATCGACGCCGGTGCCCTGACGGCCGCCGTGCGTGGTGACCTCCCAGCCCGACGGTGTGGGCTTGCCGCCCGCCGGCACGGTTCGGGCATCGACCGACAGCACGATGCACTGCGATCCGAACTTCCGGGACAACTCGCCCAGCAGTTCCGGGCGGGCGATCGCAGCGGTGTTCACCGACACCTTGTCCGCGCCCGCCCGCAGCAGGGCGTCGACGTCGGTCACCGAGCGCACGCCGCCACCGACCGTGAGCGGGATGAACACCTGCTCGGCGGTGCGGCGCACCACCTCCAGCATGGTGGCCCGCCCGGCTGACGAGGCGGTCACGTCCAGGAATGTCAGTTCGTCGGCGCCCTGGCCGTCGTAAAGCGCAGCCAATTCGACCGGATCGCCGGCGTCGCGCAGATTCTCGAAGTTGACACCCTTGACCACCCGGCCGTCGTCGACGTCCAGGCAGGGGATGACCCTCGTGGCGACGTCCACCCGCTACCCGCTCACCGCGGCGAGCGCCTCGGGCAGTGTGAATCGTCCGGCGTAGAGCGCCTTTCCGACGATCGCGCCTTCCACGCCGCTTCCGGTGAGCGTCGCGATCGCCCGCAGGTCATCCAGGCTCGACACCCCGCCGGAGGCGATCACCGGCGCGTCGGTGCATTCGGCCACACCTTCGAGCAGGTCGAGGTTGGGTCCGGCCAGGGTGCCGTCCTTGGTGACGTCGGTGACGACGAACCGTGAGCAACCCTCGCTGTCGAGACGTTCGAGAACCTGCCAGAGGTCGCCGCCGTCGCTCTCCCAGCCGCGACCGCGAAGCCGGTGGTCGCCGTCGACGATCTGAACGTCCAGACCCACGGCGACGCGGTCGCCGTACTGGCCGATGGCGCGCGCGCACCAGAGTGGATTCTCCAGCGCCGCGGTGCCGATGTTGACCCGCTCGCATCCGGTGGCCAACGCGGCCACCAGCGAATCGTCGTCCCGGATACCCCCGGAGAGTTCCACCTTCACCTCCAGCGACCGCACCACCTCGGCGAGCAGTTCGGCGTTGCTGCCGCGGCCGAACGCTGCATCAAGGTCCACCAGGTGGATCCACTCCGCCCCGTCACGCTGCCAGGTCAGTGCGGCGTCCAATGCGGATCCGTAGTCGGTCTCGCTGCCCGCCTTACCCTGGACGAGGCGCACGGCCTTGCCGTCGACGACGTCGACGGCGGGTAGCAGAATCAGTGAACTCACAGGCCCTCAACCCAATTCGCGAGTAGTGCCGCGCCGGCGTCGCCACTCTTCTCCGGATGAAACTGCGTCGCCGACAGGGGGCCGTCCTCGACGGCAGCCAGGAACCGGACGTGATGGGTGGCCCACGACAGCAGTGCGCCCGGATCCCCCTCCCAGTGCTGGGCGGCGTAGGAGTGCACGAAGTAGAAACGGGTGCCGGCCGCGATGCCCTTGAACAGTCTGCTGCCCGGGGCGGCCTCCACCACGTTCCACCCCATATGCGGGATCACCGGCGCGTCGAGTTTGGTCACCGATCCGGGCCACAGTGCGCAGCCGCGACTCTGCACGCCGAATTCGACGCCGCGGGAGAAAAGGATCTGCATGCCCACGCACACCCCGAGCACCGGCCGCCCGGCGGCGATCCGCTCGGCGATGATCTCGTCACCGCCGACGCCCCGCAGGCCTGTCATACAGGCCTCGAACGCCCCGACACCCGGTACCACAAGGCCGTCGGCCGACAGCGCGGCCGCGCGATCGGCGGTGACGGTGACGGCCGCGTCCGCGCGTTCCAGCGCACGCTGCGCCGAGCGGAGGTTGCCCGAACCGTAATCGAGCACCACAACCGATCGAGCTGTCACAGAACGCCTTTGGTGGACGGCACTCCGACCGCCCGCGGGTCCGGCTCGACCGCCTCACGTAGCGCGCGCGCGACGGCTTTGTACTGGGCCTCGGTGATGTGGTGCGGGTCGCGACCGTAGAGCGTCCGAACATGCAGCGCTATCCGCGCATTGGAGGCCAATGACTCGAACACGTGCCGGTTGATCACGGTGTGGTACGGCACGGCCGACCCGGCGATAGTGAAGTCCACCATGTAGTCCGGTTCGCCGGTGTGCACGAAGTACGGACGTCCCGAGACGTCGACAGCGGCGTGCGCAAGCGTCTCGTCCATCGGGATGTAGGCGTCGCCGAACCTTCGGATACCCGCCTTGTCACCGAGAGCCTGGCCGAGGGCGGTGCCGAGCACGATCGCGGTGTCCTCCACGGTGTGGTGTGCCTCGATGTCGACATCGCCGCGCGCGGTGACCGACAGGTCGAAGCTGCCGTGGCAGCCCAGTGCGGTGAGCATGTGGTCGAAGAACGGCACACCGGTGTCGACGGCGACCTGCCCCGTTCCGTCGAGATTGATCTCCACGACGATGTCGGACTCGCGGGTCTTGCGTTCGACCCGGGCTATCCGGTTCGCGGTTTTCGTCATTGTGCTCCTAACGGCTGTGCCAACTCGTGCGCGGCCAGTTTCTCGCTGGCGGCCAGGAAGGCATCGTTCTCGTGCGGCAGTCCGATGGTGACGCGCAGATGGCCGGGGACGCCGACATCGCGGATCAGCACGCCGTCGTCGAGGTAATGCTGCCAGGCGGCCGCGGCGTCACGGAACCGGCCGAACAGCACGAAGTTCGCGTCACTGGGCACCACATGGAAGCCGAGTGCGTTCAGTGCCGCGCTGACCCGTTCGCGTTGCGCCACCAGAGCGGTCACCGACGCCAGGGTCTCGTCGGCGTGCCGAAGTGCGGCGCGCGCGGAGACCTGCGTCAGCACCGAGAGGTGGTAGGGCAGCCGTACGAGCAGGATCGCGTCGATGACGGCCGGGGCGGCGATCAGGTAGCCCAGGCGGCCGCCGGCGAAGGCGAATGCCTTGCTCATGGTGCGGCTGACGATGAGCCGGTCCGGGTGTTCGTCGATCAGTCCGACCGCACTCTGCGACGAGGAGAACTCACCGTAGGCCTCGTCGACGATGAGCACGCCGCCGGTCATGGCGTCGAGCAGCCGGCCAAGATCGGTGAGCGGCACGCTCTGCCCGGTCGGATTGTTCGGGCTGGTGACGAAGACCACGTCGGGCCGGTGCTGACAGATCGCGCGAACGGCCGCATCGGCGTCGAGTCCGAAGTCGGACCCGCGCGACACCTCGATCCAGCGGGTCTGGGTGCCGCCGGCGATGATGGGGTGCATCGAATAGGACGGCACGAACCCGAGCCCGCTGCGCCCCGGCCCGCCGAACGCCTGCAGCAGTTGCGCCAGGATCTCATTGGATCCGTTTGCGGCCCAGACATTCTCGGTCGCCACCGCGACACCTGTCGCCGAGGTGAGGTACGAGGCCAGGTCAGCGCGCAACGCGGCTGCGTCGCGGTCGGGGTAACGGTGCAACTCCGCCGCCGCGGCCCGCACCGACTCGACGACGTCGTCGACGAGTGCACGGCTCGGCGGGTACGGGTTCTCGTTGGTGTTCAGCCGCACCGCGACGTCGAGTTGCGGTGCGCCGTAGGCCGAGGAGCCCCGCAGGTTCTCGCGCAGCGGCAGATCCTTCAGATCCACCCGGTCACCGAGCGTCATCGTTCGAACCTCCGGCGGACCGCCTCACCGTGGCCGGGCAGGTCCTCGGCATTGGCCAGCGTGATCACACAGCCGGAGACGTCCTTGAGGGCGGCCTCGGTGTAGTCGACGACGTGAATACCGCGTAGGAAGGTCTGCACCGAGAGCCCACTGGAGTGCCTGGCGCAACCGGCGGTGGGTAGCACGTGGTTGGAGCCCGCGCAGTAGTCACCGAGACTCACCGGCGACCACGGCCCGACGAAGATCGCCCCGGCGGCGCGGATGCGGGCCGCCACGGCGGGCGCGTCGGCGGTCTGGATCTCCAGGTGCTCGGCGGCGTAGGCATTGACGACCCGGATCCCGGTGTCGAGGTCGTCGACCAGAACGGTCGCCGACTGCGTTCCGCTCAGCGCCGTGCCCACCCGGTCGCGGTGCACGGTGGTCTCCAGCTGGGTGGCGAGTTCGGCGTCGACGTCGTCGGCGAGCGCGACGCTGTCGGTCACCAGGACGCTTGCCGCCATCACGTCATGCTCGGCCTGACTGATCATGTCGGCGGCGACGTGCACCGGGTCGGCGGTCCGGTCGGCCAGGATGGCGATCTCGGTGGGCCCGGCCTCGGAGTCGATCCCGACCTGTGAGCGGCAGATCCGCTTGGCCGCGGTGACGTAGATGTTGCCCGGACCGGTGATCATGTCGACGGGTGCCAACTCGGCGCCGTCGGTGTCGGTGCCGCCGTAGGCGAGCAACGCCACGGCCTGCGCGCCGCCGAGCGCCCACACCTCCTCGACACCGAGCAGGTGCGCGGCCGCCAGGATCGTCGGGTGGGGCGATCCGCCGAAAGCCTCCTGCGGCGGGCTCGCGACGACGAGTGATTCCACGCCGGCGGCCTGGGCGGGAACCACGTTCATGACGACGCTGGACGGGTACACCGCCGTGCCGCCCGGCACGTAGAGACCGACACGTTCCACCGGTACCCAGCGCTGCGTGACCGAGGCGCCGGCGGCGACGACGGTGGTGGTGTCGGTGCGGCGCTGGTCGGCGTGTACGGCCCGGGTGCGCTCGATGGCCAGCTCGAGCGCGGCCCGCACCTCCGGATCGAGATCGCGCAGCGCGGCGGCCAGATCCGACGCCGCGACCCGGACCCTCTGTGGGCGCGCGCGGTCGAAACGCGCGCCGTAATCCAGTGCCGCCGCCGCACCGCGGGCGGCCACGTCCTCGACGATCGGTCGCACCACGTCGACCACCGAGTCGACGTCGACCCCGCCGCGGGGCAGCGCGGCACGCAGCTGCGCGGCACTGAGCGTGCGGCCGCGCAGGTCGACTCGGGACATGGCAAAACTGGGCATCGACGCAATTGTCCCTGATCGGGGCATCGATCCGAAAATCGTTTATGCATCAATTGGGCCACCGGCGGACGATGGGCCACCGGCGGACGATGATGGGAACCATGCGCGCGAAGGACCACCCGAACAACGCCCCAGGTGTGCCGATGAAGTTCCCGCCCTGGCTGGAGAACTTCCAGATCCGCTTCATCAACCCCTGGGCCGTGCCGCTGGCCCGGTTGGTCCCGGGGATCACGGTGATCCGCCACCGTGGGCGTAAGTCCGGGCGGCAACTGGAGACGGCGGTCTCCGCCTACCGCAAGGGTGACACCGTGGCGATCATGCTGGCGCACGGCAAGACCAACTGGGTGAAGAACATCCTGGCCGCCGGCGAGGCGGACCTCCGCCTCGGACGCCGCGACGTACATCTGGTGAACCCCCGCATCGTCGAGGCGGGCAGTGACGACCCGGCACTGCCATCGATGGCGCGCATCGCCGCGCGACGCGGCGTCGGGGTGTTCGTCGCCGATATCTCCTGACGATCCGGCCCCCATAGATCCAGGCCGCTAAAAATCCAGGCCGATGTCGAGCGCCCGCACCGAGTGGGTGAGGGCGCCGACGGCCAGATAGTCGACACCGGTGCCCGCATACTCGGCGGCGGTGTCCAGCGACAGACCACCGGAGGACTCCAGCATCGTTGCCGGCGCGCAGGCGTCTCGGCGCTGAACCGCGATCTGGGTCTGCCAGACCGGGAAGTTGTCCAGCAGGATCAACTCGGCGTCCTCGGCCAGCACCTGGTCGAGTTGCTCGAGGGTGTCGACCTCCACCTCGCAGGGGATGTCCGGTGCGACAGCTCGGACGGCACGCATCGCGGCGACCACCGATCCGGCGGCGGCGACGTGGTTGTCCTTGATCAGTGCGGCGTCACCGAGTCCCATCCGGTGATTCACACCGCCACCCACCCGCACGGCGTACTTCTGCAGCGCCCGCAACCCCGGCAGTGTCTTGCGGGTGTCGCGGATACGCGCCTTGGTGCCGTCGACTGCGTCAACCCACGCCCTGGTGGCGGTGGCGATCCCGGACAGATGGCAGATCAGGTTCAGCATGGTGCGCTCAGCGGTCAACAGCCCGCGGGTGTCGGCGTCAAGCCGGATCAGCGCCTCACCCTGCGTCAGCCTGGCGCCGTCCTCGACGCGGTCGAGTACGCGGTAACCGTCAGGTCCGAGCACCTCATCGAGCACCAGCAGGCCGATGCCGACGCCTGCGGCCACGCCGGGTTCCCGCGCCACCAATGCCGCTGTGGCGGTCGCTTTTTCACTGACCGTCGCGATGGTGGTGATGTCCGGACCGTAGCGCAGATCCTCGTCGAGACCGCGGCGGATCGTGAGGGCCGCTTCGGCCAACTCCTGCTCCGTCGGTCTCATCGCAGACAGGCGGCCGGTTCGGCATACTCGGTGCGGCTGAACGCCTGCGCGGGATCGGTGTCGGGGTAATCGGCGCGGTGATGGCATCCGCGGCTCTCGGTGCGGGCCGCCGCCGCGACGGCCACCACCGTGGCGGTGGCGGTCAGCGAGGCGTCCTCGGCGTCGGAGCGGCTGCCCAATGCGCGCGGCGACGCACCGGCGAGAGCATCGGTGAGGTGTGCGAGCCCGTCGGCGTCGCGAACCACCGAGGCCCAGCGTGTCATCGCCTGCTGCAGCGCACGGCGGTCGAGCACCATCCGGTCGACGGGTTCGAACCTCGCGGTCGCACCAGCCGCCGATCTGGCGTGGCCGGCGGCCTGGCGCCCGGCTCGGCCTCCGACCACAAGCCCTTCGAGCAGGCTGTTGGACGCCAATCGGTTCGCGCCGTGCATACCGGTGCGCGCCACCTCGCCCGCGGCGAACAGACCGGGAAGTTCGGTGCGGCCGTGCACATCGGTGCTGACCCCGCCGCAGCTGTAGTGCGCGCCCGGCACCACCGGGATGGGCTCCCTGGTCGGGTCGATGCCGACCGCGCGGCAGGCTGCGGTCACGGTCGGGAACCGACGCGGGAAGTCCTCGATGGAACGTGCGTCGAGGAACACGCACTCGTCGCCCGTCTCGCGCAGCCGCGCGTCGATCGCGGCGGCCACCACGTCACGCGGGGCGAGGTCGCCCATCGGGTGCACACCGGCGGTCACCGAATCGCCGCGTGCGTCGCGCAGCAACGCGCCCTCACCGCGCAGCGCCTCGGTGATCAGCGGTCGCCGGCCGCCGCCGCTGCGGTCGAAGAGCATGGTGGGGTGGAACTGGATGAACTCGATGTCGGTCACACCCACCCCGGCCCACAGCGCCAGAGCCATCCCGTCCCCCGTCGAGCCCTCCGGGTTGGTGGTCGCGCTGTAGAGGTGGCCCAGCCCACCGGTGGCCAGGATGACCGATGGCGCGTGCAGGATGCCCAGCCCGTCGGCGTTGCGCACCAGGACGCCGGTGACCGCCGCACTGTCCCCCGTACCGTCCCGCAGGATCTGCAGCGCGACGTGGTCGCGCCGGATGTCCAGGGTGGCCGCGGCGTGGTCGAGGGCCCGTTGCACCTCCGCGCCGGTGGCATCACCGCCGGCGTGCATGATCCGGCGCCGGGAGTGCCCGCCCTCGCGGGTCAGCGCCCATTGCCCGGGCGCGCTCTCGTCGAAGCGTGCGCCGTCGGCGATGAGGTCGGCCACCGCCCGGTAGCCGTCGGCGACGATGGAGCGCACGGCGGCCGCATCGCACAGACCGGCGCCGGCGGCCAGGGTGTCGGCGACATGGGATTCGACGGTGTCGTCGGTGAACGGAAGTACGACGGCGATACCGCCCTGGGCGTAGAAGGTGGCGGTCTCGGTGGCCTTGCTCAGCAGAACGGTGCGACTGCCGCGCCGATGCGCGGCCAGCGCCGCGGCCAGACCCGCCACTCCGGTCCCGATCACCACGACGTCGGCGCGCTGCTGCCAGTCCAGACCACGCGACCCGGCGCCGCAAGCCGCCGCGGTGCTCATTCGCCGCCGCCCGGCCGGCCGATCTCGATCATCCGCGCCACGCTGGCGCGCGCACGCCTGGCGGTCTCGACGTCGACGTCGACCTCGTCGGCGCCTTCGATGAGGCAGCGCAACAGCGCCGCCGGAGTGATCATCTTCATGAACCGGCAGGAGGCGCGATCGTTGACTGCCTCAAAGTCGATTCCCGGTGCAGCCCTGCGTAACTGGTGCAGCATGCCGATCTCGGTGGCCACCAGTACCTGCGTGGCCCGGGAGGACTTGGCTGCCTCCAGCATCCCGCCGGTGGACAGGATCTTGACGCGATCAGCCGGAACCGCACCCTCACCGGCGAGGTAGAGCGCTGACGTCGCGCAACCGCATTCGGGGTGCACATAGAGTTCGGCGTCCGGATGACTGCGGACCTTCTCGGAGAGTTCCTCGCCGTTGATGCCGGCGTGAACGTGGCACTCGCCGGCCCAGATGTGCATGTTGTCCCGGCCGGTCATCCGGCGCACGTGCGCGCCGAGGAACTGATCCGGGCAGAACAGCACCTCGCGGTCAGCCGGGATGGAGTTGACCACGTCGACGGCGTTGGACGAGGTGCAGCAGATGTCGGTCAGCGCTTTGACCGCCGCGGTGGTGTTGACGTAGGACACCACGACGGCACCGGGATGCTCGTCGCGCCAGGCGGCGAGTTCGTCGGCGGTGATCGAGTCGGCCAGTGAGCATCCGGCGCGGGCGTCGGGGATCAGCACCGTCTTGTCCGGCGAGAGGATCTTGGCGGTCTCGGCCATGAAGTGCACGCCGCAGAACACGATGGTGCTCTCGGGGGCCGCCGCGGCGATCCGGGACAGCGCCAGGGAGTCACCGACGTGGTCGGCGACGTCCTGGATGGCCGGCACCTGATAGTTGTGCGCCAGGATGGTCGCGTTGCGCGCCGATGCCAGCCGCCGCACTTCGGCGGCCCACTGCTCGTCGGCCTCGACACCGGTGTAACCGCCCGGTCCGTCGATGATGCGGCCGTCGACGATGCGATCCACGACGGTCATCGTGGTCTCCTGTCTGTCGGAGGTTTTCGACTTATAATCGAAAACATGCCTCATGGTAGCACTCAACACGAGGTCCTGGCCGTCATATTCCAGGTCCGCGGCATCGACGTCGGCAAACCTGCTCTCAACGTGCTGTTATGGCAGCGCGGCATGAATCCCGAACGCGGCAAATGGTCGCTGCCGGGCGGCCGGCTCGGCGGCGACGAGGATCTCACCACGTCGGTCCGCCGCCAGCTCGCCGAGAAGGTGGATCTGCGCGAGGTCGCCCACCTCGAGCAGCTCGCGGTGTTCTCCGACCCGGCCCGGATCCCGGATTCCCGCGTCATCGCCACGGCGTTCCTCGGCCTGGTCCCCTCCCCTGCGACACCGGCGTTGCCGCCGGACACCCGGTGGCATCCGGTCGACCAGCTACCGCCGATGGCCTTCGACCACGGGCCGATGGTGGCCTACGCCCATGCTCGGCTGGCGGCGAAACTGTCGTACACCAACATCGGATTCGCCCTGGCGCCAAGGGAATTCGCGCTGTCCACCCTCCGCGACATCTACACCTCCGCCCTGGGCTACCCGGTGGACGCCACCAACCTCAAGCGCGTCCTGAGCCGTCGCGGCGTGATCGTCCCGACCGGCACGACCATCAACCCCGGGCGCAGCGGCGGCCGGCCGGCCGCTCTCTACCGGTTCACCGAGGCCCGTTACCGGGTGACCGACGAGTTCGCGGCGCTGAGACCACCGACTGCACCGCAGTGAGACCACCGACTGCACCGCAGTGAGACCACCGACTGCACCGCAGTGAGACCACCCGGCACGTCGACTGGATTCTTAGACCTCTCTTAAGGTATGAAGGACGGGCCATGACACGCGCATCGGTACGTCCCGAGTGGATCGGTCGGGCTCCGCACGAGGACCGGGTGCGCGGGCGTCGTCCGGTGCTGCCGTCCGAGGATGCCTTCCACACGCCGCCGGCCGGCTTCCAGCACGCCGCCCCGGGTACCGTGCTGCGCTCCCGCGACGTCGAACTCGGATTCCTCGGACTCGTCCGGCAGCGGGTCACGGCCACCCAACTGCTCTACCGGACCACCGACCGGCACGGGGAACCGCAGGCGGGTGTGACCACGGTCCTGGTCCCCGCCGGGCACACCCGCCACCATGTGCGCCACGTGGTCTCCTATCAGTGCGCCATCGACGCGGTCTCGTCGCGCTGCTTTCCCTCCTATGCGCTGTTGCGCGGAGCGCGTGCGGTGGGCTCGCTCGCCCAGTTCGAGTACCTGCTGATGGCCGCCGCCCTCGCCGAAGGCTGGGTGGTCTCGGTTCCCGATCACGAGGGGCCCGAGGGCATGTGGGGCGCTCCGCATGAGCCCGGCTACCGAGTGCTCGACGGTGTCCGCGCCACCCTCGCGTTCGCACGCTTCGGACTCGCGCACGACAGCCGCGTCGGGTTGTGGGGGTACTCCGGCGGCGGTCTGGCCAGCGCCTGGGCGGCGGAAACGCACGCCGGCTATGCGCCGGAGCTCAACATCGTCGGGGCCGTGCTGGGCTCGCCGGTCGGCAACCTGGGCAACACGTTCTCCCGGCTCAACGGCTCATACCTGGCGGGACTGCCCGCGATGGTCGTCTCCGCGCTCTCCAAGACCTTCCCCGCCCTGAACGCCGTCATCGACGAACATGCCACCGACGAAGGCCGGGACAATCTCGCCCGGCTGCAGCACATGACGACGCTGGCCGCCTGTGTACGGCTGTTCCGCACCGACATGGATCGCTGGGTTCACCCGCCGCTGGCGGATGTGCTGGCACTGCCTGCGGTGCAGGAGGTCTTCGCCGCCATCAAACTGGGCTCGGCGGCACCGTCGGTTCCCGTGCTCATCGTTCAGGCCGTGCACGACTCGGTGATCGACGTCGGCGACATCGACGAACTGGTCCACGCCTACACCGCGGGGGGCGCGCACGTGACCTACCACCGCGACATGTTCAGCGAGCACATGCTGCTGCACCCGATGTCGGCCCCCATGACGCTGCGCTGGCTGACCGACCGGTTCGCCGGGCGGCCACCCGGCGTCCACGCCGTCCGCACCAGGTGGCCCACCCTGCTCAACCCGATCACCTACGCCGGCATGGCCCGGCTGGGAGGCATCGTCGCCCGGGTCATCACCGGCGGACGGGTACCGCTGCGCCCACTCTAGTTCTCCCGGTACATCCAGTCACTGACTTGCCGGCATCGCACACGGCGGAAACGCTGGCGGCCATGCCGCACTCGATGGCCGTCGACCCTGCCGCACTCCTGGCGGCCGCTGACGCGATCGAGAAGCAGGCGGCTCAGATGCTCGCCATCCACACGGCGTGGGACGCCGCGGTGCACGCGGCACTGCCCGGGTGGATCGGTCGGTCCCGTCACGCACTCGAGGAACTCACCGCAGGGTGGGCAGCCGATCGCGTCGAACTGGCGGGGAAACTGACTGACCTCGCCACGAGCCTGCGGATGGGCGCGGCGTCATTCACCGAGATGGACGGATTCCACGCCGGGACGCTGGGCGGATGAGCGACGGTGATGGGGGTCCTGCGGTGGCCACCCGCCGAGATCGTCACGCGGTGTGGCCACCGTCATCAGTGCGTACACCAGCGCCCCGCACGCCGCGGGCAACAGCAGCGTCACTGCGATCTGCAATGGGGTGTGTCCGGGGAATACCGGTGGCGCTTCGGTGAAGTAGTGCACCCGATCCTCCGGAAACAGCACGACTCCTTTGTGATCGGCGGTGCCGTACCTCCAGTGCGCCAGGATCGCGCCGGTGGCACACGCCGCCACCCCGGATGCGATCAGTCCGGCCCACAGCGCGGCCGCCAGTGCGGGTCCGCGATGCGCTCGCCACTGCCACACCAGCACGGCGGCGACCACCGCGAGCATCGTCAGCAGGCCGATCATCATGGCCGCGGCGACGAAGAGGTTGTCGGCTTCCCTACCGAGGAATCCGTCGATCCGCTCACCGGACTTGGTGAGTGCGGTGATGGTGTGGGTGGGCGGAGCGATAACGGCCCAGAGCGCGCCGACGACCGCACCGCACACCGTCAGACCGGCGATGACGCTCAGCGCGGCGAATCGGCGAGAACGCCGCGGCGGCGCGGCCGGCGTCGCCGTGAGCGTCATCGCCGCGCCTCCACGTCATCGGAGTCGACACGCCCGTGTCGGGAGCACTGCGCCCACCACCCGTCCGGACGCACCTGCACCACCATCCGGCGACCGCACTGGGCGCAGAACCGCGGCGGCTCCAGACCGAGTTGGGCGGACAGCGGCGCCATCTCACCGGTGTGGATTTCGCCGGTGTGGATTTCGCCGGTGTAGATGTTGTAGATGCCTGCACTGACCGGCGCCGGTTGCTGTTCGCTCATCTACGGGGTCGTCTCTACTGGGTCGTCTCTAGAGGGTCGCGTTGAGAGCCTTGATCGGCATCTGCAGATCGGCGAGCAACTCCAGGTCGGATTCCGCCGGCCGGCCCAGCGTCGTCAGGTAGTTGCCGACGATCACCGCGTTGACGCCGCCGAGGATTCCCTGGCGGGCACCGAGGTCGCCGAGAGTGATCTCGCGTCCGCCGGCGAACCGGAGCATGGTGGTCGGCAACGCCAGCCGGAAGGCGGCCACCGCCTTGAGCGCTTCGGATGCCGGCATCACCTCAAGGTCACCGAACGGGGTTCCGGGACGCGGATTGAGGAAGTTCAGCGGGACCTCGTGCGGATCGAGCTCGGCGAGTTCGGTGGCGAATTCGGCCCGCTGCTCCAGGGTCTCGCCCATGCCGAGGATTCCGCCGCAGCAGACCTCCATCCCGGCGTCGCGCACCATCTCCAGGGTGTCCCAGCGCTCTTCCCAGGTGTGCGTGGTGACCACGTTGGGGAAGAAGGACCGCGCGGTCTCGAGGTTGTGGTTGTAGCGGTGCACCCCCATGCCGGCCAGCCGGTCCACCTGCTCCTGATTCAACATCCCCAGCGAGCAGGCGATGTGGATCTCGACCTCGTTGCGGATGGCCTCGATGCCGGCGGCCACCTGGGCGAGCAACCGCTCGTCGGGTCCGCGCACCGCCGCCACGATGCAGAACTCGGTGGCGCCGGACTTCGCGGTCTGTTTGGCGGCCTCCACCAGACTGGGAACATCAAGCCAGGCACTGCGCACCGGTGAGGCGAACAATCCCGACTGCGCACAGAAGTGGCAGTCCTCCGGGCAGCCTCCGGTCTTGAGGCTGATGATGCCCTCGACCTCGACCTCCGGACCGCACCAGCGCATGCGCACCTCGTGCGCCAGTGCCAGCAGGTCGGTCAGCCGGTCATCGGGCAGCCGCAGCACCTCGAGTACCTGATCGCGGGTCAGGCCTTCGCCGCGTTGCAGCACCTGCTCGCGGGCGGCGGTGAGCACATCGGTCGCCGGCGCAGTCACCCCGAAAGGTTAGCCCACCAGCAGATGCTCGATCCGTGCGTCCCCGTCCCGGAGAAGGCCATCTCAGATGAATTCCGTCTCAGGCAAGCTCTGCCAGCCACACCGGGTCGACGGCACGGCGGCTCATGTCGGCGAACTCCCCGGCGTCCAGCATGGCGGCGCCGGCGGGGATGACCGCGCGAACCGGTGCCAGCCCGGCCAACGCGTCGCGGTTGAACTCCTCCGCGGGTCCCGGATTCGCAGGCCAGGAACCGATCACCAGACCCGCGCACGGAATACTCCTCGTCCCAAGGGCTTCCAGGGTCAGTGCGGTGTGGTTGAGCGTGCCGAGACCGGCGGCGCAGACGATGAGAACACTTGCCCGCAGATCGGCTGCCAGCTCACGCAGCGTGACACCGCGGGCGCCGAGTTCCACGAGCAGTCCGCCGGCGCCTTCCACCAGTGTCAGCTGCCGCGGGCCGTCCGCGGCGCGGATGAAGTCGGCGATCTCCTGCCCCGAGGGCAGCGGCATACCCGCGCGGCCGGCCGCGGCGACCGGCGCGAGCGGTTCGGGATAGCGCGCCAGGCCGAGCAGGGCGCTGACGCCCGCCAGTCGCGCCACCTCGGCGAGATCGTCATCGGAGCCGGTCTGCACCGGTTTACACACCGCCACGCCGCGACCCGCGGCACGTGCCGCACTGGCGACGGCGGCGGTCGCGATGGTCTTACCGACACCGGTTCCGGTGCCGGTCACCACCAGAACGCTCACCGCCGGATGCCGGCGAGCACCCCGCCCAGCACCCGGCCGGCGAGATCGAGTTCATCGGCGCTCATCGAGGCGCGCGCGGTGAGTCGCAGCCGTGAGGTGCCCTCGGGAACACTCGGCGGCCGGAAGCAGCCCACCAGGACTCCGCCGTCGAGGACCGCCTCGGCCGCGGCGACGGCGGTGCCGGGATCGCCCAGGACCACCGAGACGACAGCCGACTCCGGCCTCTCCGCGCCGCACGCCCGGGCGAGCGCACGCGCATAGCTGACAACCGTCGCGGCGCGCCCCGGTTCGGCGATCAGCACGTTCAGCGCGGCCAGTGCGGCGCCGAGGGCCGCGGGAGCCAGTCCGGTGTCGAAGATGAACGGCCGCGCGGTGTCGACGAGGTGATCGCGGACCGCGTGCGACGCCAGCACCGCGCCGCCCTGACTCCCCAGCGATTTGGACATCGTCGTCGTGATCACCACATCGGGCGCTCCGGCGAGGCCGGCCTCGTGAACAAGACCGCGTCCGCCATCCCCGCGCACACCCAGGCCGTGCGCCTCGTCGACGAGGAGCACCGCGCGATACCGCCGGCACACCTCGTGCAGTCGGCGCAGCGGGGCCAGCGCGCCGTCGGTGCTGAAGACCGAGTCCGTCACGACCAGCGCGCGCTCTTCGTCGCGGTCGGCGAGTGCGGCTTCGACGGCGTCGACGTCGCAGTGCGGTGTGATCAGCACCCGCGCCCTCGACAGCCGGCAGCCGTCCACCAGCGAGGCGTGCACGCCCGCGTCGGAGACCACCAGTGCGCCCGGACCCGACAGCGCGGCGACCGCACCCAGGTTGGCGGTGTAGCCCGAGGAGAACACCAGCGCCGACTCCGCACCGGTGAACCCGGCGAGTGCGGTCTCGAACTCCCCGTGCAGTTCGGTGTTTCCGGTGACCAGACGTGACCCGGTCGAACCCGCGCCCCAGGTGCGCAGCGCCCGCACCCCGCCCTCGATGACCGCGGGATGGCGGCACAGGCCGAGATAGTCGTTGGACGCCAGATCGATCTCGCTCGCGCGCGCCGAGCGCGACTGCAGCGACCGGCGCAGGCCGGCCCGCCGACGTCGCGACTCGACCTCGTCGAGCCAGGCCAGCGGGGAGGCGTCGGTGGCGGGTTTCATCGACACCTACCCTATGGCGCCTGTGGCCCGCGCGACCGCGACCATGCCGGACGTGATCGCGGCGAGCTCGGCGGAGGTGCAGATGTAGGGCGGCATGGCGTAGATCAGGTTGCGGAACGGCCGTAACCAGACTCCGTGATCGAGTGCGACCGCCGTGGCCGCCCGCAGGTCGACAGGCTCCCGGGTCTCGATCACCCCGATCGCGCCGCACACCCGCACGTCGCGGACCCCGGCGATCGCACGGGCCGGTTGCAGTCCGTCCGCCAGACCCGCGCTGATCTCGGCGACGCGCGCACGCCAGTCACCGGCCAGCAGCAGTTCCACCGACGCCACCGCCACCGCGCATGCCAACGCGTTGGCCATGAACGTGGGGCCGTGCATCAGCGCGCCGGGTTCCCCCGCGCTGATCGTCTCGGCGATCCGGCGGGTGCACAGCGTGGCGGCCAGCGTCAGGTAGCCGCCCGTGAGTGCTTTGCCTACGCACATGATGTCCGGGCTGACGCCGGCGTGGTCGGCGGCGAACAGTTCGCCGGTGCGCCCGAATCCGGTGGCGATCTCGTCGAAGATCAGCAGGACGCCGTGGCGGTCGCACATCTCCCGCAGATCGGTCAGATAGCGCGGGTCGTGGAACCTCATACCGCCGGCGCCCTGGACCACGGGTTCGACGATGACGGCGGCGACCTCGTCGGCGTGGGCAGCCAACTGTTCCTCGAACACCGCGACGTAGCCCGGGTCGTGGTGCGCGGGCACCTCCGGGGCGAAGATCTGCTCGGGCAGGACGTCGCGCCACAGCGCATGCATGCCGCCGTCGGGGTCGCACACGCTCATCGGGGTGAAGGTGTCGCCGTGATAGCCGCCGCGCCAGGTCATCAGGCGGCGCTTGGAGTAGCGGCCGGCACTGCGCCAGAACTGCAGCGCCATCTTGACCGCCACCTCGACGCTGACCGAGCCGGAGTCGGAGAAGAACACGGTGTCCAGACCCTGCGGGGTGATATCGACGAGCAGTTGCGCCAGTCTGGCGGCGGGCTCGTGGGTGAGCCCGCCGAACATCACGTGGTTCATCCGGCGCAACTGGTCGTTCACCGCCGCGTCGAGCACCCGGTGGCCGTGCCCGTGGATGGCCGTCCACCATGACGCCATGGCGTCGATGGCACGCACCTGCGAGCCGTCGCCGGCAACCAGCGTCAGCCAGACGCCGTCGGCGCCGACCGCGACCACCGGCGGTATCGCGGCCGAGCCCATGGCGGCGTAGGGATGCCAGAGGTGCGCGGCGTCGATGGCGCTGATCTGCTGCGGATTCAACACCGACACAGCCTCTGAGAGTAGTGGAGCGCGGCCGGTAGATTGACCAGCGATCATGTCGACCCTGACCTTGCCAGCGCCAACGCCCACGCCGACGACGGCGGCGCTCCCCGACGTGGGCGAAAGCCCCGGCGGCGCCCGCCGCACCGTGGTCTACCGCCGCGACCTCGACGGTCTGCGCGGGGTGGCGATCGCGTTGGTGGCCGTATTCCACGTGTGGTTCGGGCGGGTGTCCGGCGGTGTGGACGTCTTCCTGGCGCTGTCGGGATTCTTCTTCGGCAGTTCGCTGCTGCGCAGTGCGCTGCTGCCCGGGTCGTCGCTGAACCCGGGGCCCCGGCTGCGCCGGCTGGTCCGCCGGCTGGTGCCGGCACTGGTGGTGGTGCTGGCGGCCTCGGCCGTGCTGACGGTCCTCGTCCAGCCGCAGACCCGGTGGGAGACCTTCGCCGATCAGGCCCTGGCGAGCCTCGGCTACTACCAGAACTGGGAATTGTCGGCGACGGCGTCAGACTATCTGCGCGCGGGTGAGGCGGTCTCGCCGCTGCAGCACATCTGGTCGATGTCGGTGCAGGGCCAGTTCTACGTCTGTCTGCTCCTGCTGGTGCTCGCCGTCACCGCCGCACTCCGCCGCCGTCTGGGCGCCCGCTTACGTCCGGTGTTCGTCGTCATGCTGACCGCGCTCACGGTGGCCTCGTTCGTCTACGCGGTGATCGCCCATCAGAGCAACCCGACCACCGCCTACTACAACAGCTTCGCGCGTGCGTGGGAGCTTCTGGCCGGCGTTCTCATCGGCGCCGCGATCCCGTTCGTCTCGTGGCCGATGTGGCTGCGGACGCTGCTCGCCAGCATCGGTCTGCTGACCATCCTGTCCTGTGGCGCGTTGATCGACGGCGTCAAACAGTTCCCCGGCCCGTGGGCGCTCGTTCCGGTCGGTGCGACGGCGTTGCTGATCCTCGCCGGCGCGAACCTGACCGCGCGGCCGTCGAGGACCGACGGCATGCCGTTGCCCAACCGGCTGCTGGCCGCCGGCCCCCTGGTGACCCTCGGCGGGATGGCGTACGCCCTGTATCTCTGGCACTGGCCGCTGCTGATCTTCTGGCTGGCCGGCACCGGAGCACCGCATGCGGGGTTCTGGGACGGTCTGGGGATCCTCGCGCTCTCCGGCGTGCTGGCGTACCTGACGATGCGCTTCGTCGAGGAACCCCTGCGGCGCCCCGACGGCCCCACCGTCCCGGAGTCGGTCCGGCTGCGCCGCACCGCCGGCGGCATCGTCGTGGTTCTGCTCGGAGTCAGTCTGCTGGCGACTTCATTCACCTGGCGCGATCACGTGGCCATGCTGCGGGCGAGCGGTACCGAACTGTCCTCGCTGGCTCCCGGCGACTATCCGGGCGCCCGGGCACTCCTCGACGGGGCGAGGGTCCCCCAGCTGCCGTTCCGGCCCACCGTCCTGGAGGCCGCCGACGACCTGCCACCGTCGACCAACGACGGCTGCATCAGCGACTTCGACAACGCCGCGGTCATCACCTGCACCTATGGAGACCAGTCGGCAACCCGCACCATCGCCCTGGCCGGCGGCTCACACGCCGAACACTGGATCACCGCCCTGGACACGCTCGGCAGGGAGCACGGCTTCAAGGTGGTCACCTATCTGAAGATGGGCTGTCCGCTGACCACCGAGACAATGCCGCTGGTGATGGGCGACAACCGTCCCTACCCCAAGTGTCGCGAGTGGAACACCCGGGTGATGGCCCGGCTGATCGCCGACCATCCTGACTTCGTCTTCACCACCTCCACGCGCCCGTGGAACATCCAGCCGGGCGACGTCATGCCGTCGACCTACATCGGCATCTGGAAGACGCTGAGTGACAATGGCATCCCTGTGCTGGCGATGCGCGACACACCGTGGCTGGTCCGCGACGGTAAGCCTTTCCTGCCGGCCGACTGCCTGGCCAAGGGGGGCGATGCGCAGTCCTGCGGTATCGCACGGTCGAAGGTTCTCTCGGACCGCAACCAGACGCTCGACTTCACCCGGCAGTTCCCGTCGCTGCGAGTGCTGGACATGAGCGACGCGGTGTGCCGCGCCGACGAGTGCCGCGCGATTGAGGGCAATGTGCTGATCTATCACGATGCCCACCACATCTCCGCGACCTACATGCGCACCATGGCGCCCGAGTTGGGCCGCCAGCTGGGCGCGGCGACCGGCTGGTGGTGAGGGCCGAAGCCGCCCGCGGCCCCCGTCGCCGTCGATAGGGTCGTCAGATGGCCCCGACCCCACCGACTGTCTGGCCGGGCACCGCCTACCCGCTGGGCGCCACCTATGACGGTGCAGGCACCAACTTCTCGGTGTTCTCCGAGGTGGCCGAGCGGGTGGAGCTGTGCCTCATCAGCGAGGACCAGAGCGAGACACGGATCGAACTCGATGAGGTCGACGTCTTCGTGTGGCACGCCTATCTGCCGACCGTGGCCCCCGGGCAGCGCTACGGCTTCCGCGTCCACGGTCCGTGGAACCCGGCGGCTGGCCAGCGCTGCGATCCGAGCAAGCTGCTGCTCGACCCGTACGGCAAGTCCTTCGACGGCTCGTTCGACTTCAGCCAGGCGCTGTATTCCTACGACCTGAACGCCGACGATCCCGCCTCCGGCGGCACGCCACCGATGGTCGACTCACTGGGCCACACCATGACCAGCGTCGTGATCAACCCGTTCTTCGACTGGGGTTCCGACCACCCTCCGCGTACGCCGTACCACGAGACCATCATTTACGAGGCGCACGTCAAGGGAATGACGCAAACTCATCCGAGGATCCCCGAGGAACTGCGCGGCACCTATTCCGGCCTCGCCCATCCGGCGATCATTGACCACCTCAAGTCACTCAACGTCACCGCGATCGAGCTGATGCCGATCCA
>Ga0194052_1000249_pt1 | contig 37716 bp, 34 predicted proteins | sample SepL226m_MetaG_FD_160117 | JGI IMG/M metagenome (GOLD analysis project Ga0194052, IMG submission 160117) | Anoxic zone freshwater microbial communities from boreal shield lake in IISD Experimental Lakes Area, Ontario, Canada - Sep2016-L227-6m | ecosystem: Environmental > Aquatic > Freshwater >...
ACATACTTTTAAGAATGATAAATGATGGTAAAAGAGTTACTATAATTGCTGGCAGTAAAATTGTTGTAAATTTATACCTGCTAAGAGAGAGAAAATATTGTTTCTTATCTATGTAGAAGAAATAGAAAAATAAGAATGGTACAATAATATGTGCAATAAGTAACCATTTTATAATACTATCCATACCACTTTCATTTCCATTTACATCACCAGTTTTAGTATATGCAAGCAGAACGTTAACAATGATAAGAATAGCAGATATTATTAATCCATTCATAAAAATTGAAGTGTTATATTGAAATAATCTATTTTCAAAATTATGTCTTAATGCATTTTCAAACTTATTAATTGCATTTTTAAAAGGATTGAAAATGGAAATTTCTATAATATTATTTGACTGCTTTACTAAATCTGATATGAGTGTATTATCTTCTGGTTGAAAGATATCTTCTTTATCTGCGGGTATAACTAATTCAGTTAATGACAGTTCCTTATCTATATAAGGTTTATCTGTCTCCATTGTTGATATTTCTTTAATTGATAAAAATCCATGAATAGCAATATTAATTATTGCAATAGCAGTACACCTATGATCATAATTCATATTTAATATATAACGAATAGCTGCGGGTGAATATGATTCTGGTGGTGTTGTACGTAGAATGACAGGTTCAACTTTCTTATTATTTCCTAATAAAAACCATGCTGCAATGAAATACACCAACACTATTACAAGGCTGGATAATTCATATATTATATTTAACTTTTCTACGGACATAATTCAAACTCCTTAATGAAAATTATATGGTACTCTTTTCGTCAATTGATACAAAATCTTATTAATTATATTCTTAATTGTCAAATTAGAGATAAATTTATTATCGAACATTCATATTGAGTTAACTTAATTTATTGAATTTATGTTAAGAATGATTCACCACTCGATGAAAAGTCTGCTTACCCCCGAAGTCACCCCCGAAGTCACCCCCGAAGTCACAAGGTTGCTGCAAATATTAGATGGTGAAATGTCACGCAAACAAATTCAGTCGAAACTTAACTTGAAAGATGAAAAACATTTTCGGGAAAAATATCAGCAACCGGCAATATCTCAAGGATTAATTGAAATGACTATCCCTGAAAAACCTAACAGCAGATTGCAAAAATATAAGTTAACCCAGAAAGGAATCACTTATATTTCTGATAAGTGATAATAATAATAAATCGATGTGCGGCTATCCTTATAATAAGCAGTAAAAATAATTTACCAGGTAATTTTACTTGCCATGTGGTAATAATGTTTGTGAATGCGGAAAGGATTCTTTTTTAAATGTGCCAGCAGAGCCGGCATTGCATCCGGGTAAATAAGCGGTGAATTCCCGTTGCCGCTTATCATCTCGTCAGGCAAAATCACATCGTATGCATTGACGTTATAGTATCCCGGTGCGGTGGTGATATGCCGCCATTTCCAGTTTATCAGGTGTATGTATAACTCCTGCTGAAACGAGTTCAATGAACCGGATAACCTGTAATTCTGTCCATTTTCAGTAACTATTTTCATACCAGCATCCTCTCCCGTTAATATTTCCATTAGATTGGAAAGCAGCTTTCGCCTTTCCTCCCACCAATCATTCCTATTCGTCCAATCCGACCGATTATCTCTACATCTGGCGAGTGCTCTTGCATTCTGGATATCCACTGCACCCCCAAAACTGCGACCCGGCGTTTTTCCCATTGCGGGCAGTACGCAAAAACATCGCTTTACCGCAAGCGGTGCAAGCCGGGGAGATTTTATCGGTCGTATCAGTCGGATCGGGCCGATTATTCTTCCCGCGTTCTACAATTCTCGCTGTCGCCAATATTTCGCTGTAACCGCCATCGGTGATAAATTGCCGTTCCAGACCGCTTATCTGCTGGTCCAGCAAATAATTTGCCTGGTGAATCAAGCAAATTATCGTATTGGCAACAATCTCCGGTTTCTCATGCGTCAGCCAGGGAGCGTAAACCCCAAACCCATCCGCCAGATCCGTCTGATTAACCCTATCCGTCCGATCCGCCTGATTGCTCACCCGTCCCAACTCTCGCACCTGCTTTGCCATTACGTCGTCCTTGCTCCACTGGCGCAATTGCCGCTGGCGCAGAAAATCTTCGTAATCAAGCAATAACTCTTCCAGACTGGCGCGGGCTACATTCACCAACCGCAATTCGGTTTGGCTTGACGTTGCCGCCGCGCGGCTTCCCTCGGCTATGTTCTGCCTACCACTGCGCGCTGCCTGTACCATCTGGTCCACCATCCGCGAATATTTGTACACAAACCGTTCGCAAAACTGCACCGTTCCGTCATACACTATCGTCGTCACCTGAAACGACCGCAAATCGCGATACCCGCCACTCGGGCGCAGCCTTGTCCCCCGATTGGTAGTCTGATCAGTCGAATCAGTCGTATCGGACCGATTATCAAATGACCCCTTGCTCATATCACCTAAATCCTCCCGGTTAATATTTCCTGCATAATTACAAATTAAATTTTCCGCATCTTAGCTCTTTTTTCCTTCAATGCAGCACAACACTTTCTCTCAAATTCTGCAACCACAGCAAAATCCGTCCGATCCGTCTGATTCGACCGATTATATCACTGCGTTATTTTTCCCAGCTATTTTTCAAATTAGGAGTTATTGACAGGGTAGGGGTGGGGCAATTTTCTATCGGTGTAAAGCCTTTTGGAATGCAGGTGTATATGATTGGCAGTTGCATCATGGCAGCGAGTTTTTCTGCTTCCGCGTAACCTTCTGCGATATCTTCCATGGTGGTGAATTGTTTCATGTGGGTGTTATGGATAATGCCGGTTATTTTCAGGCGTGCTGCGGATGCTATTTCGGTAATGACAATTTGTGCTATCTCTGCGTATGGGGTGGTGGGACGGCTGAAATTTACCACTGCCCACACCTGGGCAGTCGATAACTGCTGGCTATACTGGGCAATTACCACGGCACCGTTAGGGTCGCCGCCAAGGTCGACTATTGTGACCCCTGGCGGGTTAATCATATATCCAATCGCTTGCGGCGGTATAGAAGGCGAATCAATTGCCGCTACACGCTTTTCTGGCGCAATTATAGTTACGTTAGCGGTTTCCAGTCGTTCCCGGCAATCCTGTACCCGGTAATATGGCGTTACAAAATCCATGTCAATTAAAACTGTTTTTGTATTAGCCGCTTCATTTTCTGCCAAGGTCATGGCGATTTCTGTTTTTCCGCTGCCATAAGCACCCAGTAAAATAATCGTACCGGTCATTAAGGTGTCACCGGTGCCGGTAATGTTATCAGACCTTGCGGCTCATTCTTATCATTTAATCCTTGTATATGAATAAACGACTGTGTTTTTCGTGCGGGTACATTCAATGAACCTGATGTAGGTGTTATACCTGGTGATAACATATAATCATCGACTGATGTTAATACCTGCTTAATGTCAGTTGGCAATGTCCAGTTTATTGTTGCGGCAACAGTCATATTAGGCAGGAAACCGAAATTGTCTATCCGCATAACTTTTCCACCCAGGTTGTATCCAAATCCATAAGGCCTGATTTCTGGCGAGGCACCCCAATCAGCAAAAACCAGTTCGTCTACACCAACATCAGTTGGTTTCACGCCGGTTTGCTTTGTGATTGCGTCTATCAGTATTGATTTAATATCTATCTGGGAATGATGCCAAAAACCATCAGCCTGTACTTTAGCAACTCCTGAAGTGAAGATGTTTTTGTCTTGTGCCAATTTACCGCAAAGAATTATTTCATACCAGGTAATTCCCTTGCGGGCATATAGATTAACAGTTGTACCGGAGTCAAAACAATAATCAAATGACAATATCGGAGTGTTATTAATATTAATTCCAGTGACCGGCGCATTAACGCTGAAATCTCCAGCCGGGAAACTGTTGACAATTTTCAGATACACATTATTGATATTTTGGCTTTTTTCACGCAAAATTCTTGAGCTTATGCCGGGTCTTTCTTTCCAGCCATCATTATCTTTTTCGAAGGTGCTTATCTGAACAGGCACTGTATTTATAGATAGAGTTGGAACGGGAAGAGATTTAAAATCATCCATGACTGCTATCGGTGCGGCGGCACGTGGTGATCCAACAGTTATTTTATCTGCTGAATAATTCGCTCTGCCTAACATTACACCATTATCAAGGGTCCAAACAGCAGCGTATCCACCACTGATGGGGTCATCATCAATATAGCTCATTGCTAATTTATTATCGAGGTAAACGTTAATTTCTGCTTTCAGCAGCTTTTTGCCATTCTCAACAGTTTCAATATTCCGTTTTTCAATTCTGGTTGCAAACCATTGGCGATGACCGGTGTTTTGTACAGGCAGTAGGTGTTCAATAGCTGTTGATGTTTTAACAATGACACCTTTGCGCACAAGCATGGTAACCGGTGTTCCTAATGGCTTACCGTTGCGAATGACTGAATAACCGCTGTTAAGGTGAGAACCATCAGCACAGATAGTAATATTTAAGTCGCGGTAACGTAATCTGTATTCTTCAGGTGCGTTATCAAATTGCATTTTAACGCCCATATATGCTTCAAAGTTTTGATCGCCTTCAAGTCGATTTTTCGTCCAGACGGTTGGGGTACCTTTGCCGAATCCGCCGAACCAGTTCCATTTAGGCTGGCACGAATAGCGTGCCATAACCAGCCATACTCCGCTTTCAGTAACCCAGCCACTGGGTGCGGTATCGAATGTATCCATTATTCGGTCAGACTGTACGGCTATTAATGCGGCAGAGAGTTCTTTTGTCGTTACTTTAAAACCAAATTTTTCAGCCATCATTGGGTTGGGATCTTTCCATGCAAAGACGACTTCTTCTTCTTTCACATCCTGTTCTTTACTGGTATCTTCTTTATCTAATTTCTGTGCCAACAAAATTAAATAACTGCCTTGCCGGTAAAGCACTAATTGAGACAAATCGCCATAAGTAAACTTGCCATCGCAGACTTTTTCGCCTTTCTTGCTCAATGTGGCAGTTCCGCCGCCTTCAGTCTTTGCAAGGTCAATAGCATAGCCATTTTTTGTATCCTGTCCAGGTGATAAATAAATTGTTTGTCCATCTACAGATGCCGCTGATATGGGTATTTTTACTTTAAAATCATGGTAAATGGAGCCTTTATACCAGTATAATCCCGGCACATCTGTAGGAAGCGGGGCTGCCGGGCCTGCGCCGGCATGACTGAATCCCTGGGGGGTTACCAGTACTTTTGGGAGATCCACAGGATACCAGTCAGCTTCCGGGCTTGACCAGGTTGCCAGCCATTTGTCTTTTTCAAATCCAGGATGAATATCAACTGAGTTATATTGTGGCGGCGGTAATTTGCTGATAGAAAGTGATTTAACATCAACACCAGTTGTCATTGACATTATTCCGCATCTTCCAGAAGTATGTTCTTTATTATAATATTCTATAGTTCGCACGCCATTTACAAATAATGCAATATAAGCATCATTTACATCAACTTTCAATGATTGCCATTCGCCAGGATTCATACCTGTGGTGCTGGTGGCAACATCGCCAATATTTTTACCTTTATCAAGTTGGCTTAGCTTTTGTCCTTTTGCGGTAAGAGTCCAGGCATATCCGGTCATAGCATCTGTATTTGTAATATTAAATAATATTGTTGTTGAGGCTGTCTGTCCAAATGGTATTCTGGCGAGAATGCTTTCTTCGTAATCAGATAATTTTTCTGGCCCGGTCAGCAGTTTTCCCATACCGGACAGTTTGGCGGTGCCATCTAAAATAGTCCATTTGCCGGTAGCATCAGTTTTGTATGGCGAATCACTTAAAGCGTCAGGTACATCATTCCATTCACCAACTTTTACATCGTCAAAAAATACCACGCTGCTCTGGCGCATTGCGTCAGCAGCATCGTTTACTATTTTTCCAGTAGTTTCATCTTTTATCTTATACATATCAGCAGTGACGTCATCAATTGCAATTTTATGTGGTTTTTCTGCACCGTTAGCATATAATCCAATCCCGCCTTCTGCCGGTGCGGTATTAACAGCTTCCAGAGTAACTTGATTGTCAATTAACGCCTGCACTTTTTTCAAGCCTAAATTAATTCGTATTTTATACCACTGATTTGGGTCAAATCCCCGGGTACCGCTTGCTATAACTTTTTCAACACCATCAGTAACAGCAATAAGTTCACATTTGCCGGGAACACTTACATTAGTATAATTGCGCTGTTTCCAACGGAATAGCAGATAGTTTTTGTTATCCTGGTATCCGGCTATAAGTCCAACCATACTGTCGAATTCCGGTCGCACAGAGGTTTCAACATAATAACTGTCCCAGGTTGGGTAGGCTAAATTATCGCGAACAGTTGCCCATGATGGGCCAACACCGCGATAAACGAACCAGAAAGCATTTGTGGTAGTATCAACAACAGGGTACAGGCTTAGCATCCATGGGTTTGCCATTTGCAGGTTTGTTTTTGGGTCTGTAGGGGCTGCACCAGGATTCTCTTTTTTATAAAAACCGACTTTCCATTGGTCATCTTCTATCCAGGCGCCGCTGGTCGTAGTTCGGTTAAGAATGTCAGGTCGCATGAAGTCATCGCCAAATACCGGTGTGGCGATGTCATAATAGCGTGCAGATAAAAATGTAATGCCTGATGGTATTGCGCCTAATGATACGCTCCCCTGCGGTTTGTCTGGCATTGGCGCATAAAAAACTGTTCGGTGATTAATTAATAATGACATGGTGCCGGGTCGGCGTTTAACGCTGATTGCATTGTCGCCAAATTTAAAAGTAACCGGTGATTTTCCGATAGTAACACCAGTTCGCAAAAATTCAGCAGTATCTGATGAAATGCGTAGAGTATATCCGGTTTCTACTGCCATGGTAATTGGGGTTTTGGGTAATGATGTTACACTTATTTTGCAAGAGATATCATAACTATCCGCTATTTCTTCAGGCAAGTCGGTTATTTCAATAGCCCACGCACTGAATGAAAATAATAAAACTAAAAGCGTTGTTATTAATCGCATTGGTTTCCCCTTTACCATGAAAAATCACGCACGATGCGCAGTTGGCACCATGCGTGTCTTTTAAATTACATGGACGTCAATCTGCTATTATTTTTTATCGGCAACAACAGCATCCGGTGTAACTTTATATATTCCAGCAGGTTTAAATTCTTTATCTGTAGTCAGTATTAACTGGTCAACTTTTATTCCGCTTTCAAGAGCAACTAAGGTTATTGTTGATACGCCTTTTTTCAAGCGCAGTGGTTTCAGAACGCCTACAGATTCCTGCACGGCCATCCAGTGAAGTGTATCATAAGTGCTGCTGGTAACTTTCCAATTTGCGCCTTCATAACCGGATACTTTAATACCTACTGAATTGCCGCATCCTGTCGACCATAAAGCACGAACATGCAGATAATAAACGCCATCTTCCGGTATATTTATATTATATGATGCGGAATCAGGTTTAATTTTCTGACCGGCAGGCAGTTTTGCAATTGCCAGCACGTTTTTTTCTGTAGTGCCGGATACTTTACCACTGGGATCTTTTTTATACTTTTCTACTCTAAAACTGTTGCCGTTTTCAATTTTGCCGGTTTCTGCTTCCCATACTACCCGGGTATTTGCTGCGAATACCGTTGCGGTTAATCCCAGCATAATAGCTGCGATTGTCAAAAGTTTGTTGATTTTCATTGTTCTTCTCCATTGCTAATGTTATTTATAATACGCTTTTTTAATGCTAAAGTTTCTCCACTTGCTATGATACCCATTATCATGGCAAGCAATGTACCGGTACCACGAACCATCGGATAAGTGAATAATAGCAGGAATATCAGTGCTAATATTGCACCGCAAGAAGCTATTACCCATAGATTGTAATCAGTCTTAATAGTTTTTATGGCATTTCCGAAATAAAAACCCAAAATCATAAACAGTGCAGCCAGTCCTAATATTCCGCTTTGGATAGCAGTTATCAGATATCCGCTATGCGCATCTGGTTCTAACCGCTGTTTTTCCAAATCACCCATGGTATCATAAGACCTGCCAGCTATTTCTCCGAAAGTCGCAGGGCCTGATCCATATAACGGTGATGAACGAAGTGAATTCAATGCAGACTGTTGTTCACCCCAAATCTTTTTTAGTGCGGGTTTGCCTTCATAATAATAATCAGAATCAGCCTGGTTGACAGTCATTTGGTATGGTTCTGTGAAAATTTCTTTTCTATTATGCCATGGTATGATAGAAATTATTATTAATGCCGCTGTTATGCCACATGCAAAAATTCGGTTTTTATCTTTCAGTAATATCGATGCAAATATCAATCCGGCTATTAAAGCGGGGAAGAGATAACCAGCCATAAAGGATACGCCAGCACTGGCAATAACCAGCGCAATCCATAACCTGATCCAGATTATACTTTCGGAAGCGAGTAGAATTAACAATAATGGAAGTGCCAATGCAAGAAATGCACAATAGCCAAATCTTGATGGCATATAACCATGGTCAGACCATGAACCGAAAGTGGAACAAACCTGAATGGGAGTTTCTGCGGTCAGATATGCCTTATATTTTGAGCATGGTGTAAAGATGTTATTTCCACTTTCGTCAATTTTCCACATACCCATGATTACTTTCTTTTTATCTTGTTCAAAAGTCACTTTTTCTTCGTCGCTTAACCTGTCAAAATTATTGGCGAATACCACGCGTTTTTGTCTTTCAGGCTGATAATGATTTTTAAGCTGGATGCGTTGAAAGACTCCCAGACTAACCGCAAAAGTTACTCCAATCAGCAAGCCATAAGTAGCAATTCGTATTCTCTGATGATCGGTAAACGCAGAACGGTAGATTCCCACGCCAATGATGAGATAAATTATGATTTTAGCAATATCCTGAGTGATAGCTTGTTTAACGCCGTCTTTAATTTGAATTAACATTTCAGGCGCTTTTATTGCATGTATTGATTCAGGGGCTAATGCTGCGACAATGCCGATTATGCTGAAAGTGATAATGGCGGCAAATACCCAATTTGAAATTGGCGGAAGCATCAATCTATCGCGCTTGATAATAAGCAGCACTACCCAAACAATGGCAGCAAATATCAGTGCCAGGTCGGACGGAGTAAATTTGCCAATTATTGACACTTGGGTAGGTGAGAAGGTAATCGCAATTACACTCAGCCAAAATAGTGCCTTTTCAAGGCAATTTGTAATTTTACATTCTTTTTTACAGCAATTAGTAGTGGTCATCCTTTTACTCCTATCATCTTCATGGTATATAAAACAACAAGTATTACCGATACGATAGGCCAAATAGGATAATTTTTATTTCTCGGCATGGCATGGTCGCCAATGTATATCGAAAATCCAACCATAAATGCAAATGATATCATTTTAATCAGGTTTCCCGGCTCAATCAGGTATTTAACCGGCAGCCATTGCGTAAATGCAAAGTAGAAAAATGTAGTCAATATGCTGATAAATATAGCACCGATTACCGCTGAATTGCCAAATGATGAATATTTATTTTCGCCGCGGTTAGCGATAAGAGTTAATACCAGCACTATTATTCCGGTAAGGATTAATAGCGGTGCGATTTTAGGTATAAAATCTGTTGCTGGCTGCACAAAAGTATCTGAAGTTGTTATGAATTGTCCGATACTGGCGTAGCTGAATAAAGCTAAAATTATGCCGCCGCCAATGCCGGGGAGAATTGATTTTTTTGATAATGGAATAAAGAATAGCACCAGTGTCAGCAGGGAAACCGGTAATAAAGGCAAAATTACCATAATACTTGCGGCAGGTGCAAATGTTAAGGCTTTAATAGCAATTGCAATCGCAGCAACCTGTGCAATGTATTGGGTAATAACAGGAAATATTGATTTTTTATCTTGTTGTACTTGTTCCATCGATTTTTTTGACACCATTGTTGTGAAAAAGTTAACTATATAAGTAATTGTACATTTTTTTATGATTATTTTAAAGGTGGATTATGATGTTCGATAATAAGGTTGTCCCAAATTGGCAAGATTTTATTGCCTGTATCAAACGTGAAAAGTGCCCAGACCGAGTGCATTATATTGAGCTATTTTTAGATAATGAGGTGAAAGATGCAATCGCAAAGCGGTTTCACCTGTTGGATGATGTTAGTTCAGATGCTCCATTCTGGCATTTGATAAGAGAAATGCGGGTAAATCGCTTTTTAGGTTATGACTATGTGCGTCAGGGAATAGATAATATACCAATGGTTATGAATAGCACTTCAGTTGATGATACTGCAATATTGGCAAAATCAACCGGCAGGAATTATGTGAATGAGAGTGCTGGTCCTATAACAAATTGGGATGAATTTGAAAAATACCCATGGCCGAATGTGGAAAAGTTTACCACTCTGAATCTGGAATGGTATAGCAAGAATCTCCCCGATGATATGTGTATCATTGGCAGCGGCGGATTGGGGCATTACTTTGAATGGATGAGTTTTTTGATGGGATATGAAACCCTTTGTTATGCATTATACGAAGACCGTAAATTAGTACAGGCAATTGTTGATAAAACCCGTGAAATAACCCTGGCATCTATGGATAAAATTTTGCAATTTGATAAAGTTAAAGTGATTTGGGGTTCTGATGACCTTGGTTTTCGCACTGGTCCATTAATTGGGCCAGCAGACCTTCGCGAGTTTGTATTCCCCGGGCATCGCGAGTTGGCAGAAATTTCTCACGGTGCCGGACGGCCTTATCTGTTGCATTCTTGTGGAAAGTTGGATTCAATTATGGATGAGTTGATTGATGATGTTAAGATAGATGGCAAACATTCTTTTGAAGATGTTATTGAGTCAATTACTGATTGTAAAAAACATTATGGAGATAAGATATCAGTTCTTGGCGGGGTAGATGTAGACTTCTTATGCCGCGCCAGTGAAGATGAAATCCGCACTCGGGTACGCAATATTGTAGAGATATGCCAACCCGGCGGCGGCTTTTGCCTGGGTACCGGAAACAGTGTTGCGAACTACATTCCGGTAGATAATTATTTAGTAATGTTGGATGAAGGCAGAAAATGCTACCCGTAATGACTATTTTTTATTATAATGTCTGATAGATAAACGTTAGAATGAAAGAAGGTTAACATGGAATTGAATGAAAAACTTGAAAAACTTCGCGAATTACAGATAATTGACTTGAAAATTTATCGGTGTGAAAAAGAACTTGCTGCTTTGGATAATGGTGATGAAGCCAAAAAAAAAGCTTTCGCGGCAATGAAGGAATTAGACGTTTTTACTCCGATTTTTCGAAAGAAAGAGGGTGATTTAAAAGACCTTGAATTGAAAATGAAGTCAATTGAAGATAAAAAACGAGCAGTTCATTTTAAATTATACAGCGGTAAAGTGAATGATCATAAAGAATTGGAAAACCTGCAGCTTGACGAAGAGATGCTGGGGAAACAGATACATTCATTAGAATCAGATATTCTGGAAAGGATGGATGATGTAGAAACTGCCAATAAAAGCTTTAAGGCAATGACTGAGTCAGTTGACAATATTAAGCATCTTTATCAAAAAACTGTATTAAATTTCAAAACTGTCGGCGAAAAATTAAGAAAAGAAATTACAGAACTTAAACCACAAAGAGATATATTAGCCGGCGAGTTTGAAGATAAGATGATGTTAAAAAAATATGATGCGATACGTATAAGAATGGCGGGTCAGGGAATGGTAGTCACCGCGGTGGATACTTGTCCCGGGTGCAATATGAAAATAAACCAGACACTGATAAACCAGGCGCGAGAAGGCGAAGACCTGACATGCTGCGGCAATTGTGGAAGAATTATATATTGGAAATCATAAATGAGTAATTTTCGTCTTCGTGAAAAGGCACTGTTGTTATTTGTTTTGATAATTCATCTGCTGTCAGTTTTCATCATCTGGCAGACGTTCCCGCATCTGGCGGATAGCGGATTATCACGCTTATTTATTCCACCAGTAGCGATGTTCATCTGCTGGATTATTACTTCAATTCTACTGGCAAAATATCAATGTTATGATGAAATACTGCTTCCGGTAATGGCGATACTCGCTGCGATTGGCTCATTATTTTTATTGCGAATAGCCGGTGGTGCCGGTGCGGCGGGTTTTGATGATGCCAGCAGATATTTAAATGAATATAATCGTCAGATAATGTGGTTTTTCATTGGATGGGCAATTTCAATAGCAATTATTATTGGCTTGAAAGATTACCGGCGACTTGCAAGTTTTAAATATATAGTAGTATTTGCCGCAATTATTTTATTGTTATTAACCACCATCTTCGGCCATTCTGTCGGCGGTCAGCAATTGGTTTTGCGTTTAGGTCCGTTATCATTTCAGCCGCACGACCCGGTGAAAGCATTAATGGTGATATTTCTGGCAGCATATCTGGCAGAAAAACGCGATTTGCTTAAACTGGTTTCCGGTTTTCGCGGCATTATAACCGGTCTTGATTTGCGCTACCTTGGACCGATGCTGGCATTGTGGCTGACTATCATGGCAATTGTTTTTAAGCATAATGATCTTGGTGCGGCGATGCTTCTGTTCAGTGTGATGCTGGGAATGCTATATATTGGAACCGGTATTATGCGATATATTGCAATCGGGTTTTCCATGCTTACTGTCGGTGGGTTGGCAGCGTTTGCAATTGTAAAAAGGGTACAGACCCGAGTATATACCTGGCTCGATCCCTGGGCAGATATTGATAATAAAGGTATGCAGATATCACAGGCACTGATGGCAATGGGAAATGGAAGGTTGTTGGGTGCAGGATTAGGTGCAGGTTTCCCGGATGGTATCCCGGTACTGGAAAGCGATATGATTTACGCGGTAATAGCGGAAGACCTTGGTTTGATAGGTTCGGTATTTATTATTGCCTTGATATTAATTCTGGTAGGCAGAATGATGAAGATAGCCTTGAGGAGCGATAATGATTTTGGCAAAATGCTGGCGGCTGGAATCGGCATAACGTTGGCGATTCAGGCGTTTGTAATCATTGGCGGGGTAGTTAAGCTAATTCCGTTAACCGGCATCCCGCTGCCATTCATCAGCTATGGTGGAACCAGTCTGGTTACAAATATGGTATTGGTGACATTGGCATTGAAAGTTGCAATGGGGAAGAAGGCATCAGGCTGACGTCCGTCCTTCCATCGCCCGGATTATTGTCATTGAGTCGGCATAGTCTAATTCGCCGCCAACCGGCAGTCCCATAGCAATTCTGCTGACGGTTACTCCTAATGGTTTAATCAATCGGCTCAGGTACAGGCTTGTCACATCGCCTTCCGGGGTTGGATTAAGTGCGAGGATTATCTCTTTTACTTCACCGTCGCTCAAGCGGGATATTAATTCACGGACATGAAGGTGCTCTGGCTTAATACCTTCCATTGGGTTAAGCAACCCACCCAGCACATGATACATGCCATGATAGGTTCCACTGTTTTCCAGTGCCATTAAATCACGCACGTCGCCAATTACTGTTATTATGGTGCGGTCGCGGGTACTGTCCTGGCAAACCGGACAGGTAGAATTTTCAGAGAAGTTGAAACAGTTTGTGCATTGTTTGACTTTTACCCGCAGGTCGAGTATGGCATTCGCGATGGTGGTAGCGCGGTCTTCCTGGGTGCGTAATAAATATAATGCAATTCGCTGGGCAGATTTATTCCCGATGCCGGGCAGTAATTCCAGCGCGTCAATTAATTTTTGTAAAGGTTGTGCGTAATTCATCGTTTGCTCCGTAATATGCTGAAATAATTATACCAAATTTTGAGATAACAGTTCTATGGTGTTTATATCTTATGCCAATATGGTAATATAAAGTAGAGGTAATTATTAATGGATCCCAATATTACAGTTTGGGCTGCTGTTGTCGGCGGTGTTTTAAGTTTCTTCACTCCGTGTGTACTGCCGGTGATTCCTGCTTATCTATCATTAATCAGTGGTTACACTTATGATGATTTAATAAATATTAATAACGTTAAATTGGCGAGATTGAAATTATTCATCAACGCGATAGCATTTGTAATTGGATTTTCCACTGTAACTGTCTTGATTATTGGTGGGACAGCATCATTAATATCAGGAGTGGGGCATGAAATAAAAGATTATATCCGTTACATTGGCGGTGGAATGATAATCATATTCGGTTTGCATTTGTTGGGAGTATTTCAATTAAAGTTTTTATTATATGAAAAAAGATTTCATGTTGCTAAAAACTCGCTGGGATATTTGGGTTCGCTTTTAATAGGTGCAGCGTTTGCATTCGGATTAACTCCATGTACAACACCAATATTATCTTCTATCTTCACGATTGCATCACTGTCAGATAATCCGGCAGGATCGTGGAAGTTTGTTATTGCATTTGCCTTGGGACAGGCTATCCCTTTCCTGGTCTTTGCAGTCTTTATTAATTTAGTTCTCGATAAATTTGCTAAACTAACTCGTTTAGTGCGAATTTTCGAGATAATAACAGGTGTTTTTTTACTTTTAATGGGAACACTATTACTTACTAATTATCTGGAGATAATAACCAGAACTTTTATACAACTATTTTCAAAATAGGGGAAAATGAAATGAAAAAATATTTAATTTGGTTAGCTGCAATAGCAGCACTGGTTTTGTTAACAATTATTATGACCGGTGCAAAACCGAAACCTGAAGAAACTGCAAAAGGAATTGACTTTACATTGAAAGATGTGAATGGCAAGTCGGTTGCGTTATCACAATATCGTGGTAAATTAGTGGTAGTAGATATATTCGCCACCTGGTGCGAGTATTGCATGGACGAAATTCCCAACTTGATAAAAATGCAAGCACAATATACAAAAGATAAGAAGCCTGTTCAATTAATCGGCATTGGGGTAGACAGGAATGCTGATGATGTTAAAGAACTGGCAAAAAAAACCAGGTTTTCTTACCCGGTACTGATTGGAGAAGATAAAACAGTAACAGCAGTATTCGGTGATGTTCAATATTTGCCAACAAAATTCATTATCAGTGCTGATGGAAAAATATTAAAGAAACTTACCGGTGGCATGTCAGAAGATGCGCTGAAAAAAATTATCGATTCATATATGCCAAAAGTACAACCAGCAAAGACTGCTCCGCCAAAAGGTAAAAAATAAAAAAAAAGCGGGTGATAAAATAATCACCCGCTTTTTTTATTTATACTGCTTCTGGTCCGCGCATACGGTCTCTTACTCTAATTGCATCAAGTAATGGCATAACAAATATTTTACCATCGCCATGTTCGCCGGTATGAGCAGCTTCGCATATTGCGTCAATTACTACATCGGGGTCAATTTCATGAACAACAGTAGTAATGCGAATTTTAGGCAGCAGATTAACATGAGATTCCAGTCCGCGATAATGTTCTATGTGACCGGCCTGATGTCCGCAACCGAATACTTCATCAACAGTCATGGCTATCACACCAATACGCTGGAGAGCGTCTTTTACATTTTCAAATGTTTCGCGACGAATAATCGCTTCAATACGTACCATTTTATTCCCCCTCTTTTAGTATATCATTCTGTTGTATATTTAAACACAAATTAGAATAAATCTTCAGGATATGCTTTGCTGCTGTGGACAACCAGGTCTGAACCGAGTGTTTCTTCACGGGCATTTAGACGAATGCCTACAGTTTTATTTAAAATTGTATATGTTATATAACTACCGATTAATGCGATAGCTATACAGATAACAGTTCCAATTAATTGGCTGCCCAAGGTAACACCACCTACACCGCCAAAGATTTCTAAACCGAATATGCCGCAGGCGATACCACCCCAGGCTCCGCACAAACCATGCAATGGCCATACGCCAAGTACATCATCAAGCCGCCACTTTTCATTAATTAACGAGAAAGCTTTGACAAAGATAATACCAGCAATAATACCTACCGCTGCAGCCCCCAACGGGTGATACTTATCAGAACCTGCACATACGGCAACTAATCCAGCCAATGCACCGTTATAGATTGCAACAGAGTCATTCTTTGAGAACAATGAAGCGGAAATTACACCGCCGACCATTGCCATTAATGAATTGATAGCAACTAAACCGGAGATATCTTTTAAATGACCTGAACTGGCAACGTTGAATCCAAACCATCCAACCATCAGGAACCAGCTTCCTAATGCTACGTAAGGAATTGAATGAATTGTAATCGGTTCGGACTGTCCATTCTGACGATAACGTCCCAATCGAGGACCAAGTATCATAATAGCAGGTAAAGCCATCCATCCGCCCATTGCGTGCACCGCTACAGAACCGGCGTAATCATGGAATCCTGCACCGGAGATATTCGTCAGCCACATATTGAAATCATTTGACCAGCTTCCCCATACCAGCCTTTCAAATATTGGATAAAATAAACCTACCAGAATTGCTCCTGCTGCGACTTGTGGTCCGAACTTTGCACGTTCTGCTATACCGCCAGAAATAATTGCTGGGATACAGGCGGCAAATGTTAACAGGAAAAAGAAGTGAACAAAGTCAAAATTAGCCGAAAAACCTAATTCTTTAACTGGCTTTAAAAATGTTATGCCATAAGAAATAGTAAATCCAACCAGAAGGTATACGAATGTCGAAACTGACCAGTCCATGACGATTTTCGTCAGTGCATTAACGACATTTTTTCGTCTTACTGAACCAGCTTCCAGAAAAGCAAATCCAGCATGCATTGAAAAAACTAACGCAGCTCCCCAAATAAGCAACAGGATGTCGCCGCTTGAGTTTAAATTGTCTAACATTTCTTTCATCAGTTGCACCTTTTTTTAATTGCTGTTTTAACAGCTTAATTGTTTCTTATTTTGTCATTTAGTGTTAACATGATATTTCCAAATGTTTCAGGGATGTTACAAGAATTTATATTTTGATTTTTTTGAGCGCGAAGTATGTGAAAAATATTTTAAAAAAAATGTATAATATATTCGATGAAAAGTGATATAAAATCTCAAAAGAAGATATTACGCCATGAAACAATACGCTGGCGCGAATCAATTTCAGATGACAATAGATTAGAATGGAATAGATTAATTTGTCAGAATGTATGTTCTGTGCCGGAGTTTCTTAACTCAAAATGTATTGCGGGATATATTTCATTTAAAGGTGAAGTAGATTTAAGCAGTATCTTTAATGACGCTTTCAATTTGGAGAAAACGCTGGTTTTGCCTGCTACTGAGCCGCAGAATCACAAGATGTTTTTTCGTGAGATAAATAATTTAGATACTTTGGTTGCTGGCGGGTACGGCATATTAGAACCGCCAACTGAAAATAGAGTTATTGATCTGAAAAAGATTGATTTAATTATTGTGCCTGGGGTGGCATTCTCGCGAAACGGTGCCAGGTTAGGGTATGGCGGCGGTTATTACGACGGTTTATTAGCTCAAACAGAGTCGCTGAAAATAGCTGTTGCTTATAGTGGTCAGGTATATAATGAAATACCAACTGATGAATATGATATTATGATGGATTATTTGATTACAGAACATGAAATATTAAAATTTGATTAATTTTTCAAATATGTATTAATTTAAAAGTAATAACTTGCGAAAAATGGGTATAATTACATAAAGTTTTTTTAATAAAAGGTAAAAATTATGAAACAACATAAAAAATCATCAGGGTTTACCCTGATAGAATTACTGGTAGTAATAGCCATTATTGCCATCCTCGCCGCAATCCTTTTTCCTGTTTTCGCCCGAGCAAGAGAAAAAGCTCGCCAGAGTACCTGTATAAGTAATCAACGGCAAATAATTGCGTCAATCATGATGTATGCTCAGGATCATGATGAAGTAACACCAGATGAGACAACTGTATGGTCGTCAATTAAGGTAGATAAAGGAGTATTTATGTGTCCGACAGCAGGAAAAAATAACCTGCAGCCATATATTTACAGCCATTATCTTTCAAATGCTTCATTAGGTTCATTTAAAGACCCTATGACAACACTCGTGACTGCAGATGGTGCTCATGCAGCAACTGTCGCCAGACCTGCCGGTTATGTCGCAAATGCTCCTGCTATGATTGCTACCCTTGATAATGTGTATTACTGCATAAAAGATTTAACATATATTCATTCCGGCACTGCTGTAGCATCATATTTAGATGGTCATGTTACAATGGTACAACCAACGCGTGGCAGCGGATTATCCGGTGATTATTATATGTATCAACAAACTATACCAACTATGACAGCGGGTACTTACCCTTACCAGAACTTTGATGTTAGTTCATCATATTTTATTTTGAATAAAACTCTTATTACTCCTAATGTTGATTTTGATAATTCCGGTGGAGTTCCTTTTCCTACACCAAATGGTGATCAGCATAATTTCTGTGTACATTGGACAGGTTCTTTCCGTCCTTTATATTCAGATTATTACACCATCTACCTTGCAGCAGATGATGGCATGAGATTAACTTTGACTGATGTTCGTAATAATAACAATATAATAGCAACTGGTAATACTTATTGGCGTGACCAAGGAGAAACAGAAACAATTCTTTCTGCTCAGCCGATTTATCTTGAAGAAGGTGTGAAATACCCGATTTTATTTGATTATTACGAAAACGGCGGTGGTCCTGCTGCCGCAAGATTACGCTGGGCAAGTTCATTGCAGGAAAAACAGATTATTCCAAATGAATGCCTGTTTTTAAAATAAATAGTTAATTGGATTTAGTTGTGGTTGACAAGGGAGATTACGATGGATCGCCGTTATAAAATATTAATTGTTGAAGATGAAGTCACTTTGGGTATGGCAATGACTATTATGTTGAATAAGGATTATGATATTTTAACAGCAGAGTCTGTGAAAGAAGCTCGGTTGTTATTTGATTCATGTCCTGATTTAATTTTGACTGATATTAGATTGCCTGGTGTCATAGGTGCTGAATTTATTAATGAACTTAATGAAACATTTATAGATAAGCCTATAATAGCCATGTCATGCCTGCCAGAGCAGGATATAATAGATGAACTGATGCAATCAGGTATAACAGCAATAATTCGTAAGCCGTTTACAAAAGAAGAGATATTAAGGCTAATACGCGAATCATTATAAGATAATATAAAAGCCGACAGAACAAGTCGGCTTTTTATTTTTTAAATGTCTATATTATTAAGAAGTTTTTTGCGAAAAATGCTTAGTAATAAACCCAATCCAATTACCATTAATCCTATCCAGACAAGTTTGATTCCTGGTTTTGATGTGATGGTAATCTTTGCACTGGGTGCTATCGATGAGTTTCTGGTTATCGTTATTTCCTGCGGTGTGATATAAACATCACCCCACCATACTGGTATAATACAAGCTTTGCGCAGACTCATATTAAAATGACTGTCTTCGGTAATCGACATTTCTTGAACATTATTTCCATTTAAAACTTCAACTTTTCTTGCGTCGGCATTTTCCCATACTTTATTAATTGTTATAATTTCTCCTGCATAATTAAATGATGTACCACTGGTAATAAAATGGTCAACTTTCCCATTCTGATGACCACTGATAATTGTTCCGACTATTATCAACATTAATCCTAAATGAGTCACAAAAGCTGGTGGTGAAAAGGTGATTTTTTTAGTAATGATTTGAATAATAGTACCAAAAATTATTGTTAATGCTGTTGCTAATAGCAGTATATCGATAAATCCCTGAAATTTTGATAGAGGGTGCATATCAGGTTGTATCCATTCCTGCATAGTGATAAAGATTGTAATTAGTGTAATTGGAATTGATGACCACAAAATGATTTTATTTGATTGATATTGGATGAAAATAAATATTGAAAATATCAAAGCGCATGGTGCAATGAATAAGTTGTAAACTTCAGTTTGAGGAGACAAGTGAAAAATTGGTAAACTCATGCCGATAAGAACTAATATTGCAATTACATATAAAGTAACTGTGCCATATGCGGTAAGGCGGTGGTTTGTTGAATAGTTTTTTTCTGTGGTAATCCATGTGTTCCATCGTCGGTAAATGAAATATATAGCTGAAAGAGTCGAAGAAATAAGCAATGAAGATAAAGTAATTAATAATAATTGTTCACCTTTTATATAAGCATGAACGCTCGCACCTGCAAGTAATCCGCTACGTGCCAGAAAACTGCCATAAATTACTGTGATAAAGGCAAATAATGATGATGAAGCTGTTGGACGCAGCCACTTCCCATCTGTTTTTGATAAATGCAATGCATGCAAAGAAGCAATAGATAGAACCCAGGGGACAAAAGATGTGTTTTCCACCGGGTCCCATGACCAGAAACCACCCCAGCCAAAAGTTCGGTATGCCCATATTGCACCAAATCCATTACCTGCCGTTAGTGCTATTGCTGATAAAATCAGCCATATCTTCACATTTGCCTGCCATTTTATGTAATCATTCTCTATTAGCGCACCTAAAGTAACTGCAAATGGCATTGCTAAAAGTGCATATCCTAAAAATAGCATTGGAGGGTGAATTAACATTATTTTGTTTTGTAAAATCGGGTTTAGTCCAGAGTGGATAATGTTTGTAGAAATTGCGAAGGGATTATTTAATATTACCATTGCAGTTAAAGCTGTAATGATGAACGCCAATATCATGTTGGCACCAGGTTGTTTTTTTATTGATATTGCAGATGATACTAATTGTAATTCTAATGCCCAAAGCAGTAATCCACCTGCTTGACCAGCCCAAACTGCAGCGATTTTATATTCGATACCGGCTGACATCGGTGCGATATGTTCAGCGACATATTTTAATGACGTATCTCCTACAACCATTAAATATATCAATGATACAAAAGCTATGATCGTTGTAAAGATTGAGATATATTTTAATATACTTTTTAAATTTTCATATTTATGAATTCTAAATCCAAGGATGAAGTTCATCATTGAAGCAAGGCATGATAATATTAATGATAAAAACCCGATAATTGCCACAAATTCACCTATTCTGATATGAATATCATATCAAATTAACAGGCAAATAACAAAAGTTACCTTATTTTGCAGGAATAAGATAATACGCTGTGTAATATTAATTACTACATCACCCCGTTAGTTTGCTGCTTAAACAACGGGTCTTGGAGGAAATAAATGTCATATCGTATTACTTTGATCCCTGGCGATGGTACCGGACCGGAACTGGCAGAGGCTACCCGAAGAGTTATTGATGCTACCGGCGTTAAGATTGATTGGGAAATTGCTCATGCCGGTGTGGATATCATGGCACAAACAGGCACACCATTGCCTGAAGAGACTATTGAATCTGTTCGCCGCAACGGTGTGGCTCTGAAAGCACCGATTACTACACCGATTGGCTCTGGCTTTCGCAGTGTGAATGTTGCTTTGCGCAAAGAGTTAGACTTGTATGCATGTGTAAGACCATGTAAATCTTATGAAGGCGTTCGTTCTCGCTATTCTGGTGTTGATATAGTAATTGTTCGTGAAAATACTGAAGATTTATACGCTGGCGTTGAATATGATCTCGGTTCAAAAGAGGCGAATCATATTATTGAAATGGCTGGCGGCAAAATACGACCTGATAGTGCTATCAGCATTAAGCCGATTTCTGTAACCGGCAGTCGAAGAATTGTTGAGTATGCATTTGATTATGCGGTGAAAAATAATCGTAAAAAAGTAAGCGCAATTGCTAAAGCAAATATCATGAAATATACTGATGGTTTATTCTATAAAGTTGCTCGTGAAGTTGCTGAAGAATATAAAGGCAGAATTGAGTATGATGAAGTATTGGTTGATGCTTTATGTATGAGATTAGTTCAGCGTCCGGAAGAATCAGATGTTTTAGTATTGCCAAACCTTTATGGTGATATTATCAGCGATCTTGGTGCTGGTTTAGTTGGTGGTTTGGGGGTTGCTCCTGGCGCAAATATCGGTGAGAAAGGCGCAGTATTTGAAGCTACTCATGGAAGCGCACCGAAATATAAAGGATTAAATAAGGTCAATCCTACAGCTTTAATATTAAGCGGTTTGTTAATGCTTAAATATCTTGATGAAACAAGTGCCGCAGAAAGACTGGAAGCATCAGTTGCTGAAGTGTTGAAAGAAGGCAAATCAGTAACTTATGATATGAAGCCGGATAGAAATGACCCGACAGCAGTCGGAACCAGCCAGATGGCAGATGCGATAATTGAGAAATTGACAACAAAATTCGCATAAAGTACATTTTTTTTAACATGATGATGCCAGTATAATATGAATTACTGGCATCATCATGTTAAATGGTTTGATAGTAATCAGTTTCAAAGATTTTTGATATTATAGTGTAACGATTTTACAAGGTTCATTTTTAGGGTATTATATGAACATGTGCAATATAAATATTGTTATTATTGATGACCATAATATACTGCGAGAAAGTTTGTCGCAGATGATTGAACGCGAAAACGATATTAAAGTTATAGGTCAGGCAAGAAATGGAAAAGATGGTATAGCATTAATACATTCATCTAATCCAGATGTTATTTTGATGGATATATCTATGCCTGATATGGATGGCATTACCGCAACCTCAATTTTATTGGCAGAGAATCCTGATTATAAAATTCTCGCTTTCACCATGCATGAAGAACCATATATTGTATATAAAATGTTAAAAGCAGGTGCGCGTGGTTATATTTTAAAAGATTCGCAATTAAATGAATTAATCGATGCCATTCATACTATTCAACGTGGTGAAGTATATCTTACTCCCAGAATATCTTCTTTAATAGTAAAATCATATTATGATAAAAACGCAGAATCATTAGATGATCCTCTCTCAGTATTAAGCATGCGGGAACGTGAGATTTTCCAATATATGATAAAAGGTGACAATAATCATATTATAGCCGGGAAATTATCCATCAGTGTTAATACTGTCCTTACTCATCGACGCAATTTAATGGAAAAATTAAATTGCCACTCCTTATCAGATCTAACCCGCTTCGCACATAAGAATAATCTTATCTAAATGATCTTTATTCGAATAACAGAACGCTTTAGTTGAAGAAATGACCGCCGCCAGCAAAGAAGTAACCAACCTGGCTGATAATGTGAAGTCAGTGTTGAATACTTTTAAAGTGGCATAGAAAGAAAATAACCTGAAACTGCACAACACCCGTCGACTTATCTTTTAGAGTTGACGGGTGTTTACTTTATTCTTTTGACATGAAAATAGTGGTATTTATAATATTTTTTATTATTTTCTTCAAATTCTTGACTAAATTATTGTAAGATGGGTAATATTTGCACTGGGTAACTAATTTTCTTTTGGGGGTAAATTTTATGGATAGATTAGTATATCTTGACCATGCAGCTACAACTCCGGTTGCGCCGGAAGTTATAGATGCCATGTTGCCATATATGCGTGAGATTTGGGGTAATCCATCAAGTATTCATAGATATGGTCGTCAGGCTTCCCGTGCTGTTGAAGCATCACGCGAAACTGTTGCGAAACTATTGAATTGTACCGCACGCGAAGTATATTTCACTGCTGGTGGAACCGAGTCTGACAACCTGGCAATTTTTGGTGCTGCGTATGCACGGCAGGAAAAAGGCAAGCATATTATCACATCAGTTATTGAACATCATGCGGTGCTTCATTCTGTTGATGTATTGGAAAAGCAGGGATGGGAAATAACCCGTTTACCGGTTGATAAGTTCGGGTTGATTTCGTTGGATGACTTAAAGAAAGCTATTCGTCCAGACACCGTGTTAGTAACTATAATGCACGCGAATAATGAAGTTGGTGTTATTGAACCGGTAGCAGAAATCGGCGCAATATGTCGTGAAGCCGGTATATTATTTCATACTGACGCAGTGCAGACAGCAGGACATATCCCAATTGATGTAGTTGCGATGAATATTGATCTTCTCTCGTTGTCCGGGCATAAATTATATGGACCTAAAGGGGTAGGGGCTATATATATTCGCAAAGGAATTAAAATTAAACCGCTGATTTATGGTGGCGGTCACGAACGCGGCATGCGCAGCGGTACAGAAAATGTGCCGGGAATTGTTGGTTTGGCAAAAGCTGTTGAATTGGCAATTGCCGACATGGAAGTTGAAGGAGAACGCGAAACTAAATTGCGCGATAAATTGCTGGATGGAATTCTGGAACGAATTAAAGATTCTTTTGTCACCGGGCATAGAACGAAAAGATTGCCGAATAATGCGAGTGTGATTATTCAATATGTTGAGGGTGAGGCGCAACTGCTGAGGTTAGATGCGGTAGGTATTGCTGTATCAAGTGGTTCGGCGTGTACCAGTGGATCATTAGACCCGTCGCATGTTTTAACCAGCATGGGTATTCCAGTTGCTTTTGCACATGGCTCGCTGCGATTGTCGCTTGGCCGCAGTACAACAGATGAAGATATTGATTATGTACTGGAAAAACTGCCGCCGGTAATAGAATTATTGAGAGAGATGTCGCCATTCCGTGAAGGTGTGTCGATTTTAGACTGTTGTTCAGATGACTGCCATTGCGACCATGGATAAAATATATTTACATGGATAGGCAGAATAGACAGGATAATAATATATCTTGCCCATCCTGCCTATTCATATAAATTTAAATAACCTTCTTCATCGTTTCTCTTATTATATAAAGGATTTTTTGTTTTAAAGTATAAAATATAGGTATCACTCTCTGGAGAATAATCATGTTAAACAAAGTACGCTGGGAATTCCCGCTGCCTCGAACACATACCGGTATATTACTGGGAAATGGCAACATGGGTGTTATGGTATGGGGAGAAGGTTCGATAGTGCGCGTTACAGTAGGACGGGCTGATTTGTGGGACCATCGCGGCGGTATGCCATGGAGCGAAGACCTGAAATTTTCAACACTGCGCAAATTACTGGAAGCAAATGATATTGATGGTATTCGTCAATTATTCAAAATTGATACAAAAGAAGGCGAACCAGAGCGTCCTTCCATCCTTCCGCTTGGACGGGTGGAAATTAATTTGGGTATCGGCGCGGAATTGGAAGAAGGTTTTTTGAATCTCCTCGACGGCACTGTTAATATTCATTTTACCCAAAATCGTAAAAAGAAGATGCTTTGCTGCATTATGAATATGGAAACAGATACTTTTCATGTGCGGCTGCCGGATGATGTTGACGCCGAATTAAGCACAGTTACTTCGTGGGAATATGTTGGCGATTATCTGCAAAAGATTGGATTTGAAAAACCGGCAGAATTTAATTATAACAATGGCGGCGGATTTACTATGGTATTGCCTGTTGATCCGGCTATCACACTTGGGTATGCAAAGAAAAAGAAAGAAGTTGTTATTGTCACGGCGCGTGGCGATGATAAGAAAAAGGCTGATACCGCTGCTGCTGGTCTACTTGATAAAGCTAATCTTGATGATTCGGAGATGTTAAGCCGCAACTGGTGGAGCGAATACTGGCGAAAATGCGCAATCATTGATGTCCCGAATGAAAAGTTGCAGATGTTGTACAGCTATGGCATGTACAAGTTTGGCATATTAACAAATCCGACTGCTGTACCTGCTACTTTGCAAGGACCATGGGTTGAAGAATACCAGATGCCGCCTTGGAGCAATGATTACCATTTTAATATCAATGTTCAAATGTGTTACTGGCCGGCATACCTGGGGAATAAAGTTGAGCATTTACTGCCGTTATTTAAGATGATTATGAGCTGGAAAGATTCTCTGCGTGAAAACGCGAGGAAGTTTCTGGGGATAAATGATGGTTATATGCTGCCACATGCGGTAGACGACCACGCTGTATTTATGGGCGGCTTTTGGACTGGTGCTATCGACCATGGCTGCACCGCCTGGGTGGCGCAAATGATGTATCGTTATTATTTGTGCACTCACGATGTCGATTTTTTGAAAGATACCGCATACCCATTCATGAAAGGCGCAATGCGCGTATATGAAGAGATGCTGGAAAAGGTTGATGGCCAGTGGCAGTTGCCGGTTTCTGTTTCACCGGAATATCGCGGTTGCGAGCCGAATGCCTGGGGTGTAAATGCAAGTTTCCAATTAGCGTGTATTCATCGCCTGTGTGAAGACCTGATGAGCGCATCAGAAGTGTTGGGAGTAGAACAGGCGAAGGTTTGGCGTGAAATAAGTGAAGAATTGCCAAGGGCATGTTTGATAGGTAATGATAAAACCGGGAGCAATGCCGGATGGCCCAGCGGACGTGAAAAACTGATGGGTGACGAACAGATTGCGTTGTGGCAAGGCGTTCCATTAGAAGAAAGTCATCGTCACCATAGTCACATGGCAGGCGTGACCCCGTTTGATGTGCTGGAAATCGACAGCGACTCGGAATGGCGCGCAATAGTCGCCCGCACCATGAATAGCTGGATATTCCACGGTCCCGGTTTGTGGTCGGGGTGGTGCGTTCCCTGGGCGGTTATGCTGTACCTGCACTTTAACTTGCCGGACCCGGCGGAATTGCTGCTGGAAAACTGGATGCGGGTATTCACCAATGTCGGTCATGGCACCCTGCATGACGCCGATATTCCCGGCTTTACCCTCTTTGGCCAGTCAATAGATACTATCGGCAAGCCAAAAGGCGGCGAGATAATGCAGATAGAGGCAGGCATGGCTGCTGTGGCGGCAATCCAGGAGATGATGACCCATTCCCGCCGCGGTGTTCAATATTTCTTCGTCTGTCCCACCAGATGGAAAACCACTGAATTTAAAAATATCCTGGCCGACGGTGGCTTTCTGGTAAGCGGTAAAGTGGAAAATTATAAAGTTCAGCAAATTGTAATAAAGAGCAAATTCGGCGGAAAAATAAAATTCATGAACCCATTCAAAACCAATGCCACCATGACATTATGCGGCACAACCATGCCATGCCAACCCGGAATAAACGAGGTAGAAATGAAAGTGGGTGGGGTGCTGACTGTTAAAAGTGAGTAGGTGGTGGAGTAAATATATTCGATTTGTGAAGCAAAATTAAGAAAGAATTAAGAGATATAGGCGACTGTACCTAAATATATAAATAGATGATTCTTTTATCTGAACCACGATTATGGGGATTTTGGGATTACAGGATTTTTTATAGTGGAAAATTGTTGGTATGAGGTAAATTTAATCCTATAATCCTATAAATCGTGGTTAAGACAAAAAATCTCCCCCGATTATCCAACCGGGGGAGATTTTAATTTATACTTATTGCCACAATTCTATATTATTCGTATTTCCGCCTGTAGTGCTCCTGCTGCGCGAAGTGCCTGGAGGATGGCTATTATATCGCGCGGGTTTACTTTCATGGAGTTTAAGGCATTTACTAACTCGTCTACCGTTCCGCCTTTCAGTTGCGCCAGGCTTGCTTTTGGTTCATCTATTTTTACATCAGAGGTATTAGATGTTACGGTTGAGCCGTTTGAGAGTGCTTCTGGCTGGCTGACTGTTGTTTCCGGGTTTATAGTTACCGTCAAATTTCCTTGCGCCAGTGCTACCGGGGTGATATTCACCCGACCGCCTATTACTACGGTGCCGGTGCGCTCATTTATGATAATTCGCGCAGGAGAATCTACCATCAATTCCGCTTCGCCTAATTTTGCGATTAACTCAACGGTTTTTTCTTTATATTTTGCTGGTATTTGTATGCTGACAGCGGCAGAATCAAGCGCAGTCGCGGAGACACCATCTTCATTCAATATTTTTGTCAACGATTCCGCCACGCGCGCAGATGTGGAAAAATCCGGTGAATTTAAGGTGAAGGTAAGGGTGCCATTTGGAGCAAGGTCGGTAGGAATCTCCATTTCAACGATAGCGCCACCGGGGATTCTGCCTACGGTAGGATGACCGGATGTTTTTGATGCGCCGCCGCCACTGGCAGAAAAACCGCCTAATGAAATAGGTCCCTGGGCAACGGCATAAACCTTGTTATCCGCACCAGATAGCGGCGTTTGCAGCAACTCGCCGCCTTGCAGGCTGGTAGCGTCTCCCAATGAACTGATCGTTATATCCAACCGGTCGCCGGAGCGCATGAAAGGACCGATATTTGCTGTAATCATGACGGCGGCAACGTTTTTAACCTTCAACTGGTCAGGACGCAATGATACACCTAATTTCTTAAACATATTGCTTAGGGCAAGGGTGGTGAATTCCGACTTGGTATTGTCGCCGGTTCCATTTAATCCCACTACTAATCCGTATCCCATCAACTGGTTGTCGCGTGCGCTCATTACCCGGGCAATATCTTTAACGCGTACTGAAATCGTATCGACAGGTTTTGCGGGTTGGATTCCTGTTGCAGCAGGTTTGGTGCCCTGTGCCAGTAATTGTATTGATGCGCAAATAACTATAACTGATAAAATGAGTTTTTTCATATTATTGTCCTCTTAAAATATCCATGAGAAGAGAGTGCTTAATAACCCCGGCCGTTTTGTTTTAGCAATAGGGCCATTCCCTTTCAGGCTAAGGTTTTGATTTGCTATTAATGTGCTGGTAATGGTGTTGTCTGCGCCGATATCCTGCGGTCTTACTTCGCCGGAGAAATCAATGGTAATAGTATCTTTCTCCATCGTTACCGTTCGCGTTCCCACTACTTTTAAAATTCCGGTAGGCAATACTTCTTTTACTGTAACAGCAAGCCTATCCAGCAATTTACTGGCTGATACTGATGAACCAGCACCATTGGTGGTATAACCTGATTTTGAATCTACCCCGGTCAGTCCTTTTAAAACGCCAACGCCGGGTGTAAATGAATTAGTAGCCGCTTTCGAAACACTGTGATTTGATGTGGTGGTGCCGGTTGATTCAACCATGACGATTACCGTCAGCAAGTCGCCAGGTTTAACCTGTGGCTGTACGAATATATTCGGCTCCGCGGTTTTATTTTCTGCAGCCTGCCATAAACTGCCATTTGGCACTGTTTTCGTGGCATTAACCGCCGGGGCAGTTGCAACGGATGCATTAGTTTTATCTGCAGGCACATCAGCACAGAATGCAGATGTTGCACAAAGCAATAATAAAAATGTTAATAATTTCATAAAGTTCTCCTTCATCGTACTATCTCTAATACTGCCGAACCTTTTACCTGTGCATAATATTGCTGGTGAGTATCCGGGTTTTCCACTCGGATGATTTCATCCATTGCGCCATCTTCCATTGCGACGGCAATAGTTGATATTACCATGACACCACAAGATGCCTTGATAGAAACCCTGGAGTTTCGTAGAACAACCGGCATTTTGTCAGTGTTGCTCTTTGTTATAATATCCCCGGCATTTATTGCAGTTGAAGCGCGCACTCCAATGATATCTTTATTAATTACAGGTGTTGATGATATGTTGGTAATTTCTTTCCTCGTCAGCACCAGATCTGATGATTTTATCTCTGTACCGCGTGGTATTTGTTTATCAGCTGTTAGTACCATGGCAAAACGGTGGATGCTGAAGGAATAGTTTCCTTTCCATATTACAGTACTCGCTTTAATTATTGTTGCCTGTACTATTCGATTGGAATTGCTGCTGGCGGAATCGTTGAAAGTGACAGTCCATTCACCGGCAGGGGAATATGATAAATTAGGTGATGAAGCTAATGTCAGTTCAACATCTTCATCAGCATCTTTCATTTTATTTTGCAGCCATTCCTGCGCGGATTTCGTCAGATTGTCAGTGACGGCAACATCAGCAGTTTTGCGAAGTACTGTTACTTTGTCTGCGCCGATGTATACCTGTTTGTTGTAATCAATTCCACATTGAGCCAGTCCAATTTTTATCTTGCCTAAAGTGATAATTTTCTGGTCGCCTGGCTCATTTATCATGCCAACAGTAACTTTATCAAATGAAAGCTTCTCAGCATCACTACAGCTATATTCCGCGACGTCAACCAGCCGAATTACCTGCGAGTTGACCTCAGCAGTTGGTCTGACTGTTATTGTCGCCGCATTCGCCGCAAATATTATGCAGCTTATCGCTATAGTGAGGAGTGTTTTCATTTTATTATCCGATTAACGGCGCAACTGGTTCGCCATTGACAACATTTCGTCTGCAGCTTGAATAGCCTTTGAATTGGTTTCATAAGCGCGCTGTGCAACAATCATTGATACCATTTCCTCAACGACAGAAACGTTAGACATTTCCAGGGTGTTTTGAGCAATTGAACCAAGGCCATTTGTTCCAGCTTCGCCTTCTACAGCATCACCGCTGGCGGCTGACTTGATATACAGGTTGTGACCAATAGATATTAAACCGGCAGGATTGCTGAAACGTACCAGTTTAATTTGACCTGCAGCCTTGATAGTAGAATCCGGCTTAACCATGCTAACAGAACCATCAGGCCCGATATTAACGCTGACAGCATCGGTGTCGATTGTGACACTGCTGGTAAGCGCATAACCATCTGAGTTCACCATATTGCCTGCGTCGTCGCGTTTGAAAGCGCCATCGCGGGTATAGGCAACACCTTTTGGAGTATTAAGCTGGAAGAAGCCATCACCTTCAATCGCTATATCAAGAGAATTATTGGTAATCTTGTATTCGCCTTGATTGAATATCTTCTGGACTGATGCGGTGCGGACACCGAGGCCAATTTGAATGCCAGTCGGTACCTTGCTGTCTACGCCAGTTGTACTGCCGGCGGCTGACAAGGTTTGGTACAGCAGGTCTTGAAAGTCTGCGCGGCTTCTTTTGAAGCCGGTAGTATTCACGTTTGCCAGGTTGTTGGCAATGATATCCAAGTTTGTCTGTTGAGCGGTCATACCACTTGCCGCTGAATAAAGCCCTCGCATCATAGTGCGTATCCTCCCCGGTATTTAGCCAGCCTTAACGACCAACCTCATTTACCGCTTTATCTAATGTGGCGTCTTGAACCTGAATTATTTTCTGATTAGCTTCAAAAAGCCGGGTAACTAAAATCATTTGCATCATTTCTGCAACCGCATTTACATTTGATTGCTCAATAACGCCTTGTTGAATGGTAAGACCGGCGGCTTCCGGATCAACAACAGTTGCCGTTCCACCTGCATCTGACAAAGATAAACCCTCACGTTTTGCCTGTGTTGGATCAATGGTTACTATTTTCAATTTCGCAATTTCTTTGCCGTTAGATAAGATTGAGCCATTTGAATTAACAATGTACTTCCCATCTTTCGGAATATCAATTGGACCATTTGTCCCCAGTACCAAATCACCGGATGCAGTGGATAATTTACTTTCGGAATTCACGAGGAATGCGCCGGAACGTGTATATTTTTCACCATTGGCAGATTGAACAGCGAAGTATCCATTGCCGGTGATTGCCAGGTCATTAGGGTTGCCGGTTGTTTGCAGGAATCCTGGTGAATTGTCTTCTTGAATATCTACGAGTACTGGTGTCATTACTGATACTTCTAAAGAAGACGGTGTTGCTGCAGGTTCTGTTGGAGATTGTGAAACTTTGTTACGCGCAGTAATCAGCGCGTCCTGAAAAGATATATTATTCTGGAATGATGCTACTTGCTTTTTATAGCCGGCAGTATTAACATTGGCCAGATTATTGCTGATTGCTTCCTGTCGTGCTTCTTGCGAAAGCAAACCGTACATTGATGTGGTTAAACCGCGTAACATATCTGCAGTGTCCTCCACAATAATAATCGGCACTTTCCTGGTCGAACTTAATAGTTTTTAAAAAGATAGCAATAAAATACTGCAGCTCCGCATCATTCTTCCATGAGCGTGCCCGGTATTTCTGTATTAACTGTATAGATTATAGATTATTGCTCCATCACTATATCATCCAAGTATACTTCATTAACCTCCCATTTATCTTCTTTTAATATATCTCTAAATTCTTTTAACAGTTCATCTTTTAGGTTTTCTTTGCCTTCTATTGACAATAATTTATAATACGATTGTTTACTTACCGTCAAGATGACTGCATCCAACAACGCAGAATTTTTTTCTTCAATAATTTTAGCATGATCGCCTTTGCCTGATATTTCTAAAGCGACAGTAAGCCGACAAAAAGGATTGCCATTAGTGTTAGAAAGATTAATAGTTCTTTCCGGGAGCTTTTCGATAAACTTAGGCAAAGGTGGTATAACTTTTGGTTTTGCATGCTGCATCATAAAGAATGCTGTGCCAGCAGCACCCAGTACCAAGACTATAATTGCAAATAATAATGGTTTCTTCATTGTTATTCTCCACCTTCTTTTTTCTTATCACCGCCATTTTCTTTTTGACGGTTCTCATCTCTTATTGACTCTCTTATATGCGGTGCTATATCTATCAAATATTTTTCCGGCTGTTCATTTAATTGAGCTGGATCGATTAATGGTGGTGCTGTTTCTGGAGTGACTTCAGCAGACATGTTGCCACCCGATGTAACATCAGCATTATTGCTGTTTAATATAACTACATCGACACGCCGATTGCGCATCATGTTATCTTCCGTTGTATTAGGGAACTTGGGCCTGGTATCACCATACCCAACAGCACTCATTCTTTTTGATGGAACATTAAGATATTCAAAAAGTCTTACAACCCGGCTCGAACGAGCAGCTGACAATTCCCAGTTTGATGGGAAACGTGCTGATGATATTGGTAATTTGCAGGTATGTCCTTCTACCAGAATATCATTGCTTAAACCACTGATTTTGTCTGCAATATTCCCTAACAACTGGTATGCCCGCGGTGTTAAATCTGCAGACCCTCGATTAAATACCAGGTTATCAGCTAACATGCTGATAACTATTCCGCGTGCTTCTGAAGTTACAGTAACTTCGTTTTCCATCCCTTTTGTCTTCACAATATTTTTCACTGCTGCTTGAAAGTTTTGCATTTTCTTTTCTTGCGGATCACCAGGAACAGGCATTTTAGCTATAGTTGCAATTGCACCTGATGAAGTTTTAAGAACTTTTTTGCCTTCCCCTTTCAAGGTTCCGCCAAATCCGCTGCGAATGGCAATTGCCACTTTATTAAATTTTGCCATGTTAAGCACCGACATCGAATACATCATAATAAAGAATGCCATTAAAAGTGTAATCATATCTGCATAGGTTAATAACCAGCGCTCTGCATTTTCGTGTCCTTCAGCTCCTTTATTTTTTTTGCGTGCCATAATATTATGCCTCTTCCAGCGATTTTCGCTTTAATACAGGCGGTAAGAATGACCGCATTTTTGTAGCGACAACACGAGGGTTATCACCAGCTTGCAAAGAAAGGATACCTTCAACTGACATTTCGTAAGTTCCTATTTCTTCATGGCTGATAACTTTTAATTTTGAAGCAATCGGCAATAAGAATAGGTTTGCAATTCCCACACCATAGAAAGTGGCAATAAATGCGGCAGCAATTGATTTCCCCATTCCACTCGGGTCGCTAAGATTTTCCAACATGTGAATTAGACCCATAACAGTACCAAGAACACCAAGGGTAGGGGCAAATCCACCCCAGGCAGCAAAAAATTCCTGACCTTCTTTATGCCGTGCTCTCATTGCATCTATTTCTATCTCTAATATTTCTCGAACTAATTCAGGTGATGTTCCATCAACTACCAGTTGGATTGCATTTCGTAAAAATTCATTATGAATATTTTTTGTTTCAGATTCTAATGCCAGAATACCGGATTGACGCGCCTTTTTTGCTAAAGATACCAGTTGGTTAAACATTTCTAAAGGATCGGTATGTTTGCGTAAAAATGCGTTATTTAACACTTTAGGTATTGATGTTATGTGGTTCATCGTAAAACCAATAACAGTAGCACCTAAAGAACCTATAATAACAATAACCACCGGAGAGATTTCAACTAATGACTTTAAATTGCCGCCTTCTAATAAGAAGCCGACTATTACACCACCAAAAGCTAAAATTAATCCAACGATAGTTGCAATATCCATACCTATTTATCCCTTTTCTGTTACCGGGTGACCATCAACAATTTCTAATAATTGTCCGGAATGAGGAACAACCGCCACCGGATGTCCTATTCTTTTAAAGTAAGTTATTATTTTTTCTAATACTTCATCAATTGAGTCACGAACCATCATTTTTCTTCCCGAAACAAAGCATAGCAGAGTATCTGGTGTTGATTCGATGAATTCAATCATCGCAGCATTTACTATTATCGGTTCGCCGTTAATCTGTTTCACAGAAATCATGATTCATCACTCCCCATTGATATTTTTACGGGTAATAATCCGCGACAGATTTTAAGTCCGTCGCGGATTTATATATTTATTACCGTTTCAGTTGTAAAAGGTCTTGCATCAGTTCATCTGACGTCGTGATGGATTTGCTGTTAGCCTGGAAACTGCGCTGTGAAATAATCATGTTGGCAAATTCGGTTGCAAGGTCAACATTTGACATTTCAAGGTAGCGGCTGCGGATTTGACTTCCAGCCAGGTTTGCCGGCAGCAGGGTGGGGGTGCCAGAATTTGGTGTTGTCCTCCACAGGTTGTTGCCTTCGCGGGATAAACCAGATGAGTTAGAGAATCTGGCAATTGCGATTTGTCCTATCAATCGGCTTGCACCATTGTCAAACATTCCATATATTTTGCCATCAGTATCAGCAGAAAATCCAGTCATTCCACCCAGTGGCATACCATCCTGATTACTCAAAATCACGTTGCTTTCACCAGAAAGTTGTGTCATTGCTGTCAAATCAAGAGATGACTTCATTGATGACGCACCATTGCTTGCCAACAATGGCAAGTCAATTGAACCGGTACTGCTGGTTACCTGTCCACTGGCATTGAAGGTTACTTTTCCAGTGCTTGATGATCCTACTGTTGCATCTGGTGATGTTGCTGTCCAATCCCATGAGTTATCAGCAGTCTTTGAAAATGACAGGTTAATGCGGTGTTTTGAACCTAATGAGTCATAGATATCAAAGGTTAACTGTTGCGGGGTAGCTATAGCAGTTGCTGAATCCAGGTTTCCACCGATTACACACTTTGATGTCGACACTGCATAAGTGATGCCATTTGGAATTGATAATTGGTCTGATGGTGTCATTGTGGTATCTACCTGGCCTGTAGCCGGATCAGCCATCCACCCCATTACATTCATACCGTTATTTGCCATAACTAATTTGTTATCAGCATTTAACTGGAATGCGCCATCGCGGGTGTAATAGTTGCGCGAACCATTGTTTACCAGAAAAAATCCGTCGCCTAAGATCGCCATGTCCAGTGGGCGGCTTGTCGACTTTTGTGTACCCTGTAACATCATTACGTCAATGGATGCAACTTCACTACCCATACCTATCTGCTGCGGGTTTGTCTTGCCGCCAGATGCTTCAGAAACGGTATTGATAAGAGTGTCCATGAATGTAACGCGGCCGGCTTTGAATGCCGTCGTGTTAAGGTTGGCAACGTTGTTAGCAATAACATCGATAGCCGTTTGATTCGCCTGTAAACCTGTCAGGCCAGTGTAAATGGAAGCCATAGAGCCCTCCTTCTAAAATTTTCTTCCTTGAGGACCTTATGGAAATACTTCAATGGTGTAAAAGATTCACCACTAAGTTTACTCGATCCGCTGTATTCCGGTTAATGGATAACTTTTCCCATTAACTACAACATTTGGTGTTGTTCCGTCATACATTATTGCGGTTACATTTCCGGTGCTGGGTGTTTGATCATCAACACCCTGTACAACCACTTTATGACCAAGCATAGATGTGGCTTTTGTACTATCCATTGTTGATGACATTGAATCCATTTTTGTATTTAATTGTTGAGTCTGCTCCAGTGCGCTGAATTGAGCCAACTGGGCAATCATATCTTTGTTATCCATTGGTTTTAACGGGTCTTGATATTTAATTTCTGTCAGTAATAGATTGATAAAGGTGTTTCTATCTAAACCATCCATTGCGTTTGTGGATAAATTTGTATTAGTGTTAGTTGGGTCTACGTTATAACTGGTATCAATTGCATTTGCCATTTTATTACCTCTATACTAAATAATTTACTGTAGCAGTTTCCGGCATTATTACTTCAGGATTTTCCTGAGACAACTCCGGTAATGTAATAAATGATTCCGGTGTATTTAATTGCTGCCGATTATCATTTTGCCAGCGACCGTTTCCTGGCTGATTTGTAAATTGGTCATTAAAACTGCGATCACTGCTTAAAGAAACCTGGCACTTATCTAATGATATACCAGCATCTTGCAATGCTTGCCGTAATTCAGGAACTCTGGCTGCCAAACTGTCACGAACTGATGGTTGAACTGCTTCAATGTTTGCAGTGACTATACCATTGTGGTCTGAAATAATTCTGACTTTCAATTCTCCCAGAGTCGGCGGATCCAAACGTAAAATGATTTCATGTTTTCCATCTTTTTTTACAACCTGCACATTATTGGCAATTTGCTCTATTATTCTGGATACATTAACATTTATCACTTTACTATTATTATCGTCATTTCTTTGCATATTATTAACTGTGTTGTTTGATAGAATTGCAGAAAGTTGCATGTTTTTTTCAGAATTCTGCTCTTTTATCTCCGTTTTCTGCATATTCAAGCTATCTGCAACAAATATTTCAGAAATAACTGGAGCAGACTTGGTGATTGTTTCTTGTTGCGATTGATTTATAACCAGTTTGTCTGTTAATGCTGACAAGTGGCTAAAGAAGTCTTTATCTGGTTTAAAATCTATTATAGGTTCATCCAATGATAATGTCGCATGATGGGTGTTGCGCATTCCAACATTATTAGTATTGTCGGTGAATAGCTCAGATTCATTCATGAAATCACTGGTTAAAATAACTTGCTGCTGCATAACTTGTGGTTTTAACGGAATCGTTTGAATTATCTGGACAGCCTGCGCCAGGGTATTATTGAGCATTTGCTGCAATCGTTGCACCACAGCCATCTTGTTATCTGGTATTGGCGCTTCACTAACTGCTGCTGTATTATTAACAATGATGTTTTGTATTGTGTTTTCTCCAGCATTTTGCTCTGGAAATTTTGTGACATTATTTTTATTTGATAAAGAGTTATCAGATTTATCTTGTAGTGGTTGTGAAAACATTCGTTGTGGAACAGGTGATGATATTGCAGGAATTACTGGCAATTTATCAGCTATCACTTGTTGCGGTGCTGTCTGTTGGATTATAACTTGAGATATTGTAGCAGTTGTTGCTGGTAGATCAATAGGTTTGTCTTCAACTACAGTAGGTTTAACAGTAGTATTTGAAGCTAATTTAATAGAATCTTCTGGTACAGAATTATTTATTTTTTCTGTAATTTTATTATCAATAACTTTATTATCAACATTCTCTACTTTTTGCTGTACAGGCATAATTGCGGGTATAACTGGTGATAGATATGGTAAGGTGTTTTTTACTGGTTCAATGTTATCTGTAACAGCTTCATCTGAATGTCTTGGTTTTATATCTGGCTGCAATTCAACATTTATAGATTTTTCCACTATTGGTATGACAGTCGTAAATTGAGTATTCATACTGTTAGTTTCATAGCGAGTATTATCTGTTAGTGGTGTTTTATCTTCTTCTATTTTCTGAATAGTTCCTATAACAGGTTGTTCAGATATAATTTCAGGTTTGATTTCAGTCATCTGCAAGGGTATTTCTGGTTGATTTAATTTTATTGGTAATTTATCAGTATTCACTATTTCAGATTGAAAATTGTTTATAATTGAAGTTTTGTTATTTGAAAAATGAATTGGCGTTTGCGATACGGTTTCTGTTTCTGTTTCTGTTTCTGTTTCTTGTGTTACTGGC
>Ga0194052_1000250_pt1 | contig 37704 bp, 31 predicted proteins | sample SepL226m_MetaG_FD_160117 | JGI IMG/M metagenome (GOLD analysis project Ga0194052, IMG submission 160117) | Anoxic zone freshwater microbial communities from boreal shield lake in IISD Experimental Lakes Area, Ontario, Canada - Sep2016-L227-6m | ecosystem: Environmental > Aquatic > Freshwater >...
GCGACTGCCAGGTTCGCCGCGGCGAGCGAGCACTCGCCGCGGCGAACCTGGCAGTCGCCGAATGGGACGAGGCGATCACCGCCGAGTTCGACGCGATCCTTGCCGGTGTCGGTGACGGTGTCGGTGTCGGTGCCGGGGCCGGTGTCGATCCCACCGAACCGATTCCCCCGATCGCCGCCCGGGCGCCCGAGGGTGCCGACCCGACCGAGGTGCGGCTCACCGTGCTGATCGGGTCGGTCTTCGGACTCGGTGCTGCGCTGACGGCGGGCCGGCTCGCCGCCGGCCTCGCCGCGGGCTGGACATCGGCCGGGGCCGCGGTGGTCGGCCTCGGGCTCGCACTCGGGGTGATCCACTCCCGCCGGCTGCTCTCGGAGCGGGCGGCGATGCTGCGGTGGGTGGCCGATGTGCTCACCGGCGCCCGCCAGGTGCTCGAGGAGCGGGCCGCGTCCCGGGCGCTGGCGGCGGAGGTCGCCCTCGGCCTGGCACATGCTGCCGATTGACGACCGGGCTGCCGATTAACGACCGGGTAGAGGCCTGCGTTAATCTGCTCCAGCAGGGAACACCTAGGCGGGAGATACGAATGACTTCTGCGACCGTCCCCGGTCTGGACGATGCGCCCACCAAGCACGCCGGCCTGTTGGCCTGGGTCCGCGAGGTCGCCGAACTCACCCAGCCCGACCGGGTCGTGTTTGCCGACGGCTCCGAGGACGAGTACCGGCGGCTGTGCCGCAAGCTGGTCGACGCAGGCACCTTCACCCCGCTCACCGACACCGGGGAACCCACTTCCTACCTGGCGCGCTCGGAGCCTTCCGATGTCGCGCGGGTCGAGTCGCGCACCTTCATCTGCTCGCAGCGGGAGGTCGACGCCGGTCCCACCAACAACTGGATGGCGCCCGAGGAGATGCGCGCCGTCATGACCGACCTGTACCGCGGATGCATGCGCGGCCGCACCATGTATGTGGTGCCGTTCTGCATGGGGCCGCTGGGCGCCGAGGACCCCAAACTCGGTGTCGAGATCACCGACTCCGAGTACGTCGTGGTCTCGATGCGCACCATGACCCGGATGGGCACCGCTGCGCTGAAGAAGATCGGCGACGACGGTTTCTACGTGAAAGCGCTGCATTCGCTGGGGTCGCCGCTGGAGCCCGGCCAAGCCGATGTGCCCTGGCCCTGCAGCGACACCAAGTACATCTCCCACTTCCCGGAGACCCGGGAGATCTGGAGCTACGGATCCGGCTACGGCGGCAACGCCCTGCTGGGCAAGAAGTGCTACTCGCTGCGGATCGCCTCGGTGATGGCCCGCGACGAGGGATGGCTCGCCGAGCACATGCTGATCCTCAAGCTGATCTCACCGGAGAACAAGGCCTACTACATCGCCGCGGCCTTCCCGTCCGCCTGCGGCAAGACCAATCTCGCGATGATTCAGCCGACCATCCCGGGCTGGCGCGCGGAGACCCTCGGCGACGACATCGCCTGGATGCGGTTCGGCAAGGACGGCCGCCTCTATGCGGTCAATCCCGAGTTCGGCTTCTTCGGGGTGGCGCCGGGAACCAACTGGAGTTCCAACCCCAACGCCATGAGGACCATCGCCGCCGGCAACACCGTCTTCACCAACGTCGCGCTGACCGACGAGGGTGGTGTGTGGTGGGAGGGCCTGGAAGGTGAGCCCCAGCACCTCGTGGACTGGAAGGGCAACGACTGGACCCCGGCCTCCAAAGAGCCTGCTGCCCATCCGAACTCGCGGTACTGCACGCCGATGGCGCAGTGCCCCACCCTGGCGCCGGAGTGGGACGACCCCCAGGGTGTGCCGATCTCGGCGATCCTGTTCGGCGGGCGACGCAAGACCACCGTCCCGCTCGTGACGCAGGCCCGTGACTGGCAACACGGCGTGTTCATCGGCGCCACCCTCGGCAGCGAGCAGACCGCCGCCGCCGAAGGCACGGTCGGCGCGATCCGCCGCGACCCGATGGCGATGCTCCCGTTCATGGGCTACAACGCCGGCGACTACTGCCAGCACTGGCTGGACCTCGGCAAGAACGCCGACGAGTCGAAACTTCCGAAGATCTTCTTCGTCAACTGGTTCCGCCGGGGAGACGACGGCCGGTTCCTGTGGCCGGGATTCGGTGAGAACAGCCGCGTGCTGAAGTGGATCGTCGAACGGGTGGAGGGCAGGGCCGATGGGCGCTCCACGCCCATCGGGATCGTCCCGAGCGCCGAAGACCTCGACGTCACCGGCTTGGACGTCGAGCCGCAGGACGTCGCCGACGCGCTCGCGGTGCACGCCGAGGAGTGGCGCGCCGAACTTCCCGACATCGAGGAGTGGTTCGCCTTCCTCGGCGAGAAGCTGCCCACCGGGGTCCGCGACGAGTTCGACGCTCTCAAGCAGCGCCTCTCCGACGCCTGACCCTGTCCGCGATGCAGATTCGCGAACACGCGGTGGCGACGCCGGATAAACCCGCCGTCATCGTCCACCCCTCCGGTGAGGTGGTCACCTTCGGCGAGATGGAGGCCCGCGCCAACCAACTCGCGCACGCCTTCCGGGCGGCCGGCCTGCGTGAAGGTGACGTGGTGGCGGTGCTCATGGAGAACAACGCCCACTTCCACACCGTCATGTGGGCCGCCCGCCGCTGCGGCCTGTACTACGTGCCGATCAACAGCCATCTGACCGCGGCCGAAGCCGCCTACATCCTCGACAACAGCGGGGCCAAGGCGATCCTCGGCTCGGCGAAGCTTGCCCCGGTGTGCGAGCAACTCGCCGAGCATCTGCCCGGTGCGCTGCCCGGCTTGAGGATGATGGCCGATGCCGGCCTGGACGGCTGGCAACGCTATCCCGAATGCGTCGCCGATCAGCCGAGAACACCGATCGATGACGAGATCGAAGGCGACCTGCTGCAGTACTCGTCGGGAACCACCGGCCGGCCCAAGGGCATCAGGCGGGAGCTCCGCGGTGTCAAACCCTCCGACGCGCCGGTTCCGCTGGGGGCGATCGTCGATTTCTGGGCCAACCGCGACGGGGTCTACCTCAGCCCTGCGCCGCTGTATCACACCGCACCCAACGTGTGGTCGATGTGCATGCAGGCCGCCGGGATCCCGGTCGTCGTCCTGGAGCGCTTCGACGCCGAAGGAACCCTCGAGGCGATCCAGCGGCACCGGGTGACGCACGGGCAGTTCGTTCCGGTGATGTTCACCCGGATGCTGAAACTTCCTGAGGCCGTTCGTAACTCGTACGACGTCTCGAGCCTGCAGCGGGTGATTCACGCCGCGGCTCCATGCCCGGTCGACATCAAGAAACAGATGATCGGGTGGTGGGGTGCGATCGTCGACGAGTACTACGCGTCCTCGGAAGGGCACGGTTTCACGCTGATCACCGCCGAGGACTGGCTGTCGCATCCGGGTTCGGTCGGCAAGTCCCTGATCGGCACGGTGCACATCCTCGACGAGGACGGCAACGAACTACCCGCGGGCGAGTCGGGTGAGATCTACTTCGAATCCACCGTCGAGTTCGAGTACCTCAACGATCCGGAGAAGACGGCCGCCTCCACGAGCCGGCACGGCTGGCGAACCGTCGGCGATATCGGCTACCTCGACGACGACGGTTATCTCTTCCTCACCGACCGCAGGCATCACATGATCATCTCCGGCGGGGTGAACATCTACCCGCAGGAGGCCGAGAACCTTCTCGTCACCCATCCGAGGGTGATGGACGCCGCGGTGTTCGGCATCCCGGACGAGGAGATGGGGCAGTCGGTCAAGGGCGTGGTGCAACTCGTCGACCACGCCGAGGCCGCGGACGAACTCGCCGAGGAGTTGATGGCCTGGCTGCGCGAGCGGCTGGCGCACTACAAGTGTCCGCGGTCGATCTCCTTCGAGGCGGCGCTTCCGCGTACGGAGACGGGCAAGATGCTCAAGGCGCCGCTCATCGAGAGGTACTCGGCGACCTGAATCCTCACAGACCGCCGCGCGCCACCAACTGCGCGGCGATGACGTTGCGCTGGATCTCGTTGGTGCCCTCCCCGACGATCATCAGCGGAGCGTCGCGAAAGTAGCGTTCCACGTCGTACTCGGTGGAGTAGCCATAGCCGCCGTGGATGCGCACCGCGTCCAGCGCGATCTCCATCGCCACCTCGGAGGCGAACAGTTTCGCCATCCCCGCCTCCATATCGCAGCGCTGTCCGCTGTCGTAGCGCTCGGCGGCATACCGGGTCAGCTGGCGGGCGGCGGTCAGCTTGGTGGCCATATCCGCCAGGTAGTGCCCGATTGCCTGGTGGCGCCAGATGGGCTGGCCGAAGCTCTCCCGGGTCTGGGCGTAGGCGAGCGCGTCGTCGAAGGCCGCCGTGGCTACCCCGAGTGCGCGGGCCGCCACCTGAATACGGCCTGTTTCAAGGCCTTTCATCATCTGGGCGAAACCCTGCCCCCCGACACCGCCGAGCACCGCGGACGCGGGCACCCGACAGCCGTCGAACACCAGCTCGCAGGACTCGACCCCCTTGTAGCCGAGTTTCGGCAGATCTCGGGAGATGGTCAGACCCGCCGCAGGTGACTCGACGAGGACGACAGAGATACCGGCGTGGCGCGGCTGTGCGGCCGGATCGGTCTTGCACAGCAGTGCGATGAGTCCGGATCGCCGGGCATTGCTGATCCAGGTCTTCGATCCCGTGATCACCACGTCGTCGCCGTCGGCGCGCGCGACGCAGGCCATGTTCTGCAGATCCGAGCCGCCGCCCGGCTCGGTCAGCGCCATCGTCGCCCGCAGTTCCCCGGTTGCCATCGGCGGAAGATAGGCCTGCTTCTGCTGCTCGGTTCCGAACGTCTCCAGGAGTTTGGCCACCACGGTGTGGCCGCCCATCGCACCGGCCAGACTCATCCAGCCGCGGGCCAGTTCCTCGGTCACCTCGACGTAGCAGGGCATCGACACCGGCATGCCGCCGTAGCGTTCGCTGATCGCCAGACCGTAGATCCCGATTCGCTTCATCTGCTCGATCCACGCCTCGGGGTAGGTGTTGGCGTGCTCGATGTCGCGCACCGACGGCCTGACCTCGCGGTCGATGAATGTCCGCACGGTCGACACCAGCAGCGTCTCTTCGGCATTGAGTCCGGTCATCGCTGACAGACTGACACACTGGTCAACTGTGAGTCAGCACGGCCAGAGCATCCGACCCGGCGGTCCCTTCTTCGACGACCTCGCGCGGGGCCAGGTCTTCGACTCCGCGCCGTCGATGACGCTGACCTCGGGCGCAGCCGCCGTCCATCAGTCGATCGTCGGCGACCGGATGCGTCTGAGCCTGGACGCCGGATTGGCGCACGCGGTGACCGGGGTGCCGGGCGCGCTGGCGCATCCGGCACTGGTGTGCGATGTGGCGATCGGGCAGTCGACGCTGGTGACCCAGCGGGTGAAGGCCAACCTGTTCTACCGAGGCCTGAGGTTCCACCGGTTCCCGTTGATCGGCGACACCCTGTTCACCCGCACCGAGGTGGTGGCGCTGAAGGAGAACAGCGTAAAACCCGGACGCGCGCCGACCGGCCTCGCCGCACTGCGCATGACGACCATCGACCAGCTCGGCCGGCTGGTCTTGGACTTCCACCGCTGCGCCATGCTGCCGCTGAGCCCGGACGCCGCACCCACCGGAGACGACGACGACCTCTCGCAGATCGGCGCGACGCCAACGGCCGTCCCGGAACCCACCGCGGACTGGCGGGCCGCGGCGTTCCGCGAACGGATCCCGGGTCCCTACTTCCGCACCGCCATGGTCGGCACCGTCTTGGTCAGCAGTGCCGATGTGGTCAGTTCGGCGCCGGAGCTGGCACGGCTGACGCTCAACATCGCTGCGGTGCATCATGGCCCCTCGGGTGGCGACAGGCTTGTCTACGGCGGCCACACCATCGGACTGGCGCTGGCGCAGGCCACCCGGCTGTTGCCCAACCTGGTGACGGTGCTGGGTTGGCATTCCTGCGAGCACACCGGCCCGGTCGCCGAAGGTGACACGCTTCACAGCGAGCTGCACATCGAGAGTGCCGATACGCTGCCGTCGGACCGCGGCGCGGTGCTGACACTGCGTTCACTGGTGTTCGCCGTGGACGGACAGGCGCAAGACCCCCGTGGGCGGCCTGTGCTGGACTGGCGGTTCACCGCACTGCACTTCTAGTGCGGGTAATCTCAGGAGGGACCGACGAGGAGGACGGCGATGAAACGCGTTGTTGCGGAGACCATCTACGGCCCTGTGAGCGGCCGCGATGACGGAACCGCGATGTCGTGGAAGGGTATGCGCTACGCGGCCGCACCCGTGGGCGAGTTGAGGTTCCGCGCTCCCCAGCCGCCCGCGCCGTGGACCGAGCCGCTCGACGCCCTCGAGTACGGAAACGTCTGCCCGCAGCCTCAGGTGCCGAACTTCCCGATCAACCTCGGTGCCCGACCGGACGAGGACTGCCTTCGGATCAACGTCTGGTCGCCGTCGGGGACCGAGCCCGGTGCGGGTAAACCGGTGATGGTGTGGGTGCACGGCGGCGCCTACGTTCTCGGTTCGGGCAGCCAGCCCTACTACAACGGCGCCCGGCTGTCCTCCAGCGGCGACGTCGTCGTCGTCACCTTCAACTACCGGCTCGGCGCCCTCGGATTCCTCGACCTTCCCGGCTTCGACACCAACGTCGGACTGCGCGACGTGCTCGCCGCGCTGCGCTGGGTGCGCGACAACATCGCCGCCTTCGGTGGTGACCCCGACCGGGTTACCCTCTTCGGTGAGTCCGCCGGAGCGGGCATCGTGACGACCCTGCTGGCCGTTCCGGCGGCGCGCGGTCTGTTCTCCGGCGCGATCGCCCAAAGCTCACCGGTGACCTCGGTCTACGACCGCAGCCGTGCCCGGATCGTCGCCGATGAGGTGCTGGGTCATCTCGACATCCCGGCGGGCCAGGAACGCCGGCTCATCGATCTGCCGGTGCCCGCCCTGATCGAGGTGACCAACAAGCTGTTCAACGAGGTCCCGGTGCGCAACCCCGGAACCCTGGCGTTCGTGCCGATAGTCGATGGTGAACTGCTGCTTGACTATCCGGTGCAGCAGGCCCGCAACGGACGCACCCATCCCGTGCCGCTGATCATCGGGACGAATCGCAACGAGGCCAATCTGTTCCGGTTGATGCGTTCCCCGCTGATGCCCATCACCCCCCGGGCCATCACGTCGATGTTCAATCAGATCGCCGGCGAACAGCCCGACCTGCAGCTGCCCACCGAGGAGCAACTCGGTTCGGCCTACGGCGTCAAGCGCACGACGACCCGCGGGGTGAGTATCGCCAGCGACGTCGGATTCCGGATGCCGTCGGTGTGGTTCGCCGAGGGGCACAACAACGTCGCACCGGTGTACCTGTACCGGTTCGACTACGCGGCGCCGTTGATGAAGGTCCTGCTGGTCGGTGCCGCCCACGCCACCGAATTGCCGTACGTGTGGGGAACGCTGGGCGCCCCGCAGGACATGACGCTGAAGTTCGGCGGAGCCAAGACGGCCAAGGCGGTGTCAAAGCGCATCCGGACCCGGTGGATCAACTTCGCGTCGACGGCCAAGCCGGCCGGACTGCCCGGTGAGCCGGAGTGGACCCCGTATCAGGAGACCGATCGCGCGTGTCTGATCATCGACCACCGCGACCGGGTGGTCGCCGATATCGACGCCGACATCCGCAAGGCCTGGGGCAGCGACCCCGTGCACCTGCGGTAGAGCAGCCTTCAGCTCCCGCTGGGCAGGTCGCGGAACGGCGTGTCCCGGAAGGGTTCCGGCTCCTTGGGCAGACCGAGTATCCGCTCACCGACGATGTTGCGCTGAATCTGATCCGTCCCGCCGCCGATCGAGGTGAAGTAGGCGTTGAGTGTCCGGAAGGTCACCGCGTCGCCGACCGGGTGGTCTGCTCCGGAGAGCATCGACTCCGGTCCGACGATCTCGGTCGCAACCCGCGCGGTCTGATGCAGGATCCGCGACATCGCGATCTTGCCGAGTGCCAGCAGTGTCGCCGCCTCCACCCGGTCGGTGGTCGCCTTTGCGCGCTGGGTGTTCCAGCGGTTGACCGCGGCGTAGCCGTCCACCACGGCGATCTCCTGCCGGATATGGGAGTCGTTCAGTTTCCCGGCGGCGCGCGCCATCCCGATCAGGCTGTCGGCATCGGGTTTGAGATCTCGCCCGGCCTTCGACGTGCGCGCCAGGTCACCCATCAGCCGCCGTTCATAGGCCAGCGCCAGTTGCAGCACCGGCCAGCCGCCGCCGGGCTCGCCGATCAGGTTCGCGTTCGGCACGCGAGCGTCGGTGATGAACACCTCGTTGAATTCCGACTCACCGGTGATCTGGTGGATCGGGCGAACCTCGACCCCGGCCTGTCGCATCGGGAAGATGAAGAAGCTGATGCCCTTGTGCTTGGGCACGCCGGAGTCGGTGCGCGCCACCAGCAGGCCGTAATCGGCGATCGCGGCGAACGACGTCCACACCTTCTGGCCGTTGACGATCCAGTCCTCACCGTCGCGCTCGGCTCGGGTCCGCAGACCTGCGAGGTCCGAGCCGGCACCCGGTTCGCTGTAGAGCAGGCACCACTTCGTCTCGCCTCGCACCGACGGCGGGATCAGCCTGCGCTTCTGTTCGTCGGTGCCCAGATCGTGAACCGTGCACGCCAGCATGTCGGCGCGGTCGGCCCCCGTGCCGCGCGCGCCGACGGATGCGAACTCTGCCGCCACGATGCGCGACTGGGAATCGCTGAGCTCGCGTCCACCGAAATCGGGCTCCCAACTCGGTGCCGCCCAGCCCGCGTCGAACACCCGCATCGCCCACTCGGCGCGATCGGTGTTCGGGTCCCAGTTCTCGGCCAGCCACGCCCGGACCTCGGCGCGCAGTTGATCGTCGGTCATGAGATCTCCTCTCGGATTCGCACGTAGCGTTCGCGGTGCCAGGCGGGATCGCCGAAGATCTGTGCATCGGTACGTGCCCGTCGCAGATACAGGTGAGCGGGATGCTCCCAGGTGAATCCGATGCCGCCGTGGGCCTGGATGTTGGCCGCCGCCACCGAGACGAACACATCGGAGCAGTAGGCCTGGGCCAGCGCCAGATCCGCGTACCGGTCGACGTCGCCGGCGTCGAAGGCCGCGGCCACATGCCGGGCCGCCGACAGCGCGGACTGCGCCTCGAGCAGCATGTCGACGCACATGTGCTTGATCGCCTGGAAGCTGCCGATCGCCCGGCCGAACTGGTAGCGGGTCCGGGCGTAGTCGGCGGCCATCTGTGCGGCATGAAGGGCCCCGCCCGCCTGTTCGGCGGCCAGCGCGATCCCCGCGTGGTCCAACGCGGTCGGTAGGGCCGTCGCGGGACCGACGAGACGGGCGGGGGTGTCGCGCAGCGTCACGGTGGCCTGCCTGCGGGTCGCATCCACGGAGGTCAACGGTGAGACCGCCAGACCCGGTGCGCCGGATTGGACGGCGAAAACCGAGGTGCCCGAGGGTGATTCGGCCTGGATGTAGATCCGCTGCGCGGCGGCCGCGTCCAGGACGTAGGCCTTCTCCCCGGTGATCGCCCACCCACCGCCGGTCTGCTCCGCGATCGTCGACGGCTGCTCCGGCGGCCGGGCGCTCCCCGACTCGGCGAAGGCGACCGCGGTGAGCATCTCGCCGCGGGCGATCGTCGGCAGCACCTCGGCGCACTCGGTCGGGTTGTCCAGCGCCAGCAGCAGATGCGGAGTCAGAACGGCCGTGGACAGGTAGGGCCCGCACATCAACGTCCGCCCCATCTGCTCGGCGACCACGGCGAGTTCGGCGGCGCCGGCGCCCGCTCCGCCGTACTCCTCGGGAATGCACAGGCCGAGCAGTCCCATCTCGGCGAACTCGTCCCACAGCGACGGGTCGTAGCCGAGGTCGGAGTCCATCGCCCGGCGCACCGCCGGCTCCGGGCAACGTTTGGTGAGCAGATCGCCGACGGTCTGCCGGAGATCACTCTGTTCGTCGCTGAGCGCGGTGGACACGAGACTCAGCTTCCCATCGCGCGGGCCAGAGCGGAACACTTGCTGTCGAAGTACTTCTGAGACACTGCGGCGTGCGGGGCCAGTCCGTCGAAACCGTGGAAGGCACCCACTACTTCACGCACCTCGCAGTGCACCCCGGCGGCACTCAGCCGTGCCGCATAGGCCAGATCCTCGGCGTGGAAGAGATCCAGTGTGCCGACGCCGACCCATGCCGGCGCCAGGCCGGCCAGATCCTCACGCCGGGCCGGCACGGCGACGCCCGGATCCGCCCCGCCCAGATAGGACTGCCAGCCCAGGCGGTTACTCCGCGCGTTCCACAGCCGGAAGCCCGGCCGGTCCAGTGACTCATCGACGGTGCGGTCATCGAGCATCGGGTAGGACAGCAGTTGCAGAACCGGTTTCACCTCGCCGCGGTCACGTGCCCGGAAGGCCAGCGCCGCGGCGAGTCCGCCACCGGCACTCGCCCCGCCTATCGCGATCCGGGTCGCATCGACGCCGGGCAGCCCGGCCAGCCAGCCCAGCACCTCGACGCAGTCATCGAGTGCGGCGGGGTAGGGGTGCTCGGGTGCCAGCCGGTAGCGCACCGCGGCGACGACGATGCCCAGTCGTTCCACGAAGCGACGGCACATGGCGTCGTCCTGCTCGGGGCTGCCGATCATGTAGCCGCCGCCGTGAATCCAGAGCAGTGCCGGCGTGCCGGCGGTCGCGGTGGCCGGCCGGTACAGCCGCGCTCCCGCACCGGACGCCAGCGTCACCAAATCGACGCCGTCGTCGCGCACACCCCGCAGCGGTATCCGGCGCAGCAGTCTGACCGTCCACGGGCGGACCGCTGCCCGCGGAGCGAACCGTGCGACCCGTCGGAGGTCGGGGTGGATCTCGTCGTTGCCGCCGTCACGGGCCATGGGGCTCATTATTACGATGCCGTTCATGACCCAAGAGAGCAGTGCCGACGACGCCGTCCTGACCGAGAAGCGCGGCCGCATCCTGATCATCACCATCAATCGGCCGGAGGCCAAGAACGCCGCGAACGCCGCGGTGAGCCACGGTCTGGCGGCGGCCATGGACATCCTCGACGGCGACCCCGGACTCTCCGTCGGCGTGCTCACCGGCGCGGGCGGAACGTTCTGCGCGGGGATGGACCTCAAGGCGTTCGCCCGCGGCGAGAACGTCGCCGTCCCGGGCCGTGGTCTGGGCTTCACCGAACGCCCGCCGGTCAAGCCGCTGATCGCCGCCGTCGAGGGTTTCGCGCTGGCGGGCGGCACCGAACTCGCGCTGGCGACCGACCTCATCGTGGCGGCACGCAATTCCGCGTTCGGCATTCCGGAGGTCAAGCGTGGTCTGGTCGCCGCCGGCGGTGGACTGCTGCGGCTGCCGCAGCGCATCCCGCCGGCGATCGCGATGGAACTCGCGCTGACCGGCGATCAGCTCTCCGCCGAGCGCGCCCACGAACTGGGCATGGTCAACGTGCTGGCCGAACCCGGCCACGCACTCGACGCGGCGATCGAACTGGCGGAGCGGATCACCGCCAACGGACCGCTCGCGGTGGCGGCGACCAAGCGCATCATCGTCGAATCCCGCAGCTGGAGCCCGGCGGATCAGTGGTCCGAGCAGATGAAGATCATCGCGCCGGTGTTCGCCTCCAAGGATGCCCGGGAAGGGGCGGTCGCGTTCGCCGAGAAGCGCGCGCCGAACTGGACGGGCACCTGATCAGCGGGTGCCGATGCTCTCGGAGACGCTGCCCACCACGACATCCCACGGATCGGCCGTCGCCAGCGCCAGCCGGCCCAGCCGTCGCGCGTGGTGCGCGGTGTCGCCGAACTCCGAGATCCATGCGCGTGCCCGCATGGTCGCCAGCCACAGCCGGTGCTCGATCGTCACACCGATCGCCCCGTGCAATTGGTGGGCCGAGGTGATCACCGCCGGCACCACCCGGCCGAGTGTCACCTTCGCCACTGTCACGGCGTAATCCGTTGCGGCGTCGTCGAATCCGTGATCGACGGCGGCGGCGACGGCGAGGTTGGCGGCGGCTCGGCCGCGCTCGACCTCACCGGCCATGGCGGCCAGGGTGTGCTGCACCGCCTGGAAGGCGCTCAGCGGGCGGCCGAACTGCTCGCGGTCGCGGGTGTGCTCGACGGAGAACTCGACCGCGGCGTCCAGCGCGCCGATCACCTGCATGCAGCGTGCCCACGCGCCGCGGCGCATCAGCTCCGCGGCGGCACCGTCGACGCTGACGAACGAATCGGAGTCACGATCGAGGAGCACGGTGTCGCGCGGTTCACCGCCGCCGTTATGGCCCCTCTCGATCGACAGGCTGGCCGGATCGCAGACGGCCACCCGCAGTGCGTCGCCGTCCGGCAGGGCAACCACGGCGGCGGCGGCGTCCGCGGCGTACGGCACCGCGCCGAGGTCGGTGGCCAGTGTGAGCGCACCGGTGTCCGGGACGTCGAGTCCGGCCCGCCCGGCCAGCCAGCAGGCCAGCAGATCCGTCTCGGCCACCGGGACGGTGACCGCGTGGCGCGCCAGTGCGCGCAGCACGACGGCGGCCTCGGCGGGTCCGCCCCCGGAGTCGGGTGTGCTCGAGAGCCGGGTGAGTCCGGCCTCGTCGAGATGGCCCCACGCGGTGGCGTCGAAGGCGTCGGGAAGGGATCGGTGGCCGATGCGGGAGTCGAAGGATCGCCTCCCGATGTCGTCGACGAGTGAGCGCAGTTCGGTGAGATCGTCTGCGGCGCCACCGAAGACGCCGCCGCCCAGAACCGTCACCTAGCGCACCCCGATTCCCTTGGCGACCATTCCGCGCAGCACCTCATTGGTGCCGCCGCGCAGGGTGAACATCGGTGAGTGCAGACCCGCGATGTCGACGAGCTCGGCCACCTGCGCCCGGCCTGGCGCACCGGCGTGCGCGTAGTGCAGCAGATCGGCGGCCAGGTTCACCGACTCCTGTTCGAACCGCGTGCCGAGGTCCTTGACCAGGGCGGCCTCGTTGGTCTGCTGGCGGCCGTCGGCCAGTGCCCGCGCCACCGACACCGACAGCTGGCGAAGGGAGATCAGCCGGGCCAGCAGATCGCCCACCGCGGCGGCGGCGTGGTCGTCGAGATCGTCCTGATCGGCCAGCAGACGGATCAGTGCGGTGATCATCGGCGCCGTGCTGAGGATGCGTTCCGGGCCGCTGCGTTCGAAGGACAACTCGGCGGTGACCTGACGCCACCCGTCGCCCTCGACGCCGAGCAGGTTCTCGTCGGCGATGAACACCTCGTCGAAGGAGATCTCGTTGAAGTGGTGTTCACCGGTGAGCAGGACGATGGGACTGATGTCCAGACCGGGGGAGTCGGTGGGGACGATGAACTGACTGAAGCCGGCGTGCCGGTGTGCGGCATCCAGCGGGCGGGTGCGTGCCAGCACCACCACCTGGTGGGCCAGGTGCGCACCGCTGGTCCACACCTTTTTCCCGGAGAGGATCCAGCCGCCGTCGGTCTTGACCGCCTTCATCGCCGCCGCCGCAAGATCGGATCCGGCCTGCGGCTCACTCATGCCGATCGCTGAGAAGTACCGCCCCGCTGCGATTCTCGGCAGGATCCGCGTGCGCTGTTCCTCGGTTCCGTAGGACAGCAGACCCGGTCCGACCTGCCGGTCGGCGATCCAGTGCGCCGCGACCGGAGCACCGGCGGCGAGCAGTTCCTCGGTCACCACGTAGCGGTGCAGATGCCCCAGTCCGTGACCGCCGTACTTCTTGGGGATCGTCAGTCCGAGGAATCCGGCGGCGCCCAGCCGCGCGCTGAACGCTTCGTCCCACTTCGACAGCCAGGTGTCCACGCCGGGCTGCCAGCCGAACTCGGCGCGGTCGGCGGCCAGGAACTCCCGCAGCGAACCGCGAAGGGCGGCCAGTTCGGGGTCGTTGGCGCACAGCGCCGCGAAGCCGTCGGCAGCCCTGTCGGTGGCCCGGTCAGCGGTCTGAGTCATCGCGCGGCGCTACCGGTAGGCCGTGATGCGGGCGATGACGGCGGGCCTGCCGTCGGGCCCGATTGCGTGCGCATCGCCGACGGCGGATGTGCGGCCGACTCGCAGTGCTGTTCCCACATACACCGATTCTGCACGGACCGACTCTGCACCGCGCTCTGCCCCGGCGAAGAACGGGCGCAGGAAGTTGACCCGGATGGAGCCTGTGTGCAGCGGTTCGCTCTGCCCGTGGTTGACCGCCGCCGAGGCGACGACCTCCAGTCCGGCACTGCTGACGCCGCCGTGGACGATGCCGATCAGGTTGTTCACCATCGGGTCGGGGTGCTGGTGCAACCGGTATTCGCCGCCGTCGGACGGTTTCGGTTCGACCGCCATCAATTCGGCCAGCGTGGTGTGCGGCGTGCGCACCAGCGGGTCGTCGCCGCGGCGGAGCGGTTCTTCGGGGCCGCCGTCGAGGGGAACGGTGTGCACGGTGCCGCCACCGATGACGGTGCCCGCGTGGGTGAGGGTGCACACCGACAGCAGTGTCGGGCCGACGGGTCCCAGCGGTGTCGCGCGGGCGATGACGGGTTCGTCCGGTTCGGCCGCCAGGCTCGCCACCGCGCCCGGGGTGATCTCGACGGTCAGCTCACTGGAGACCGTCCACTGGCCGCGGCCGCGCCGGTAATAGTTCACCCGGCCGGCGACGTCGTCGACCAGCACGGCGAGGCCGGCCACCGACGGCTGTCCGGTGAACGGATTCGTCAAGCCGCGCAACGGCATTGCGGCCACCACGGTGAAGTCGGTCATGTCCTGTTCGAGGGTGACGATGCCGAACCGGCGCAGCACGCTCAGCGGGGTCTCGGGGTCCAGTCCCTCGGTCAGGGGGCCCTCGGTGGGGCGCAGTGATCTGGTCACGAGGCCGGGATTCCGGATCGGCAGACGAACTCGCGGGCCTTGATCAGGAACTCCATCTGCGCGGTGACGTCGTCGAGCGGTTGTGCCGTGCGCAGCGACCTCGACAGCGCCACCGCCCCCTCGAGCGCCGCGATGGTCGTGTGGGCCAATGAGGAGGCCTCCGCCGGATCGAAGCCCTCGCGGACGAAGGCCGCCACCGCGGCGTCGCGCCACCGCGCGAAGATGTCGGCGGCCACCGAGGTCAGCTGCTGCTCGTCGGGACCGGAGCCGACGGCCGCGGCGAGCACGGGGCTGCCGGCGGTGTAGTCGCTGGTGACCAGGGCGTCGCGCCAGAGGGCGGCGAACTCGCGCAGCAGCGCCGTGCCGTCACCGCTGATCGCCTCATCGATGGTCGCGGTGATCTCGCCGCCGGCGAACTGCAGTGCTTCGCGGAGGATCTGGGCGCGTCCGCCGGGGAAGTGGTGGTAGACCGAGCCGCGGGGGCAGCCGCTTCGGGCCAGGACCGCGTCGATGGTGACCCCGGCGGCGCCGGACTCACGCAGGAGTTCGGCGGCGGTGACCAGCATGGCGGTCCGCGTCGAGCCCCTAACCATCAGCAGGTGCCCATCAGGAGGCCCCCATCAGGAGGGGAGGGTGCGCGGACGCAGACCCAGCAGATGGCGCCGCTTCTGCGCCCACCGCCGGATCTGGCATCCGCCGATGTTCAACTCCACGACCCAGTGCTGCGGGCGAACAGCGGTTTCGGTGGCGATGAGGCTCTGCATGGGTTCCTCCATAACTATGGTTACCACCATAGAGTCGCCGGTTCTCGTCCGCAATCTCAGGCGGTGCGTGTCTGGTTACAGCCTGATCAACCCCCGCCGACCAGTGGAAATCGGCCCTTTGTATGATTTAGATCATAATTATCGAGCGAATCCGGAGGTCGTCATGAAGGTCATCTCATCCAACGCCGACGCTCAGGCGTTGATCGGCTCCGAACTCGGCGTCAGTGACTGGATGACGATCGACCAGGACCGCGTCAACTCCTTCGCCGAGGTCACCGGGGATCACCAGTGGATCCACGTCGACGTGGAGCGCGCGAAGAAGGAGAGCCCCTACCGCGCACCGATCGCGCACGGATTCCTCACCCTGTCGCTCATCCCGGCGCTGAGCAAGGACAACTTCCGGGTCCAGAACGCCAAGCTGGTCATCAACTACGGCCTGAACAAGGTGCGCTTCCTCAATGCCGTGCCGGTGGGCGCGCGCATCCGGGTGCGCTCGGAGTTGGCAGACGCGACCACCAAGGACGACGGCGCCACCGTCGACCTCACCGTGCGGCACACCATCGAGATCGACGGCGCCGAGAAGCCGGCCGCCGTCGCCGAGATGATCGCCCGGGTGCTGTTCTAAGGTGCGCGGTTCGGCATCGTCACGCTGACATTCGAGATATTCAGCAACCCGAACGCGGTGAGGTTCTCGAATGCCGACGCCGAACTGGTGATCTGAACGGTCAGCGTGCTCGGGACAGCGCCTGCGTTGGTGTAGACGATGTCCGACAGGTCCATGGTCAGCGTGTGTTGCCTGCCGTCCAGCGTCACCGGCACCGGAGTGACGACGTTGCCGAGTACCCGGCCGGTGCGGTTGTCGACGACTTGCGCGAACACCGCTCGGCTGGTTCCCAGCCCCTGATAGGTGACACTCACGGTGGGGGCGCCGACAACCTGTGTGCCCGCCCCCACCGTGATCGGCACGTTGATCGCATTGCTCGCCACGGACCCGCCGCCGAGCGAGAAGGGCAGGGCGAAGAAATTGTTCGAGCCGCCGAGGACTGGGACGTCGGGGAGCAGACCTCCGGTCGAGGTGGCTTTGATGTCGGGGAGATTGTTGAACCCGGGCTGGTTCGGCAGCGTGTCCGAGAAGTAGTAGTTGCCGAGCTGGTCGAACCACTGGAAGTTCGGGATGTCGTCCGCGGGCGTGCCCGTGTGCTTGACGTACTGGGCCAGCCAGGCAAGGGTGTCGGCCACCAGCATCGCCTTCTGATCGGGATTGATGGGGTCCAGACATACGCCGTGGCCGCCGCAGAACCAGGCCACCTTGACCGTGGTGCCCAAGCCGTTGCCGAGAATGGCTTCCGCGTTGTCCAGCGACTGCCGGAGTGGGAACAGGGCCTCTTGGATTCCCTGGGTCAGCAGCGTCGGGGCCGTCACGTTACCCAGCAGTGCGGTCGAACCGCTGCTGGCCATCGCCGCCTGCGCGGTCTCGGAGATCCAGCCGAACAGGTTGCCGGTGAGAATCGCCCGGGGGACCAGGTCGTTGACTCGGGCACCGGTGACAACCAACGCCAAATACAGCAGTGACCCGTAGGTCGTCTTCCAGGTGTTGTCGGGATAGAGCGAGGCGTTCAGCGAGTTCCAGGTGTTCTCGGGCGTGATGGCGTCGATGCGCGAATCTATGCCGGCGGCCACCAACTGGATGCCGCCGCCATAGGAGGTTCCCACCATGCCGACCGCGGGGTCGTTGGGGCTGTCGAGTGTCGCGGGAGTTTGTGCGGCGATGAAGTCGATGACCGCGGACATGTCGCGACCTTCGAAGAATGGATTGTCCAGTTGCATGATGCCCCCGGAGTTCCGCACGCCGCGTGGGGTCGCGCTCACCACGTTGTAGCCGTTGTCGCGTAACACCCCGACAGACGGAAGGTCGTATTCCGCACCTTCTATCTCGAAAACGTTGGTCGTGTACGGATCGGAGTATGCACCCCCGCCGAGGCCCGCCATAGTGATGACCGTCGGTGCCCTGCCCCCGGCGCTCAGGCCTGCCGCCGGGAAGAAGTTGGTGCTGATTCCGACGCCGTCGAACGAGGTGACCATGTAGGTCAACGCCACCGGGGTGTCGGCTGGCGCCAGGGAGGCGACGTCGACGTTGATGCGCGCCACCACCGACGCGCCGATGAGGGGTGCGAGGAGGTCGCCGATCAGGGGCAGCGTCTGAAGCAGGTCGATGACTGGCGCGGCCACCAACCCGACAAGCGGAATGCCCGTCAAAAACGAGTCGAGGCCGGTGACTTCACTCACCCGCACATCGAAGGTCTGGGTGCCTTTGGCGCCGCCGTCCAGCCAGTTGGCGTAGGGCAGGATCGTGAAACTCTGCGGATCGGTCGTTGTCGCATTGTCTGGCACCGTGCCCAGGCTGATCTTGCCGCCGCTTTCGCCCAACGTGGAGTCGAACCCCGCGGCGGGACCGAGAGCGGTGTAGGTCATGGTGCTGCCGCGATCGCTGGTGGCGTTGAGTCTGCCCTGAATGATGCCGTCGACGATCTCCACTGTCGGAGTGACGGTGAGGGTGCCCTTCGTCGTCGACGCTGTTGCGGTTGCTGCGCCGCGGCGGGCGGCACCGGATTGGCGGTCGCTGCTCCTCGGGATCGCACCGCCCGAGACGCTGCGGCGCGGTGCCGCGGTCGACCGCGGGCCGGCGGCACTCGAGGCGCCGGCGGCATCGGAGCCCCGGGCCCCCGTGCCCGAGTCGGCCGAGGCCACCCCGCCGGCGTAGAACACGGCCGCGCCCACGCCGAGGGCCGCCGCCAACCCGCCGATTCGCCCGAGGCGAAAGTTTGTCACATCTTGGGCGTGTAGCCGAACGGCAGCAGCACGCTCTTGTGCTCGACGTACTCCTCGATACCCTCCGGCCCGTTCTCGCGTCCGATGCCGGAGTTCTTGTAGCCGCCGAATGGCGCGCACGGATCGAAGGCGTACATGTTCACCGCGTAGGTGCCGGTGCGGATCTTCGAGGCGATCTCGAACGCCTTGTCGAAGTCGCTCGTCCACACGCTGCCGGCCAGACCGTAGTCCGAATCGTTGGCGATGCGGATCGCGTCCTCCTCGGTCTCATACGGAATGATCGACAGCACCGGCCCGAAGATCTCCTCCCGGGCGATGGTCATCGAGTTGTCGACGTCGGCGAACACCGTCGGCTGCACGTAGTGGCCGCTGTCCAGACCTTCGGGACGGCCGCCGCCGGTCACCAGTCGCGCGCCCTCCTCGATGCCCTTCTTGATGTAGCCCTCGACCCGTTCGCGTTGCTTCTCGGTGATCAGCGCACCGATCACCGCGCCCGGGTCATCGGGGAGTCCGACGGGTGTGGCCGCAACGGCCGCGCCGATCTTCTCCACGATCTCCTCATACCGCGACCGCGGCGCCAGGATGCGGGTCTGTGCCACACAGGCCTGACCGGAGTTCATCAGCCCGGCGAAGAGCAGCATCGGCAACGTGGCGTCGAGGTCGGCGTCTTCGAGGATGATCGCCGCGGACTTGCCGCCCAGTTCCAGCGTGCACGGCTTGAGTTTCTCGGCGGCGATCTTGCCGACCTCCTTGCCGACCGCCGAGGAGCCGGTGAACGTGTACTTGTCCACGTTCGGGTTGGCGGTCAGCGCCCGGCCGGTCTCCGCCCCGCCGGGCACCACCGACAACACGCCTTCGGGGAGGCCGGCCTCGGCGAACACCTCGGCGAGTGCGTTGACGCTCAACGGCGTCTCCGCAGCGGGCTTGAGCACCACCGTGCAGCCGGCCAGCAGTGCCGGTCCCAGCTTGTTGCACGCCAGGAACAGCGGAACGTTCCAGGCCGCCACCGCACCGACCACGCCGATGGGTTCACGCAGCACCATCGTCTGGCCGTAGATGCCGTCCCGGATGTCCGACCAGGTGAACTTGTCGGCGGCCGTGGCGTAATACTGCAGCCCCGACAGCGCGGCGCCGTACTGCATCATGTCGACGATCATCGCGGTCTGTCCGGTCTCGCCCTTGAGCAGGAACTTGAACAGGTCGTCGCGGTCCTCGATCAGCTTGACCGCATTGGCGATCACGGCCTGACGTTCCTCCGGCGTCATCCGCGGCCACGGCCCCTCGTCGAAGGCCTTGCGCGCGGCCGCACAGGCGGCGTCGACGTCGGCCTTGGCCGCCATCGGCACCTTGCCGACGTACTCGCCGGTGGCCGGGGAGCGGACCTCGATGACCTCGGAGGTCGACGGCTCGACCCATTTGCCACCGATGAACAGCTTGTCGTATTCGGTCTTGTAGGCACTCTGTGTCATGCGCTTCACAGTACCGACGAAGCGCGCCGGCGAGAACAGGTTTCAGTCGCCGTTCATCTCCGGGCCAGCACCAGGGTGAGATTGCTGACGGCCACCTCTCGCACGCCGGGGACAGAGGTCAGCCACCACGCCCATCGCGGGTGGTAGCGGGGGAATGCGGCGACGAGCATGCCGGTCGAGCGCGCCCAGCGCAGACCGTCGGCGACCGACACCGCGAACAGTGACGACCCGTAGTCGTTCTTGGGCCGGTGGCCGTGCCGGCGGGTGTAGCGCTCGGCGGCCCGGGCGCCGCCGAGGTAGTGCCACGGCCCGGTCTCGTGTCCGCCGAAGGGTCCCAGCCACACCGTGTAGGACAGGATCGCCAGGCCACCCGGCCGGGTCACCCGCAGCATCTCCTCGCCGAGCCGCCACGGCGACGGCACGTGTTCGGCGACGTTGGAGGACAGGCAGACGTCCACGCTGGCATCGGCGAAGGGCAGCGCGAGACCCGATCCCCGCACGAATCGGCCGGCCTCTCCGCCGGACACCCGGCCCGCCGCGTGCATCTCGGCCGGGTCGGGTTCGACGCCGACGTAGTCCCAGCCGGCGTCGGTGAACGCCGAGGCGAAGTAGCCCGGTCCGCCGCCGACGTCGAGCAGTGTCCCCGCCGGCCGCGCACCCCAGAGGTCGGTCAGCATCGCGGCGGTGTCGGCGGCGAGTGCGCCGTAGAAGCGGGCCGGATCGCGTTGTTCGAAACGGAATTCCCGCAGCAGCGCGACCGAGCGCGCCAGCGTCGCACGCTGCGCGAACACGTCGGTCACAGGCCCGGTCCTCATATGACTGGGCTGAGCCTAGGCGATACGCTGACGGCGATGTCCGATCCCGTTCGCTCCGTTCTGTTGCTGTGCTGGCGCGACACCGGTCACCCCCAGGGCGGCGGCAGTGAGACCTACCTGCAGCGCATCGGTGCGGAACTGGCGGCGGCCGGCGTCGACGTCACGCTGCGCACGGCCCGCTACCCGGGTGCTGCCGCGCGGGAGACGGTCGACGGAATCAGTGTCAGCCGCGGCGGCGGCCGCTACACCGTCTACATCCGCGCCGGTCTGGCGATGGTGGCCGCCCGGTTGCGGCTCGGTCCGCTGCGCCGCAGCCGCCCCGATGTGGTGATCGACTCCCAGAACGGTCTGCCGTTTTTGGCCCGGCTGGCGTTCGGCCGCCGGGTGGTGGTGCTCGTGCACCACTGCCACCGCGAGCAGTGGCCGGTGGCGGGGCCGGTGCTCAGCCGGTTCGGCTGGTTCGTCGAGTCGTGGCTGTCCCCGCGACTGCATCGTCGCAATCAGTATGTGACGGTGTCGCTGCCCTCGGCCCGGGATCTCACCGATCTCGGTGTCGGTGCGGAGCGGATCGCGGTCGTCCGCAACGGTCTCGACGAGGCGCCACCGCAGACCTTGACCGGCGAGCGGTCCTCCCGGCCGCGCGTGGTGGTGCTCTCCCGCCTGGTGCCGCACAAGCAGATCGAGGATGCTCTCGAGGCCGTTGCCGCACTCCGGGCGCGGATGCCACAGGTGCATCTCGACGTCGTCGGCGGCGGCTGGTGGCGCGACCGCTTGGTGCGGCATGCCGCCGCTCTGGGCATCTCCGACGCCGTGACGTTCCACGGCCACGTCGACGACACCACCAAACATGCTCTGCTGCAACGCAGCTGGGTTCACATCCTGCCGTCGGTCAAGGAAGGCTGGGCGTTGGCCGTCATCGAGGCCGCTCAGCACGGCGTGCCGACCATCGGCTACCGCTATTCCGGTGGGCTGACCGATTCGGTGGTCGACGGTGTGACCGGACTGCTGGTCGATGACCGCGCCGAACTCGTCGACGGCCTGCAGCGCCTGCTGTGCGACCGGGTGTTGCGCGACGAACTCGGCGCCAAGGCCGCCGCCCGCAGTCGCGAGTTCTCCTGGCCGCAGAGCGCGGCCGCGATGACGCGGGTGCTGCACAGCGTTCACCACGGAGACCGGGTCAGCGGTGTCGTCTGAGAAGCCCGGCCCGTGGCTCTACCTCGCGTACTGCTGCGGCAAGGTGCTCGGTCCGGAGTACGACGACTGGGTGCGCGAGGATCTGACCGGAAAAGGGGCGTGGACACGCAACCTGATCCGGGTGATGGTTCCGGCCCTGGTGATCGTCGCGCCGCTGTGGCTGATCCCCGCCTCGACCGGCATGCACCTGGCGATGTCGATGCTGCTGCTGGTGCCGTTCGTCTACTTCGCCCACGCGCTGGACAAGGTGTGGCGTGCGCACCGGTTGCGGCAGCACGGACTGGATCCCGAGCTCGTCGACGAGCGCACCCGCAGGCGCGAGGCGTCCATGCGCGAGGACTATGAGCGCCGGTACGGCCGGCCTCCCCAATAGGCGATCGCCAGGAAGGCGAGGCTGCCGAGCAGCAGTCCGGCCCACACCAGATGCGCGGTGATGGCCGCCGCGCGCACGCGGGCATCCGCGCCGGGCGCGCTGCCGTCGACGCGGTACAGGATCATCTCGTCGTCGCGGTAGACGATCGGCAGCGCCCGCAGTGTCGTCGCGGAGTCACCCGTCGCCCCGGGTGTGCGCTGCTCGCTGACGATCCAGGCGACGCCGGCACGCCGCAGTGTCTCGGCGTCGGTTCCGTCGAGCAGCATCTGCTGCACCGCGCGCGCGTGCACACCTTCGCCGGCGACGGTGGTGCCCGCCACCGCCAGGTCGCCGGTAAAGAGCACGTCGGCGTGCAGCCACCGCGGCAGCGGATCCAGCACGGGTGCGGCACCGGCCCAGGGGAACCGGCGGGTGCTGTCCGCGGGCAGTACGGCCACCGGGCCGGGATCGTGGTTTACCCCAGTGTTGTCATTGATCACAGCGGCGACCGCCGCCCAACCCGGCGGGTAGTGCACTGCGGTGACCTTTCCCCACGCGCCCCAGGCGAGGTCGGGCAGCACGGCGATCAGTGCCGCGCAGCAGAGTGCCGCGGCGGTCCATGGCCGCACCCGGCCGCGCAACGTAAGCACCGCGCCGGCGCCGGCCAGCGCATATCCGGGCATCGCCAGGGCCACCCACTTCTGACCGTCGCGCAGCACGGCCAGACCCGGCACCGCCTCGACGAGAGCGCGTAACGCCGACAGGCCCGGACCGGTGGCCATCACGGCCGGCAGCAGCACGCTGACCGCCGCCAGGATCGCCAGCGGCGTCGCCGTCCTGTTTCGGAGCACCGCGGGCGCTCCGACGGCGACGACGGCCAACAGGACCGCCGTGGCCACGATCGCGAAAGCCGTTGTGCGCGAATCGGGTACCGCCTCGGCGTTCCAGATGCCGCCCAGGCCCGCGAGGCTGCCCAGGGTGCCCAGCAGCGGTTCGGCGCGGGCGGCGAACGGCACCAGGCCGCCGGCCTGTTCGCCGCCGAGTGCGCCGCCGACCGCTGCGGCGGTCAGCCACGGCGATGCCGCCAGTGCGGAGACGACGAGCACCGCCGCGGCACACCGGATCCGCGACAGGGCGGCGCCCGGGCATGCCACGGCGACCAGTGCGACGATCGCGGCGAGGATGAGTCCGGTCGGGGTCAGACCCGCCAGCGCGATCCAGAAGGCCGCCGATGCGAAATCGACGCCGCGTGCGGCGGTGCGCAACCGGATCACCGCCGCCGCCACCCACGGCAGGCACCCGTAGCCCACGAGCAGGCTCCAGTGACCCTGCAGAAGTCGTTCGGCCACATAGGGATTCCAGATCGCCACGGTGACCGCGACCAGTTGCCCGGGGCCGCCGGCGTCCGGCAGCACCAGCGCGGCGAGGCGGGCCGCACCCGCGCCGGCGAGCACCAGGGCGGCCACGAGCAGCGCCTTGACCACGACTCCGCCGTCGATCAGCGCCGACAGTGAGGCGACGGCGACGTCCTGGGGGACCGCGCGCGGGGCGGCTTGCGCGATGCCCAGCGCCGCATCGGTGACATAGGAACGCGGCGTGGACACCGCGTCACGCAGGAGCAGGTAGCCCGGAGCGAACAGCGGTGCGGTGATGGCGAGGCTGAGTGCGACGCTGTAGGCGACCGCGTATCGGAACTTCACCGCCGGGGCGGCGGGGGCTCCGGTCGCCCGGTGGGAGGTCGCCGGGTGGGGATCTTTTCGGTCGGCGCCTGGGCTGCCGGCATCGGGCCCGTTTCGTCCCGGCCGAACAATCCCAGCTCGAGGTCCCCCAGCGCGCGGTCACTGTCGCCGACGCCCGGCTGGGCCACCGCCTCCTCGACCCGCATGCTGAACAACCCGAGCAGCGCACCGCCCACAAGCGCGACGATCCCGGTGGCACCCAGGCCGATCGGCAGGATCCGCGACCACAGCGCCAGCCGGTCGCGTTCCGTGCGGGCCGAGGCCACCTGCGACTCCACCGTCTGCTCGGTGGAGGTCACCGTGTAGTCGGCCAGTTCCATTTCGGGCTTGAGCGGGTCACGCGCGTAGTAGTGGTTGGCGCGCTCTTTCTCCTTGACGATCGTTCCCGACACCGGATCGACCCAGAATGTGCGTTGCGCGGCGTAGAAGCGCGTCATCGTGATCGGTTCGTACGGATCGCCGGGCAGACCCCACAGCCCCGCGCGTGCCGTCACCTCGCCGTCCTCGTCGCGGTCATACAGCGACGCGTACTTGATCGGCTCGAGCAGTTTTCCGTCGGCGTCGTACCCGACGTTCTGGGTGAAGCGGTAGGTGCCCAGACCGTTGACGTCGTCTTCGCCGTCGTAGTTGGCGTCGAAGGCCTTCTGCGCGATCGGGTCGAAGAGCGGATAGGAGCGCTTCTCGGTGTCGAAGGGGAAGCGGTAGGTCAGTCCGGAATGAGGGAGGGCGATGTTCGTCGACGGCTTGTCGTCGGCGATGGTGCGCGGCTTCTGCACCGATCCGCCGGGACGGCTGTCATCGGAGACCGCCTCGGCGGTGCTGCGGTTGATCGTGACGGTGTCCACCATCGCCAGCAGCAGCCCGTTGTCCTGCTGCTTGTCGGTGCGCCGCACCGTGGTGCCGACCTGCAGGGTGACCACCTCGGCGTTGGCCGGCGTCTCCACCGATACGGCCTTCTGCGACACCAGGGGGACATCTCTGTCGATGATGAACCGTTCTCCGGACAGCGACGCGGGGTCCAGTGCCGTTCCGGTGCCGCCGGAGACGAGGGTCTCGTCGAGGGAGAGCGGAACCTTGCGGATCTTGCCGGCGGTGTAGGTGGACAGCAGCAGGGCCGCGATGGTGAGTGCGGCGCCAAGCCCGATGATGCCGAACGCCACGAGACGCACCATGCTCGCGCGATTCACGCCGCTACGCCTCCTCGACGTCCACCAGACCCACCGTCGGCAAGCCGGTTCGACCCTAACAGCCGGACACCGGCACACTGTCAGCCATGGAAAGCCACATCGCGCAGGTGGGCGGCACCCGCGGCTTCCTGCCGGCGGTCGAGGGCATGCGCGCCTGCGCCGCCATGGGTGTGGTGCTCACCCACGTCGCTTTCCAAACCGGCACGTCAGGCGGGGTGATCGGGCGGCTGCTGCATCGATTCGATCTGGCCGTCGCGGTGTTCTTCGCGCTGTCGGGTTTCCTGCTGTGGCGCGGCCATGCCGCGGCCGCCCGGGGCCTGCGGCACCGGCCGCCGGCGGCGCACTATCTGAGGTCGCGACTGGTGCGCATCATGCCGGGCTATCTGGTGGCGGTGGTGGTGATCCTGACGCTGCTGCCCGAGGCCAATCACGCCAGCCCCACCGTGTGGCTGGCCAACCTCACACTCACCCAGGTCTATGTGCCGCTGACGCTGACCGCCGGACTGACTCAGATGTGGAGCCTGTCGGTGGAGGTGACCTTCTATCTGGCGCTGCCGATACTGGCCTACCTCGCCTACCGCCTTCCGGTGCGCGCCCGGGTGCCCGTGATCGCGGCGGTGGCACTCGCCAGTCTGGGATGGGGGTTGCTTCCTATCCACACCGTCGAGGGGGTGAACTTCCTCAACTGGCCGCCGGCCTACGCGTCATGGTTCGCCGCGGGCATGCTGCTGGCCGAGTGGACCGTCAGTCCGCTGGGCTGGCCGCACCGGCTGGCCCGTAACCGCCCGGCCATCGTGGGCATCGCGGTGGTGGCCTATCTGGTGTCCGCATCGCCGTTGGCCGGTCCCGAGGATCTGGTGCCGGCGACGCTGTCGCAGTTCGTCGTTCGCACCTCGATGGGGGCGATCGTCGCCGCGGCCCTGCTGGCACCGCTGGTGCTCGACACCCCCGACACCCCGCACCGTCTACTGGGCAGCCCCACGATGGTGACGTTGGGCCGGTGGTCCTACGGGCTGTTCGTCTGGCACCTGGCGGCACTGGTGATGGCCTTCCCGATGGTCGGCACGTTCATGTTCAGCGGCAACGTGATCGTCTTCTTCGTGCTTACGACGGTGCTGGGTTTCGCGATGGCCGCGGTCAGCTATGCGCTGATCGAATCCCCGTGCCGTAATGCCTTGCGGCGCTGGGAATACCGGCGCGCGCGCAGCGAGGGCACCCCTGTGCCCCCGCTGGACAGCTCCGTTACCGACGCTCCTGAACCCGCCGTCGCGCGATGACCTCGTCACGCACGGCGGTGCGGCGGGCCTTTCCGGCGTCGTCGCGCAACGGGGTGTCGATGAACTCCACACTGCGCGGCACCTTGTAGTCGGCGAGCCGTTCGGCGATGAAAGCCCGCACCGCGTCCTCGTCGAGGTCGCCGGTCTGCGCGTGCACCAGCGCGTGCGGCACCTGGCCGAGGTCCTCGTGCGGCACCCCGACCACGAGACATGACAGCACCGCCGGATGCTCCGAGAGCGCGTTCTCGATCTCGGCGGGGTAGACGTTGCGGCCGCCGACGGTGAACATGTCCACCCGCCGGTCGGCCAGGTACAGGTATCCGTCGGTGTCGAACCACCCGAGGTCGCCCAGTGAATCCCAGGGGCCGAGGGAGTCCCGGCTGTCGTGCTGTTTGGCGGTGCTGCCGATGTAGCGGTATGTGGGCTTGTCACCCGTCGTGCGCATGTAGATCTCGCCGACCACACCGGGCGGGCACTCGTTGCCGTCGTCGTCGAGGACCTTCATCTCGCCGGAGACCACCCGGCCGACCGATCCGCGGTGGGTCAGCCACTCGGCGCCGCTGATGAAGGTGAGCGCCTGCAGTTCGGTGCCGCCGTAGAGCTCCCACACCACGTCGGGTCCGAGGATGTCGATCCAGGCCTCCTTGACGTTCGGCGGGCAGGGGGCGGCCAGGTGCCACCAGCGCGTCACCGACGACAGGTCGTAGGCGTCCGGGTCCGCCCGGTACACCGGCAGCAGCCGCTGCATGATGGTCGGCACGGTCGCCAGGTAGTTCACCCGGTAGTCGGTGATCAGCCGCAGGAACTCCGCCGGGTCGAATCGGCTCATCAGCACCAGGTGCTGGCCGGTTGCCAGTGCGGTGGTGGCCGAGGTGAATCCGGTGTTGTGGCTCAACGGCACCGACACCAGTTGGGTGTCGGTGGGCAGGTTGCCCATCATGGCCGCCACCACACTGCCGGCGAAGCGGCCGCTGACGCCGGCCTCGATCAGTTTCGGCCGGCCGGTGCTCCCGCCCGAGGCCATCGACTTCAGCGACGGCGACACCGCCTCCGGCAGCGGGGTGTCGGGGATCTCCGGGTCCGGGTGGAAGTCGCCGGGGATCGACGTCACGATGCCGCGCGGATCGGGCCGCCCCACCACCAGTGCGCGCTCGCGCAGTTCCAGCAGACCGGCGTACTCGTGGTCCGGCAGCCGCGCGGACAGCGGTTGGGGAACCGCACCCAGCTTCCAGGTCGCCACGACGGCCTGCACCCATTCGATCGAGTTGGGCAGTGCGATGGTGACGTAATCGCCCTGGCGCACACCGAGTTCGGCGTAGGCCCGTGCCAACCGGTTGGTCGCCGAATCCAGTTCGCGGCGGGTGAGGGTCCGGCCGTCGTGGCTGACCGCCGCGGCGCCCGGGTTCTGCGCCGCGAGCCGGCTCATCGCGGTCCCGATCGGCGGAACGGGGTGTTCGTCCTTGCGCAGGCCAGTCATCAGTAGGCGCCGCCGTGGGTGAAGACCGCGCGCGGGTTGTCCACCAGCATGGTGGTGATCTGCTCCTCGGTGACGCCGCGCTCGCGCAGCGCCGGCAGCACGTCGTTGTGGATGTGCAGGTAGTGCCAGTTGGGCAGGACGAACGGCAGCGCCTCCTCGGGCAGCCAGTCGATGTAGCAGGAGGCGTCGTGGGCGAGCACCATCTTCCCGGCGTGACCGCGCGCGCACATCTTGGCCACCGTGTCGACGCGGTCCTCGAAGGACAGGATGTTCTCCACGCCGAATCGGTCCATGCCGATGTAGGAGCCCGCCGCGATGAGTTCCTCGAGGTAGTCCAAGTCGGTGGTGTCGCCGCTGTGGCCGATGATCACCCGGCTCAGATCCACACCCTCGTCGGCGAACACGCGTTGCTGATCGAGTCCGCGGCGGGTGTGGGCGTGGGTGTGTGTGGTGATCGGCACCCCGGTGGCGCGGTGCGCGCGGGCGACGGCGCGCAGCACGCGGTCCACACCCGGGGTGATGCCCGGTTCGTCGGTCGCGCATTTGAGGATCGCGGCCTTGACGCCGGTTCCCGCGATGCCCTCGGTGATGTCGCGGACGAACATGTCGACCATCGGCTCGGGACCGTCCAGGGCCGTACCGGGTCCACTGAAGTGGAAGTACATCGGGACGTCGTTGTAGGTGTAGACGCCGGTGGCGACGACGATCTGCAGTTCGGTCTGCGACGCCACCCGCTGGATCCGCGGAATGTAGCGGCCGAGGCCGATCACGGTGGGGTCGACGATGGTGTCCACGCCGATCGCCTTGAGCGCGTTGAGCTTCTCCACCGCGGCCTGCTCGCGCGCCTGCTCGTCACCCCACCCTTCGGGATAGTTCGCCATGATCTCCGGCGAGAGCACGAAGACGTGCTCGTGCATCAGTGTCACGCCGAGACCGGCGGTGTCGATCGGACCGCGCACGGTCTGCACTTTCCGGGAGTCGTCGCCCACAGCCCGACCCTACGGCGCGGGCGTTGCGGCGACGCCGGTTTCGCCCGACCGCCGACTGCTCGGCAGCGCCGACGCCGCGAGCACCGCGACGGTGATCAGTGCGGGCAACTGCACCCAGGACGACTGCCCGATGTAGCCGTCGACCGAACGCCACGGATACCGGGACAGCAGCGCCCCGGCCGCAATCAGCCCGCCGGCCACGACCACTGGTGTCAGGCGGTCCCGCAGCCGCGGCCGGCGGGTGAGCAGACGTCCGGCGATCAGCGCGCCGAGTGCGGCGACCGCACCGGCCGGACCGGCGATCAGCGTCATCCCAACGGCCGCGGCGCACCCCGCGGCCACCGGCGAGGACCACGGGCGCGGCGCGGATCCCGGCGCCCGGGGACGGCGCGCGGGAACCAGCGCCAGCAACAACAGCACCGGCAGCAGCGCCAGACCACCGGTCAGCCAGGCGCGGTAGGTGCGGTTGGCGGGGAAGCTCAGCGTGATGGGTCCGCGCTCGCCGGCCGGGATCACCCAGCCCTGCTGCCAGCCGTTGACGGTGACCGGGTTCAGTGTCGCTCCGGCGGGTGTGTGCGCCACCCATCCGGGGTTGATGCTCTCGGGCACCGCCAGCACCCGGGCGATCGGCGAACGTGTCACGGTGATCTCTCGCCGGTCGGATGACCAGGAGGCCACCTCGGCCGGTGTGGTCGCCGCCGTGGTCAGCTGTGCCGCCAGCGGCCCGTCGAGTTCGACGCCGTCGGCGACGAAGGCGGGTCCGGGACTGATCAGCAGTTCCTGGGAGCCGGGCCGCAACGCGATCGGGGTGGTGTCGCAGGGGCGGGCCGGGATCGGACGGCCGGACGCCAGCGCGTCGACCGTCGTCGACACGGCCGTCTGCACGAAGCGTCCGGAGACGGCCAGCACCGGACCCTCTCCGCAGGCGACCTCGATCCGGCGGACCGAGTTGGCGGCGGCGTCTGCGGTGGCGATCGGCGTGCCGTCGGGCGCCAAGGCGGTCAGCTCCGCGAGTCCGGGCGGTTTGAGTTGGTCGAACCCCAGCGCGGTGCGGTCGATGACGTCGCGCCAGGCCTGCACGCTGACCCGCACGGTGTCGGTCACCCGCGGGTGCAGCTCGACGCTCTGGGGTCCCTCACCGAGTCGGCGCATCTGCGGGCCGTCGCCGAGGTCGATCGCCACCATCGTGGGATGCGTCGGCAGCGCCGAGGCGCTCGGTGTGATGTGCAGCGCGCTCACCTCGGTCGGCCGGGGCAGCGTGAGGGTGATCGTCGCGGGGTTGCGGTGCGCGACCGATCCCTGCGGCGCGGTCCACGACGTCCGGGGATCGCCGTCGGCCGCCGCGTATGCCGAACCCGCGACGTCGATCACATCGGATTCGCCGGTCGCCCGTGCGGCACCGGGTGCGGCGAGCAGGTCAGCCAGCCGAGGTCCCTGCCGCGGCCGCACCCACACCGTCGCGGTGACGTCCATCGCCGTGGGCACGGTCAGCGTCCGGCTCAGTGTGACCGGCTCCTCGGGTGCCACCGCCATGGAGGCCGCACAGTGCACTCCGTCGGGGGAGTCGGCGCACCCGTCGCGGCCGAGTAGTTCCGAGCCGAGGTCCCACACGGCCACCGGTGTCCCGGCCGGCGGTGCGGGCACCACGACGGTGTGCCGGATGTCGACCGGTTGGGCGAAGCCCGACGCGTCGTACTGCGTGACTCCGATGTCGGTCACGGCGAACTGCACGCCGGAGGATCCGTCGTCGGTGCCGACGGCGGTGACGCGCACCCACGGCGTTTCGCCGTAGGGCAGCGCGACGGTGAGCGGCGTGCCCGGTTTGTCGAACCCGAGTGTGGTGGTCCCGTCGACGGTGGACACCTGAATGCGGCGCACCTGCGCGCCCACCGCGGTGGCGCTGGGTGTGATGGTGAGCGTCGCATTGGTGACCGGACGGTCGAAGTCGATCTGCAGCCACTGACCGATCGCCGGTTGCAGCGAGTTGGACACCCACGCGGTGGCGGTGTCCTTGTCGATCGCGGCCACCGGACCGCTCGCCGGGGCGACGTTGGGCAGCGTGGTGGCATCCGAGGACGAACTCGAGGCGCTGAGCCGCCCTCCCGTCCACCGGCCGTGCACGAGCGCGGCACCCGGCGCGGGATAGTCCGGCACCCGGTTGAAGGTGGTGCGGCGATCGCCCTCGGCGCGGATGGCCGACGAGTGGTCGTCCACCCGGCCGTAGTCGGTCTCCCGATCGGCGGGGGTGTCGGTGACGATCACCCCGCGCCCCGGCGGTGTGTTCAGTCCGGCCCGTGCGGCGTCGGCGGCCAGCAGCATCGGGCCCAGCGGTCGCTGCCCGGACAGGCGCCGGCGTTCGTCGATGCGCAGCAGTGATTCCGGGCCGCCGGCGACGCGCGCCATGTCGGCCGCCGCCGCCAGATACGGCGTGCCCGGGCGGTCGGCGTCGACGCGGTAGATCTCCACCGCCGGGTATAGCGGTCGCAGTCCGCTGTCGCTGATGAATCCCTCCACGGTCCCGGGCCCGACCTTCTCGCCGAACTCGGCGACCTTCTGCAGTCCGGGTGAGCCGTCGACGGCGCGGTGGACCAGTAGTGGCCGGGCCGACCGGGAGGTGTCCGGATCGAGGTCGTTGCGCACGACGACGTAGCCGATCCCCTGCCGTGCCAACGTGTCGGCCAGCCCGGCCGACGCCCGCCCGGCCGCGAAGAGTCGTTGCACCGAGTCCAGCGCGCGAATCGTCTGCGGCGGGGTCAGGGGAATGGAATCCCTGACCCCCCAAGGGAAATCGCCGAGGACCTGCAGCGGCTCGTCGTGACTTGTTCCCCAGGTCTGGGTGGCGAACGGCGCTCCGGGGGCCACCAGGACCCGGCTCGGTGTGGGGCCGGGTTCGCGGTGTTCGGTCAGCCAGTCCGCAGCCTCGTACCAGTAGTGCGGGATCGCCCGGAACGCCCCGGCCGGGGTGAGGCGCCCCGCCCATGCCAGCGATGTGGCCACCAGCAGCGCGGTCAGCACGACGATGCCCACCGCGACCCGCCGGTCGTCCTCGGGGTGTGCGAAGGATCGGATCCACACCCGCCGCGGTGCGCTGCCCGGCAGCGGAATCCGGCTGAGTAGGTGCGCGATGCCCAGTGCGATCGGGATGCGGATCGCCGGTTCGATCTTGTGCACATTGCGTAACGGCGCGCCGGCCGCGTCGAGGAACTGCTGAACCTGATGGGCCAGTGGCGCGCCGAGTCCGCCCGCATAGCCCGCCGTGAGCAGCACCAGACCGACCAGCACCATGGCGACGAGCCGGCCGCGGGCGGGCATTGAGCGCAGCGCGAGTCCGGCCAGTCCGCCGGCCGCCACCAGAACGGTCGCCAGGATCATGGCCGGCTGCGTCACCAGCGATGCGGCGGCAGTCGAGGTGGGCGCCACGAACGGAGTCCAGGCCGACGTGCCGCGCAGCACCTCGGTCAGCGACGTCCACTGGGTGGTGACCCCGGAGGACTCGATGAAATCCAGGAACGGCGGACTGACGCGGCCGAGCAGCACCAGCGCGCCGGCCCACCATGCGACGGCCAGTGCGCACGACAGTGCCCACCATCCGGTGAAGCGCCACCATCTGCGGTTCGGGCGATGGCAGGCCCACCAGATCAGCGCCGGCAGACAGGCTGCCAGGCTGGCGACCGCGTTGACCGCGCCCATCAGTGCCAGTGCGATGCCCGAGCGTGCCGCGAGCACCCGAAGCGACGGCGCCGGCCGCGATTGGAACGCCGCGATCACCGGCAGCAGCACCCACGGCGCCAGCATCATCGGCCACGTCTCCGAGGAGATCGAACCAAGGGTGGTGAGCACCCGCGGCGAGAGCGCGAAGGCGACCGCGCCGATCAGCCGCGAGCTTCGGTTGCCGATGCCGAGGCTTTCGGCCACCCGCAGCAGGCCCCAGCAGCCGGCTGTGAGAAGCAGCGCCCACCACAACCGCTGCACCACCCAGCCCGGCAGTCCCACCGCATCGCCGATGAGAAAGAACAGCCCGTGCGGGAAGAGATAGCCGTACGCCTGGTTCTGCGCCTGCCCGAACGGCAGCTCGCTGTTCCACAATGTCGCCGCCCGCGACAGGAAGCGCAACGGGTTGGCGGTCAGGTCGAGTTTGGTGTCGGGGGAGATCAGCCCCGGGGACTGTGCGAAACACAGCACCAGCGCGGCGGCGAAGACGCCGGCCAGCCAGCGGCGCGACAGCACTGAGTCGGTGGGCGTGCTCAGCTCGACTAGCCGCGGTTGCCGTACTCGACGCGGTTGAGCACAGAGGAGGCCGGGTCGCCCGGCGATACCGGCTGTTTGGTGTCCTGCTGGATCATCAGCGTCACCCCGAACACCGACGCCGCCCCGAGCAGCAGACCCACCAGCGTGCTGGCGGCGGCGGGTACGACGAAGCGGGTCATGACTGCTGAACCTAGCACGCGGCGCACCGGAGCAGCGGGTTCGGTTTCCCCGCGGAAGGCCGCCATGACAGCATGGTCGGATGTTTGATCGCGTGCCCTCTTTTCGCACCCTGACGGCGCTGACCGCGGTGTCGGCCCTGCTTGCCGGATGTTCGTCGGCCACCACCGGAAAAGACGCCTCGTCGTCGCGCGAGGTCGGTGGGGCTCAGAGTGCCGGCGTGACGCCGATGGCCGGTCCCCTTCAGGTTCCCGCGGCACCCGCGCCGCCCGCCTGCGGGAACGGTTCGGCGTTGCTGGCGTCGATGTCCACCCGTGACAAGCTCGCCCAGTTGCTGATGGTCGGCATCCGCAACGGAGCCGATGCGCGCGCGGTGGCCGGCACGTACCACGTCGGCGGGATCATGGTCGGCAGCTGGACCGATCTGTCGATGCTGACCGACGGCACGCTGGCCGACATCTCCAACCTCGGTCCGCTGCCGCTGGCGGTCAGCGTGGACGAGGAGGGCGGCCGGGTGTCGAGGCTGGCCTCACTCATCGGCGCGGCGCCCTCGGCGCGCACGCTGGCCCAGACCCAGACCCCGGACGAGGTCTACCAGCTGGCGCTGGCGCGTGGCCGGCAGATGCGTGGCCTGGGAATCACGGTGGACTTCGCTCCCGTCGTCGACGTCTCCGACCAGGGTGCCGACACCGTGATCGGAGACCGGTCCTTCTCCAACGACCCGGCGACGGTGACCACCTACGCCGGGGCGTTCGCCCGCGGGCTGCGCGACGCCGGTGTGCTGCCGGTGCTCAAACACTTCCCGGGTCACGGGCACGGTTCCGGTGACTCGCACACCGCCGGTGTGGTCATGACGCCGCCGCTGTCGTCGCTGATGAACAGCGACCTGGTGCCCTACCGCACGCTGACCGCCGAGGGGCCGGTGGCGGTGATGATGGGTCACCTCGAGGTGCCCGGCCTGACCGGCAACGATCCGGCCAGCCTCAGCGCCGCCGCGGTGAACCTGCTGCGCAGTGGCGGCTACGGCGGTCCCGGATTCAACGGGCCGGTGTTCAGCGACGACCTGTCGAGCATGGCGGCGATCAACTCGCGCTACGGCGTCGCCGAGGCGGTGCTGCGCTCGCTGCAGGCCGGCGTCGATGTGGCGCTGTGGACCACCACCGATGAGGTGCCCGCGGTGCTCGACCGGCTGGAGAAGGCCGTCAGCGGCGGCGAACTGGCCATGCCGGCGGTCGAGGGCTCGGTGCTGCGGATGGCGGGGATCAAGGGTCCCAGCGCGCGCTGCGGCGGCTAGCAGTGCCCGCCGGTGGCACCAAACGGCTGCCGCGTGCGGTACGCGAGCAACAGATGCTCGACGCCGCCGTCGAGTTGTTCTCCGCCAACGGCTATCACGAGACGTCCATGGACGCCATCGCCGCGCAGGCGCGGATCTCCAAGCCGATGCTCTACCTGTACTACGGCTCCAAAGAGGAACTGTTCGGCGCGTGTCTGAGCCGAGAGCTCACCCGCTTCATCGACACGGTCCGCACCGACATCGACCTCAAGGTGGCCCCGCGGGAGCTGCTTCGCCGCACCATCGGATCGGTGCTGAACTACATCGACGCCAACCGTGCGTCGTGGATCGTGCTCTACAGCCAGGCGACCAGTTCCCAAACCTTTGCGCATACCGTGCGCGAGGGCCGTGAGCGGATCATCGACCTGGTCGCCCGGCTTCTTGAGTCCGGCACCCGGAATCCTCAGCCGGACAGCGACTTCCACATGATGGCGGTGGCGCTGGTGGGGGCCGGTGAGGCGGTGGCGGCACGGGTCAGTGCGGGCGATGCCGACGCCGACGAAGCAGCTGAGTTGCTGATCAACCTGTTCTGGCGCGGCCTCAAGGGAGCGCCCGAAGCTCCCCGGTGAGGTGCGGGTAGCCCTTGCCGATATCGCGCAGGGCCACATCCCAGCCGCCGGCCACCCCGTCGACGTAGACGCCGAGGGCGGCCGGCAGGAACACCGGCTTACCGAAGCGGACGTCGTAGCGCACCGCGTCCGGTAACCCGCCCTCGACGTTGGCCAGAACCGCGGCCGCACTGAACATGCCGTGCGCTATCGGTTTCGGGAAGCCGAACAGCCGTGCGCCGAGCAGGCTGGTGTGGATCGGGTTGTGGTCGGCGCCGATCGATGCGTAGCGGCGGATCTGGCGCTGGGTGATCCGCAGCACCGCGTTGGGCGGCGGCAGCTTCGGCGCCGGCGGCGGTTCCGGTTTGGGTTCGGCCGACAGGCTGGTGCGCTGCTGGTGGAGGAATGTCGTCACCTGTTCCCAGGCGAGTTGGTTACCCACCGACACCCGGCTGATGACATCGACCAGCAGACCCTTGCGGTGCTCGCGCATGTTCTCCGCGTGCGCGGCGACGGCGACGGAGTCGGTCACCGCGATCGGCCGGTGCCGGGTGATCCGGTTCGCCATGTGCACCGCGCCCACAGCCGCGAACGGGAAGTCGAATCCGGTGACCAGCTCCATCACCATCGGGTAGGTGAGGACGAAGGGGTAGGTGAGCGGCACCGTGTCGCCGAACCGCAGTCCCGTGCACGCCGCGTAGGCCGCGACGTTGGAGCCGTCGATCGCCACGTCGGTCGCCGTGACCGTCCGCTCGGGAAGACGGTCACCGCGCGGAATGAACGGCAGCGCCCCGGCGGCTGCGCGCACCATGGTCGGCAGCCGCATCACGCCCCCAGCATGGCCTGGCCGCACACCCGGATCACGTTACCGGTGACGGCACCCGACGCCGGGCTGGCGAAATAGGCGATGGCCTCGGCGACGTCGACCGGTTCGCCGCCCTGATACAGCGAGTTCAGCCGCCGGCCGACTTCCCGGGTGGCCAGCGGGATGGCCGCCGTCATCGCCGTCTCGATGAACCCCGGTGCGACGGCATTGATGGTGATGCCCTTGCCGGCCAGCCATGGGGCGAGCGCGTCGGTGAGCCCGATCATGCCCGCCTTGGTGGTGGCGTAGTTGGTCTGGCCGCGGTTGCCGGCGATGCCCGCCATCGAGGACAGTCCGATGATGCGGCCGCCGTCGCCGATGACGCCGGCGGTCACCAGACCCTCGGTCAGCCGCAGCGGCGCGATGAGATTGACCGCCACCACCGCGTCCCACCGTTCGGCGTCCATGTTGGCCAGCAGTTTGTCGCGGGTGATGCCCGCGTTGTTCACCAGGATGTCGGCCCGGCCCCCATTGACGTCGCCGTGATGCGCGCGCAGGTGTGCGGTGATCCGCTCGACGGCGTCCTCGGCGGTAACGTCGAGTGTCAGCGCGGTGCCACCCACCCGGGCCGCGGTCTCGGCGAGCGCGTCGGCGGCCTGCTCGACGTCGATCGCGACCACCGTCGCACCGTCGCGGGCGAAGACTTCGGCGATGGTGGCGCCGATCCCGCGCGCGGCGCCGGTGACGACGCCGAGCTTGCCGGCCAGAGGCTTCGCCCAGTCGGCGGGCCGCTCGGAGTCGGCGGAGCCGACCACGAAGACCTGCCCGTCGACGTAGGCGGACTTGGCCGACAGGATGAACCGCAGCGTCGATTCGGCTCCGGTGGCACCCGGCTTCGCATCGGGAGACACGTAGACCAGCGCCGCCGTGGAACCGCGGCGCAACTCCTTGCCCAGCGATCGGGTGAAGCCCTCTAGGGCGCGCTGAGCGATCCGCTCATGGTCCGTGCCGGCCTCCTCTGGCGTCGTGCCGAGCACGACGACCCGCCCGCACGATCCGAGATTGCGCAGCAGCGGTGTGAAGAACTCGTGCAGTGCGCGCAGGCCGGCCGGTTCGTTGATGCCCGTCGCGTCGAAGACCAGAGCGCCGAAGGTGTCGGCCCACCGCCCGCCGAGGTTGTTGCCGACGACGTCATAGTCGCCGGCGAGCATCGCGCGCAGCGGCTCCGCGAGCCGGCCCTCACCGCCGATCAGGAGCGAGCCGTTCAACGGCGGATCGTCGCGGCGGTAGCGGCGCAGTGTCTCCGGCGCGGGAAGGCCGAACTGCTTCGCCAGGAAGGACCCCGGGGCGGAGTTGATCACGGAGGACAGAAGATCCGAAGGCATAACCCGAATCTAGTATGGGTGACGTGGCCAGTCGCAGAGTCGCCGTTCTTGGCGGCACCAGGATTCCGTTCGCGCGCTCGGACACCGCATATGCCCAGGCGTCCAATCAGGACATGTTCACCGCCGCACTCGCGGGTCTGGCGCAACGGTTCGACCTCGAGGGCCGCGCGCTCGATGCGGTGATCGGCGGAGCGGTGCTCAAACACAGTCGCGACTTCAACCTGATGCGCGAGTGCGTCCTGGGCAGCCCACTGTCGCCGTACACACCGGCGTTCGACATCCAGCAGGCG
>Ga0194052_1000253_pt1 | contig 37280 bp, 33 predicted proteins | sample SepL226m_MetaG_FD_160117 | JGI IMG/M metagenome (GOLD analysis project Ga0194052, IMG submission 160117) | Anoxic zone freshwater microbial communities from boreal shield lake in IISD Experimental Lakes Area, Ontario, Canada - Sep2016-L227-6m | ecosystem: Environmental > Aquatic > Freshwater >...
CAAGTCAATGGTGACGAAAGCCAATTCTCGACGGATCAGGGTGGTTTCAAGAAATCGTAGCCGCCGACGGCAGTCGGCGCACTTTCCCTCGATTATCGGAGTGTTAGCGCCGACTGCCGTCGGCGGCTACGATTTCTTGAAACCACCCTGATCCGTCGAGAATTGGCTTTCATCACCATTGACTTGTGACCAGGTTGCGCGGGTAAACTGGCGATAATTGTGAGAAGCTCCGACTGAACCAGCCGATGAAGAAATTGCCCATTTCGGTGTCCATGTCAAGAACCTGCAAAATCGTAGCCGCCGACGGCAGTCGGCGCACTTTCCCTCGATTATCGGAGTGTTAGCGCCGACTGCCGTCGGCGGCTACGATTTCTTGAAACCACCCTGATCCGTCGAGAATTGGCTTTCGTCACCATTGACTTGTGACTAGGTTGCGCGGGTAAACTGGCGATTATTGTGAGAAGCTCCGACTGAACCAGCCGATGAAGAAATTGCCCATTACGGTGTCCATGTCAAGAACCTGCAAAATCGAAGCCGCCGACGGCAGTCGGCGCACTTTCCCTCGATTATCGGAGTGTTAGCGCCGACTGCCGTCGGCGGCTACGATTTCTTGAAACCACCCTGATCCGTCGAGAATTGGCTTTCATCACCATTGACTTGTGACTAGGTTGCGCGGGTAAACTGGCGATAATTGTGAGAAGCTCCGACTGAACCAGCCGATGAAGAAATTGCCCATTTCGGTGTCCATGATTTCCGGGGCGGAAGCTCAGCGGATCGGGCGCGCCCTGCAGAGTGTGGCGGGCTGGGCGAGTGAAATCGTCGTGGTGCTGAACGCCGGCGTGAGCGATGGCACGGAAGAGATCGCGCGCAAATACGGAGCCAGGATTTTTTGCGAACCGTGGAAGGGGTACGTGGCGCAGAAGGCCTCCGCGGCGCAGAAGGCAACCCAGGAGTGGATTCTGGGACTGGATGCCGACGAGGTGGTGTCTCCTGAACTGCTCGAGGAACTGGAGCGGCTCTTTGCCGTGCAGAATGGGCTGCCGTCTTTTGCGGCGTGCAGTGTTCCCCGGCTGACGATGTTTTGTGGAAGGTGGATCCGGCATGGAGACTGGTATCCGGATCGCACAACGCGGCTTTGGCGCAAGAATCTTGCGGAGTGGGGCGGAGTGGACCCGCACGCCAAACTGCTCGTGCGGGGCGAAATCCGCAGAATGGACGGCAATTTGTTGCATTACAACGCCGAAAGTATTGACCGGCAAATCGCCAAGATCAGCGGGTTCAGCAGCGATTTCGTTCGGCACATTCAGGCAAGCGGGCGGAAGGCGGTCTGGTGGGACCTTGTGCTGCGTCCTGCCTGGCGCTTTGCCAGGTGCTATTTTCTCCGGCTGGGTTTTCTGGATGGCTGGCAGGGCTACTACATTGCCTGGATGACGGCTTTCCAGACGGCTACCCGTTACGCCAAGGTAAGAGAGGCACAGGCCGATTCGTCGAAGCCTTGAAACGCCGAACATCTCGACCCTCTCAACTGCGTCAAATCATGGCACCGAGCAAAGGAGTCGATGTCTCCGTGATCCTGGTGAGCCGCAACACATGCGCGCTCGTCTGCACCGCGCTCCGCTCCATCTTTGAAAGCGGCGATGCCTTCATCAAAGAGGTTGTGCTGGTGGATAACGGCTCGACCGATGAGACGTCTGTTGTGGTGCCGCGCGAGTTTCCGGCGGTGAAATACTTGCGTTCAGAGACCAACCTGGGTTTTGCCAAGGCTAACAATCGGGCGGCCGACGCGGCGAGCGGCGAGTTCCTGCTGCTGCTCAACTCAGATGCGCGATTGAAATCGGATACGCTCGCCCAAGCAGTGGCCTGGATGCGCCAGCATCCCGAGTGCGGCATTGCGGGGGTGCAGTTATTGAACCCGGATGGCTCGCGGCAAAATTCAATCGCGAATCTGCCTTCGCTCGCGACGGAGTTGTTGAACAAATCACTGCTGCGTCGATTGTTTCCGCGCCGGTTCCCGGGCAAAGAACATCAGTTCACAGAGCCGGTCGAGGTGGAATCGATCGTCGGCGCTTTCATGTTGATCCGCAGCAGCCTGTGGCAGGCGCTCGGCGGGTTTGATGAGCGGTTCTTTTTCTTTTTCGAGGAGACGGATTTCTGTCTGCAGGCCAGGAGGCTCGGGTGGAAGGTGTGCCATTTGCCCCAGGCGCAAGTGTGGCATGACCAGGGCCAAAGCGCCCGCCAGATGCCCGCCTGCGCCAGGATCGAGTATTGGCGTTCGCGTTATGCTTATTTTAGAAAGAACCACGCGAGGCTGACCTGCGGCTTGCTCGGGGGCGGTTTGTGCATCCGGCTTTTCATTGACTGGCTCGCGAGCGGCTTGCTGGTCATGGCCACCCTGGGTAAATCGTCACGTCGGCGCGCAAAATGGGACGTGACCACGACCTTGTGGCGCTGGCATCTCCGCAAATGTCCGGTTGAGATGGGGTTGCCGCGATGAATGCGAAGTCGTTTAGGGTGCTCCACCTCAATTCGATGCTCCGCGGCGGCGGCACCGACGACCAGTGCGTAAAGCTCGCCCACGGCCTGTCCCAACTTGGCCACAAGGTCTGGGTGGCCGGACCGGACGGGCGCGAGTTCGCGCAGGTCGTTCGCGAACTCAGCGTGCCCTTCCATAGCACGCCGCCGGAAGGGCCGCTGAAACTGCGGTTCATTCTGAGCGCGGCAAGGCTCATCCGGCGCGAAGGGATTCAAATCGTTCACGGCCACCACGGACGCGACCTGTGGCCGACCATCCTGGCAGCGCGGCTTTCGGGAAAGCACCCTGTGATCGTGCTGACCCGCCACCTGGCGAAAAGTCCCAGCTCCTGGTTCAGCCGCTGGTTCTTGCTGGGCCAATGCGATGCGGTCATTGCCGTGTCAAACTTCGTGGCGAAGGTCTTGCGCGAAGGGGTCTATGAGCCCGATTCGCCTGAGCCGGAGCGCCGTTCCCGGCCGCCCATCGCAGGCGATCACTCCAAGATTCATGTCATCCACGGCGGGATTGACACGAACCGGTTCGGGCCTTTGGATGCGGCGGCCCAACGTCAAGAGTGGGGTTTGACGCCGGAGCACTTCGTATTTGCTGTCGTGGGTGGTTACGACCTGCCGCGTGGCAAGGGTCAGCGCGAGTTCTTGCGGGCCGCTGCCCGTATTCACGCACAGGCTCCTGATGCGCGGTTCCTGATCGTCGGACGTGGCAACATGGACACGATACTGCGGGCGGATATCGAGAGGCTTGGGTTGGCTGGCAAAGCCTGGCTGACACAGTATTGCCGGGATATGCCGGCGGCGATGAACGCGATTGACTGCCTGGTTCATCCGCAAGTGGGGACCGAGGCATTTCCCGGAGTGGTGCTGGAGGCCTTTGCCTGTGGCAAGCCGGTTATTGCCTCAGCGTTGGACGGAGTTCCTGAAGGATTTGCGGTTGGCGGCTGCGGTCGGCTGGTTCCGCCCGAGGACATCAAAGCGCTGGCGGAAGCACTGCAGGAGCAAACCCGACGCCCCGCACTGACGACCGAAGAGCTTCAGGTGCTGCATCAACGTGTAGCTGGGGAGCTCTCCATTGCCATCTGGGTGAAGAAGGTAGTCGCGCTTTACGAACAGTTGCAGAGTTCGAGATCAAGCTGATTGTTTGAGGGAGCCGCCGCCGGCCGTGATTCAATGGCCGTGGCCAGCCTCTCGCATCCGCTTTTCTCTTCGGTTCCTTCGGAAATAGGCACTTAGAGGATGCATCTTTCTCCATAATTGGAGCTGTTGTCCCGGGGAACTGCGGATTTTGAGAGTATTTTGCCGGGCAGGCACATACCAATTGTTCAACATCGTTCGTTTGACCAGCCGGTACCCTTCATCGAGCAGGAAGCGGTGTTTTACCAAGTTGTACAGCTTGTCCTCCAGGAGAATGAGTCGAGGGCGGTGCCTGGCAAGGTCAAAGCCAAGCAGGACATCCAGTTCAGTCCCCTCGGTATCGATCGAGAGGAAGTCAATTCGAGGGGGATCAACCTGCTTCACCAGGCTGTCCAGGGTGACGGCGTCGCACGTTTCGGTGAAGGCATATTTGATGTCGAAGTCATCGACGTTCTTCTCCACGGTGGCAACCACGCTCGAGGGATCCGGTGCGTGGAGAGTTATCTTACCCGTTTTGTCCGGGCTGACGCAGGCGCAATGGAAACAGCGGGAGCGTGGCCTGTCACGTAACAGCTTCTGATAGCATTTGCTCAGAGGGTCAATGAGCATGCCGGTCCATCCCAGCCGCTCCATGAGGTAGGTTAGCGAGTTCTGTCGCGGGTCGTTCGCTCCGACTTCGATGAAGAAGCCCTCTCGGGCGTATTCGAACGATTCGAGAATGAGCCGGCATTCTTCAAAGTTGCCTGGCTCGAGATGAACGCGGCATTCAGTCAGAACATCTTGAACGTGTTGTGGGGGCTGCATCAGTGGTTAGGCGCGGCTCGGGCTGGTTGAGGGTTGAAGTAGTTGCGCATGGCGATGAAAATGTCGGAAGAAGCCGTCCAAACTCAGGAAGTCCTCCCAGAGCTGCCGGCAACGGCGCTGCAGATCCGCGAAGCTCTCAGCCGAGTGGCCGTGGTAGTGGCGCAGGATCGCGTCTGCCGTTTGTCCAATCTCCTCGCCTTCCACCCAAACACAATAGTCTCGCCAGTTGATCACAGACTCGTAAGGCAGCACGCAATCCGTATTGAAGAACACCGGGATGCGGCCCAGGCAAAGTGTCTCGTAGAAGCGATAGGACCAGTTGCCCCCGCCACGCGGGCAGAGCGTATAGTCGCTCTCGATCACATTCTGACGAAACTCCAGGAACGAACGCCCTAGATGATCAGACTGGCCGTCTTTAGGAAGAAGGAGGGTGCCGTTCAGGAAATGGTCGCGTAATTTGAGGTTCTTCCGAATCCGGGGGCATCGCGATACGACTCCCAGTGCTTGATAACGCGTTCGCTTGCCTTCGCTGCGCGTGATTCGCCAGCCGCAGCGGCGCAAGAAACTTTCCAGTGCCGGTCGGGAGAGCAGCCCCCAATACGCGGCACGGTAAAAGGCACGTTTGATGCCGAAGCGGGAAGCCGCAGCCGCGTCGATACAACCGCAGAAGCCGACGACAGGCGAATCCACTTTGGGGCGCGGTCCGGCCGCTGGCAGTGGCTTGGCACTTCCGAGGTGGTCGGATATGAATGCCGGGGCTGGGAATTCGACCGCGAGTCTAAGGGAGCGTCGGAGGCTCCCTCGGAAAACGAGGGCGCCGGGAACCGGAAACGGTTTCTCGCTGTCCGTTTCGCAGAAGACGACCAGCGGCTTTCCCCAACCCTTGGCTGCGCGTGCCAGCCGATGCACGAGTTCACTGTGGCGTTCATCCTGCCACGTTGTCGGACACACCACAAAGTCACATTCAGTCGGTCCGGTACGGATGAAATAGTCCCGGCCGGTCCGCGTGTATGAATCCTGAAAGAAGCGAAAACGCTGAAGGCCGGTGAATTCATTTCCCCACGGAACCAGCAGCGGGCACAACTGGGAGTCCGCGCTGAACCAGGCCGGGTCGGCAAAGATGCGCAGCGTCATCGCGGGCGGGCAGGGCTGTGTGAACACGGCATGCTGACGATAGAGGATTGTTTAACTTGGAAACTAATCCTCATCGACTTGGCTGACAATGGAATCGATGGCGACTGATCGAGTGTCGTCCGGTTCATACGCCATTCTTACCAGCGTGGGCCACCGGCGTCAAATACGGGAAAGGTTTTGTTTGATGATGGTCACCGGCCATGCTAAGGAATGCCGCGATTGTCTAATGAAAGTCGAACCGAGCGCCAATGTGTGCCCCCCATGACCGCGGCACGCAAACCTATCCGTATTGATTTCTGCGATTACGCGCCGGGTTATCCCAAAACCAACAACTTCTTTTACAACCTTTTAAAGACGCGCTTTGACATCGAGGTAACGGACCAGCCGGATTTCCTCATTTATGCCAGCCCGGGGAACCACTTGCACCGCGTCCACAACTGCGTGCGGATTTACTTTGGCATTGAGTCTTTTCTGCCCGACTGGAGTGAGTGCGACTACGCGATGACGTGCCATTATCTGGCGGATCCGCGCCACTTGCGATTGCCTTATTATGCGCTCTACGGCGGGGCGCGGGTGTTGGACAAGCAACACGATGACCCGGAAACGATTCTGAGGGCCAAGACCCGCTTCTGCGGATTTGTGGTCAGCAATGCCGGCAAGCGCAAGACGCAAAAGCGGGTGGATTTCTTTGAAAGGCTTTCCCGCTACAAGCGAGTCGATAGCGCTGGCCGGGCATTCAACAATATCGGCGGTGCGCTACCCCCCGGCCCCCAGGCGAAACTGGACTTCCTCAAGACCTGTAAGTTCAATATTGCGTTCGAAAACGCGACGCTGCCGGGCTACACCACGGAGAAAATCTTTGAAGCCATGTGGGCGCGCTGTGTGCCGATCTATTGGGGCAGCCCGCGCATTCACGAGGAGTTTAACCCGAAGAGCTTCCTGAATTATTTCGATTTCCCGAACGAGGACGCGCTCATCGAACGGATCATCGAGTTGGACAAAGACGACGCCAAGTACCTCCAAGTCATGCGCGAGCCCTATTGGAACAACAACCAGCCCAACGAGTTCTTTAACCTGGACCGCGTGCTGGACTTCTTCGAGAAGATATTCACGACGAAGATTCGTCCTGTGGCGCAGCGTCGGCGCTTCTTTCCGTTGGGCCGCTGGGTTCTCGTCAAGCGTAACAAACCGCACAGCCCCTGAAATGGGATATCAAGCATCCCATTGAGCCATGCTCTTTAATTCGTACCTCTTCATCCTGGTCTTTCTGCCCGTCACACTGGGTATTTACCTTTTTATTATCCGGCGGGGGTGGCGCAAGCATTCCTTTGATTGGCTGGTTCTGGCGTCGCTGTTCTTCTATGGCTGGTGGAAATGGTCGAACGTCCCCCTATTGCTCGGCTCGCTGCTGTTCAATTATGCCGTTGGCACGTGGCTGGGGAAGATAACGCCCGGGCGTCCCGCCAAGGTTTTGCTGGCGCTGGGCCTGATGGGGAATCTCCTGTTTCTGGGGTACTTCAAGTATGCCAACTTCTTCATCACCAACGCAAACGCACTTTTCGGCCTGGGCTGGACATTCACCCACGTGGTGCTGCCGCTGGGAATCTCCTTCATCACGTTCCAGAAGATCGCCTACCTCGTGGACTCCTACAAAGGGCTCACGCGCGGCTACGGTTTCCGGGACTTCTGCCTTTTTGTCTCCTTTTTCCCGCAGCTTATCGCGGGGCCGATTGTGCATCATAGTGAACTGATGCCGCAGTTCCGCCGCAAGGACTCGGGGCCGAACTGGGAGGACTTCGGTGTCGGCGTGACTTTGTTCGTAATCGGTTTGGGAAAGAAGGTGCTGGTGGCTGATCCTTTTGCCCTCTATGCCAATCCAGTCTTTAGCAGCGCAGGAAGAGGGGCGGTTCCGACCTTCGCCGCCGCCTGGATTGGCACGCTGGCCTACACCATGCAAATCTACTTCGACTTCTCGGGCTACACGGATATGGCGATTGGGCTGGGACGCCTGTTCGGGATCCGGCTGCCGCTCAATTTCAATTCGCCCTACAAAGCCACCAACATTGCCGACTTCTGGCGTCGCTGGCACATGACGCTGTCGCGCTTCCTGCGGGATTACCTTTACATCCCGCTGGGCGGGAACCGGAAAGGGCCGAGGCGCCGCTACGTCAATCTGATGATCACCATGCTGCTGGGGGGGTTGTGGCACGGGGCGGGCTGGACGTTTGTGGTCTGGGGAGCGCTGCATGGGCTTTACCTCTCGGTCTTTCACGGCTGGCATGAATGGGGCCAACGCACCGGACGCTTGCGCTCGACGCCATCAACGGGGGGGATATGGGCTGGGCGCGTGGCAACATTTGTGGCGGTCATAGTCGCATGGGTGTTCTTCCGCGCCGATAATTTCCACGCCGCGACGAGGATGCTGGCGGCGATGGCCGGTATTCACGGATTCTCCTTTAATGCGGGGGATCTGAATCTCAATTTGACGGAAGCGACTAAGATGGTGGTGTTGTTCTTGGGTGTCGTGTGGCTGTTTCCCAACAGCCACGAAATATTGGCGGCTCACAAACCCGCGCTGGAGTATGTCCAGGATCCGACCAGGGTTGGTCTAGCACCCACGCCGCGCCGCTTGGGCCGGTTGCTGACCTGGCACCCCACGTTGGTTTGGGCGCTCGTGCTCGCGGCTCTGATGGTTTCCGGGATGCTGAACATGTCCCGGCCCACCGAGTTCATTTACTGGCAGTTTTGACATCGGATGGAGCTCGCGTACAAACGTTTCCTGAAGGCCTTCCTGATTGCCGCGCTGGCGGGGGTTGGCGCTGTGGTGGCTTTGAATGTGCTGGTGGACCCCTCCGGCGCATATCCCCGGCTGCACCTCAAGTTATTCGACCCGGTTCGCTATCTGGACCTGGACCGGGTGACGAAAGCCGAGATGGCGGGCCGCGGGGATTGGCAGGTCATCATCCTGGGCTCGTCGCGGGCCGAATCCGGCCTGCCCGCCTCGCACCCTTTTCTGGTCACCAATCGCGCCTGCAACCTGAGCTTTGCCGCCACGCGATTTCCGGAGCTGGTTGCCGCCTTCGATTATTCGCGCCGACACAATCCTCTGGAACACGTGATTCTTTGCCTGGATTTATATATGTTTTCGCCGGGCCCCGCCTGGATCCAGGATTTTCCAGAGTCGCGGTTCAACCCCGGTTTGAACCGCTTTCAATACTATTGCAAGCAGCTCCTCGGCCGGGCTTCCACCGACAGCAGTTGGGCGGCGGTTCGCCGGAGACTCCGGCGTTACCAGCCCGCGCCGCAGGAAACGCGAGGGTTCCACAGCCACTCGATTGGCGTGGGCACGAGCCAGCGCGAACTCTTCAATCGCGTGCTTCGCATCCTGGGGCCGGGATACCGTGCCCAGACGGTGGACCCGTCTCAACTGGAACTCTTCCGTCGGCTGGTGCGGGACTGTTGCGATCACCAGATCGACCTGCAGGTCGCAATTATGCCGGTTCATGCATTGGATCTCGAACTACTCTACGCCGGCGGACGGGGGACCGAATTTGAAAAGTGGAAGCGCGACTTGGTCAACGTGATGGCCGAGGAAGGGGTCGAGGGCAAGTTCCACCTTTGGGACTTTACCGGGTATGCTGGACCGCCGGCGGAACCAATTCCACCGGCAGGGGATGTGACCAACCGGATGAAGTTCTATTTTGAGAACAGCCATTGCACGACGGTTCTCGGGGGCTTCATGCTTGATGCGATGTTCGGCGTCCCAGCAACCAATCAGTTTGGCATCATACTCGACCGAGCCAATCTCGATGCCCACCTGGCGCGCATCCGCGAAGACCGCGACGGTTACGCCCGGACCAACGCGGCTGAGATGCAATGGGTGCAGCGCATCGTCACGGAGGGCAGCGGCAGCCACAATTGAACCATTTCATGCAGCAGCCGTGTAAACGCTTCGTGAAGGTCTGGCTGCTGGCGACTGTGGCGGCGCTGGCGGGGTTGGCGGGATTTAATGTCTTGGTGGACCCGGCTGGCGCTTACCAGGGTTTGCATCTCCACTGGTTCGAGCCGCTCCGCTATTTGGACCACGACCGCGTGCATAAGGCCGAAATGGCGCGACGGGGGGATTGGCAGGTGATCATCCTGGGTTCGTCACGGTCCAAGGCAGGTCTTCCCGCCGAGCACCCATTCCTGGCCACCAATCGGACCTGCAACCTAAGCGTGGACGGGGCGAAGTTTACGGAGATGGCCAGCATCTTCGACTATACGCTCCAGCACAACCCGGTCAAACACGTGATTATTTGTGTGGACTTACACATGTTCTCCCAAGGACCGCGCTGGCTTCTCGATTTCTCCGACTCCCGGTTCAACCCCGGTTTTGATCGTTTCATATATTATTGCAAGCAGCTACTGGGTCGGGATTCCACAGAGCGCGCCTGGGAGACGGTGCGCCGGCAGCTTCAGGGCCGCCATCCGACCGCGCAGGAGAGCAACGGCTTCTATAGGCACAGCTTGAACGCGGATACCTGCCAGCGGGAACTTTTCGACCGGGTGTTGCATCTGATGGCGGCAGGATACCGCCTGCGGACATTCGACCCGTCTTACCTGGAACTCTTCCGCCAGATGGTGAGGGTCTGTCGTGACCGGCACATCGACTTGCAGGTTGCCATCGTGCCCGTGCATGCGCTGGACCTTGAGTTGTTCTACGCCATCGGTCGCTGGCCTGAGTTTGAACAGTGGAAGACCGGGTTGGCTGACGTGCTGGCTCAAGAAGGGGTGGAGGGCAAAGTGGGCTTGTGGGACTTTACCGGCTACGCCGGGCCGCCGGCGGAGGCCGTACCGCCGGCGGGCGACGCCGCCAGCCGGATGAGGTTTTATTTTGAAAGCAGCCACTTCACACCGGTCCTCGGGGGCTTGATGCTCGATGCGATGCTGGGCGGCTCAAGCACCAACCAGTTTGGGTTCAAGCTCGACCGTTCCCATCTCAAGACCCACCTGGCGCGCATTCTCGAAGACCGGATCGATTACGCCCGGACAAATGCCGCGGACATCCAATGGGTGAAACGGATCGTCACGGAGGTCGGCGCCAAGCCCAAATGACCGCTTTGAAATGACAAACAGGATTGTTTGCTGAATTCAGATTTCGAGTCTGTCGCAACGCGGAGATTCAGCTCGTTAGCGCCAAGAACCCCAGCCGGTGGTTAGTGTCCTGCAAGCCGAAGGTGCCCGTATCTGGAACCTAGCACGCGCAACCCGGCCTTCCTGAGCTTTGCTATTTCTCGAGCCTTGGCATCTCGGCGGCCCCGGGCTTTCCAGGCTGCGGGTTTGAGCGACCAAATCCCGCCATCCCGGCGGCACTGCTCGAGTTGTTGCTGGAAGCCCCATTTTTGTTCCAACAGATCAACGATCAGGTCCACCTGCAACTCGGCGGCCAACGCCGCGAACTCCGGATTCTTTTCGGCCTCCTCGCGATAGGTTTGGGATATGCGGTCAAACATCTTTTTGACGAGCTGATCCACCGCGTATTCGGCTTTCGAGTAGGATTTCGGATGCTCGCGGAACGTCGAGAACCTCCGTGGAGTAACGCCCAGTCGGATCTTCAGACAGTTGGTAAGACCCCAGCCACCGTCGCCAGCCGTTCCATAATCCACGGGAAATGGGTTTTCCTGCAAGCAACGCGTGCGATACAGATTGCTGGCCGAGCTGCCGAGGATGGCATTGCCATAATCCAGCAGCGTGAAGAAGAACAGGGCCGCCCCCTCCAGCACGATCGGGTCTGTTACCGCCAACGTGCGAAGAATGTCCGCAATCGGCCATGGCGGAGACCGCATCGGCCGGCCTTTCACGTCGATGAAATCGGGCCGGCTGATGACCACATCACAGCGCAGCCGCGTCATGACCTCAGCCAGGTGCTGCAGACCATCGAGCGTAATCGACTCGCCAATGGTTGAAATGTAGCAATACTCGGCGCGGATTTGCTGGATGCCGTAATTCCACGACTGATACAGACCCGGCGGATGCTCGAAGATTCTTAAGCCGGGATGGCGCAATTCCGACTTGAGGAGTTCCAGGGTTCCGTCCTTGGAATGGCTATCCACCACCACCACCTCCTGCACATCTGCAATCCATTCGCGCATGGCGTCCAGATGCAGAGGCAAATACGGCGCCGCGTTTCGGGTTGGAATCAGCACGCCAATCGGGAGCATAATATCAAGCAATGGCGCGCGGAATGACGGGCAGAAAATGCCCTCTTTTCGTGTTGGCAACGCTCTTAGTCACGGATCGTCAACTGGACTTATCGAGCCTAAACAGCCGGCAAAGAAACGGCCAGTGTCTTTTGAACCGTTCTCTTCTCACATGGCGGAGCAGCAACGGATACGAAGACCCAAAGACCTTGCCGAAAGCCGCCAACGGTTGGACCACCGTCGGGGATTGCACGCGGTGTGTAAACGGACATGAACGACGCAAGTCTTCGTAAAGGTGCAGATGCCGTCGTGCTTGCTCTTGCAAGCCGAAGCGGGAGCCGGCTTGAGCTGCGCAACCACCAGCGAGTTTGCGGCGGAGTTCCGGGTTCTCGGTGAACTCCTGAATCGCCCGAGCCAATTCCCGGGCGTCGCCGGCCGGCACAAGCAACCCATTCTGGCCTGACTCGATCACGTCCGGCAATCCGCCGGTCGCGAAGCCAATCACTGGTGTACCCGAGCATATTGATTCCAGCATTGTATTTGGCAAGTTGTCCTCGGTCGAAGGCAGCAGAAACGCGTCGCTCGCGGCATAGACTTTGGCCAATCCTTCTTCGGTATCCAACCGCCCGAGGGCTTGTGCTGGAAGGTCCATTTCCGCCAACGGAGGAGTTTGGCCGAAAAACAGAAAGCGAACTTGCTTTTCTGTCACGGCCTGGCGGAAGGCCGGCAGGGCAAGGCTAAGGCGCACCGCCTCACGCAACAGCCCGAATCCTTTTCTCTGTTCCTCTCCGCAATCGGCGCCCGCCAGCAGATAAATGCTGGTGGGATCCAACCCCAGTTCCGTTCGCGCTGCGGCTCGCCGCGGCCGGAAGACATCCGTATCGATTCCGTAAGGGATAACCTCGATGCGAGTATCTTTGAATAATGCGCTGCGCCGGGCGCAATCCGCCATCCAGCGGCTCGGGCAGACCACCACCAGGTTCCGGCCGATGCATTCGCGCGACTCTCTCAGGCTCCTCGCCGTCAGGGCAAAATCCGCCTCGCGCAGTTGCGGGCAGCGCTGGCAGTCCTTCTCGTAGCGCTGGCAGCCCGCCGAGTAGTGGCAGCCTCCCGTAAAAGCCCGCTGATCGTGCAGTGTCCAAACCAGCGGTTTCCCGAGGTCTTGGAGTTTGCCGATGCCGAGCGGCGAGAGGAATTCTGAAACCCAGTGAAGGTGAATGACGTCGGCATTTTGGATTCGCTCATGCCGCGCGAGGTCGTAACCCGGAATCGGAAGCGAGAACCATGTGTTGGACAGTGCTGTGCGATTACGCTCGATGCAATACTGGCGAATCCGGCCCGCCTCCCGTTCACGCTGTTTGGCCAGTGGGCCATCATCGAGCGCCACCTGGCACACGTCTCTGTCTTCCGAAAGCTTCTTTCGCACCAGCATGGAACAGTCGTGGTCCAGTGCTCGCAGACCGTGCAGGAGCCGGAAGGCAGCCCGGGCCGCTCCACCGGCAAGATCGGTGGTTGAAAGAAGGGCTACGCGCATGAGGCAATCCAACTTAAGGCAGGCATTCAAATGAACTCGCGGTCAGTACGGGAGACCCTCCGCCACAACTTTTGTGTCCAAGTCCGGAAAGGATTTGTTCGTGCCGAATTCCCCGACTCAACCACGGCGCGGTAGAAGTTAGCCGCGACGGGGTCGTCTGCCGGCCAATCGGCATCGGCGTTTGCGCGGCCTTTAAGTAGAATTGGGCAGGCGGGCGCAAGTTTCAGGTGGCGTCGCAGTGTCTTCATGCGCACCGGCTTGAACTCCCGCCGGGTGGCCATCAGTGTCAGAAGATAATTGACGGCCGCAGCCTCTTGCCAATGGCGGTGTGACCGGGTCTTCTCCCCAAAGAATTTGGCTGTTAGCGAGGACGGGACACCCAGCAGGATATCGGTTTCGGGTTGTTGCAACCGCCACAAAACGCCCGAATGGGAAAGCAAAGTCACCAGCAGATCAACCTTGAGTGTGGTGGCGAAGAGATCGAGCGGAATCGCGCTGAAGCCGGTAAAACTGCGGGCCTGGCAACCGTGAGACCGCAACCTGTCGGCCAGGAGCTGTGATTGGTTCCGGGTTTCGCGTGGGTGCCCCTTGAGCAGGAGCGTGCTCCCTTTTTGCAGGAAGGGTTCGAGGCAGCTTTGGTAGAAAAGCAGCTCGTTTTCCAACGAGCTTACGGTGCCGCTCTCGGTCAGGTTGGACAGGCAAACCGCGATGGTTTGCCCGACGGCATCTTTGAGGAGTTGTTCGCAGAATGGCTTCAGCCCCCCGACCTCGGAACCGGCTCGAGTCAGGGCATTGATGAGGCAGCGGGCAGGAACCTGGCTGACGGGGATGTCGTCAAAAACTCCGGGGGTCACTTCGACCGGCGCGTAAGTTATGATTTCATCCACCTGTGGATAGCCGATCTTCCTCGTTGGCCTGCACCAGACGGTGCTGTTGAGATCGATCATGCCCATGTCCCCGTAACAGACTTTCCTGGCTGCCGGCCAGGCGAACAACACTGCTTCATTCCAGGGTTGCATGTTGCGGCACACGTAGATCTCTTGCACTTGAACCGAGCCAATCTCGCGGGCAATCGCGGCGCCATAAGCCTCAAAGGTGAGTTCGCCGTTTTCGTACGCAGCGTCATGCTGCATGATGGAAACGACGCGTTGGAACGACCAACCGTGGGCAATTTGGCGGCAAACAGCGTCCAACTCCTCGGAGGTCTTTCCTTGCGCACAGAAGCCGCCCAGCACCAACACATCCTCCCTGCGTTTCGTCCCGGTTTGGGGCTGCGATGCAAGATACTCCCACACCGCGAGGGCGGAAATCAGTTGGCTGGGGCCTTGCGCGAGTAACAGTCTTGCTTCACTCATAAGTTCTTCCAGAGCCATCTTGGAACCACCGCAGATTACCCCCATGACGATAGTCCGCAGGCATGCCTCCCACAAGGTTTGTTTTACACCGCGACCGCTCTCCGCCGTCGTGCGCCCTGGCACACGCTTCCGTTTTGGCGCAACTTGATTCCAAGAAACGCGGAAGCGCAGCCGGCCCCTTATTTGATTGGCGTTTGTGTGCGTCATCGCCAATATCCCGCGTGGCAGACTGGTCGAGATTTGGAATGAATAGCTAAAGTGATGCGCGAACCGAAAGTCAAAATGCGATGTCCGTTAAGCGCTGGATTCAATAATAGTGTTTGGAGGTAACATGCTCGAAAAGGAATTGGCAAAAGATTGGACGCAATCTGGAATCTCGACAGGAGATACGGTTTTGCTGCATAGCGATCTGAGGCGAATTATCAGGCGATTTGTGAGGCAGGGAGAGCGAATAACTCCAGGGCAGATTCTGGATTCCTTTCTGGACGCAGTTGGGCCTTCCGGAACGCTGCTCCTGCCCTTGTTCAATTTCGATTTCACCAAGGGGGTGCCGTTCGATATGCGAAGCACTCCGTCGCAGATGGGGGCGCTTACCGAGGCCGGCAGGTTGCATCCCCAAGCCGTTCGCACCGGTCATCCGATTTACTCCTTTGCGGTTATCGGGCAGCATGCGAAACGGTTTGAAAGAGTGAACAACTTCAGCGGCTATGGCAGTGATTCGCCGTTCGCCATCCTTCGGGAGTTGGGGGGCAAAATATCGGTCTTGGACCTGCCTGACAAACATAGCCTTACCTTCGTTCACCATGTCGAGGAAATGCATGAGGTTCCGTATCGCTACCATAAGACCTTCGCGGGAGACTACACGGATTCCGACGGTCGCACGGGAAGAAGAACTTATGGCCTATTCGTCAGGAACGTGGAAAAAGGAGTTCTTAGCGGAGGCCCTATCGGCGAATTGATGTGGGAAAAGGGTGTCTATAAAGGCTGTCTTCCCAATGAGGGCACGGGCCTAAGGGTGGCCTCAGCGAACAGTGCCTACGACCTGATTGCCGAAGTAATCACGTCCGGCAAAGCAATGGGCATGCTTTACAGCATCGCCGGAGAGGATTCGGCATGAATGATCTGGGAACCTCTATGCACAGCCTATGCGCAGAGCTGTTTCCCATTTGCCGAAGCATCACTGGCAGCGGCGTCAGGAAAACCTTGTCCATCATCAAGGGACACCTTCCTAATTTGACCCTGCACGAGGTTCCCAGCGGAACACGGTGTTTTGATTGGGTGGTTCCGAGAGAATGGAACATCCATGACGCCGCAATTATTGATCAGGATGGCAAGAGAATCGTGGATTTCAAAGAGTCCAACCTTCACATCGTCGGGTACTCCATTCCGGTCAACAAAACCCTGCCGCTCGAAGAGTTGGACCAACATCTACACTCACTCCCCGATCAACCCCAGGCCATTCCTTATGTGACGTCTTATTACCACGAACGCTGGGGGTTTTGTTTGCGCCATGACCAACGGATGCGCTTAAAACCGGGCAATTACAAAGTGCATATCGACAGCGAATTATCCGACGGTTTCCTTACCTATGCGGAACTGCTACTACCGGGCGCCAGCGCGAAGGAAGTGTTTATATCAAGCTACATTTGTCATCCGTCCATGGCCAATAATGAATTGTCCGGACCGGTGGTGACGACCTTCCTGGCCAGGTGGCTGGCCGCTCTGCCCGCCAGGAGATATACTTACCGAATTGTTCTGATTCCGGAAACGATCGGTTCGATTGTGTATCTGAGCAGACACCATGCTGCGATGAGAGAGAATATTGTCGCCGGCTTCAACGTGACCTGCATCGGCGATGATCGCGCTTATTCCTATTTGCCGTCGCGGCACGGAGCTACCCTGGCAGATCAGGCGGCTTTGCACACGCTCCAACACCTGCATCCGGAATTCAAACGGTATAGTTTTCTGGACCGCGGAAGCGACGAGCGGCAGTACTGCAGTCCGGGAATAGACCTGCCGGTCTGTTCTGTGATGAGGACGAAATACGGGCAATACCCGGAATACCATACCTCGCTGGATAATCTGGATTTGGTCACGCCCACCGGCTTGTTCGGCGGCTATGACGTGTTGCAAAAGACCATTGAGTGCATCGAACGAAATGAAACGTTGCGGACCACGGTGCTGTGCGAACCGCAAATGGGCCGGCGTGGTCTGTATCCGACATTGAGCCAGAAGGGCAGCGGGTCACAAGCCAGGCACACGATGAATTTTCTGGCTTACGCGGACGGAAAGCGAACGGCCCTTGAAATTGCCGATATTATCAACGTTCCTTTGTGGGAACTGATCAATACCATCGAACGCCTCAAGGAAGAGGGAATCCTTGAAGTGGTCGCCTGATTTGGCTCCCAAAGGCGCCAGACGGGCTGCTGAGCCTGAACTCGTAAAGGGGGGTCAGTCCCGGAATTCGGAATTCCCTCATGCTTCAGCCTCTCCATTATTGTTTTCACAGACCTGCTCCAGCCGACTCTTTTAAAGTGCGGGTTCTTCCCCCTCGGTTCCCTCCTGTTGGTTCAGGGGTTTGGGATTGAACAGGAGGAAAGGGAGATAAAGGAGAAATAGCATCACGCGAGCCGACGATCGAGGATTTGCGGGACTTGTGCCGCGAGCTGAACCATCGAGGCGCGGATCTCGGCCAGTTGACTATCTTCCACCTCCAGTGCCGCCAACCCGCGCACCAGTAAACGCCCGGCTTCCACAAGTGCCCTGCAGCCACTTCATGCCGATCTGGCGCGCCATCGACCCCAGTCTTGGACTCAGCTTGCTCACCCGTTAACCCTGACTACTGCTTTGCGGCACTGACTCTGCTGCCGCCTTCGCGAAGCGGCACACAGCCGTGTTCCCGCAAATGGCCGAGCAACGCCCGGCGTTTCATGCCAGCACCAGTTCCGCCGTTTCAGCCTGCGGATCCAGCCAAAACGCCACCCTCAAGAAAGTCCTGGCCGAACAAATCAGTTCAAAATGCCGCGAATGTGTTGATGACTTTGCCCTGGACATCGCTGCATGAACGCTTCACTGTCTGGTAATGGACAACATGAGTAAACTGGCAAGTCAATTCCGACAGCCAGCAGGGCTGCTCGGCAGGCTCAATTTGGCGAATATGAACCGTCGCCATTCCAAATTAACTGACTGGGGATTGACGCATATCTCGATTGAAAAACACTACACGATTCTCGATGTGGGCTGCGGCGGTGGGAGGACTATTCGCAAGCTCGCCGCAATCGCGCTGGAGGGCAAGACTTATGGCATCGATCATTCCGAGGAGAGTGTAGCGGCATCCCGCAGAACAAACAAACAGTGGATCGAGATGGGCCGCGTCGAAATCTGGCACGAATCTGTGTCTCAGTTGCCGTTCTCCAACAACATGTTTGTTGTCGCCACCGCGGTAGAAACACACTTCTACTGGCCTGACTTAGCTGCTGACATGCGAGAGGTCTTACGCGTACTGAAACCCGGCGGAACGCTCATCATCATAGCGGAGGCCTACAAAGGCGGGAAATATGATAAACGGCTTCAAAAGTTCGTAGATGTGATGAATAAGACGGCGTCGAAGTATTCACACCTGAATGTTGATGAGCATCGCGATCTCTTCTCAAAGGCTGGTTATTTAGATGTTCAGGTGTTCGAGGAATACGACAAAGGTTGGATCTGTGCAACAGGTAAAAAACCCTCACAGCCGTGTGTCGGATAAGAACGCTCTGTCGAGAGGATGCGAGTTGGCTGATCAGCAGCACTTGACAGTTGCCCCGGCGGTCAGGAAATGGCATGATGCACACCCAGAGTTTTCCGAGCTTTGCGGTGCTGTCGGGGTGCCCGTGCGAACTATTGATCATGATACGTAATATAATTGAATTGTTGAAATTAGGCAGAATCGAGTTTGGCGGCTTCTCGGTCGGTGTCATGTTTTCGGGGGCTCTGAGTCTCCGCCCAAGCGCAATGAACTCCGCGGATATACTCGCGCTATTTGCACTTTCGATATTCGCAACCCTGTGGGGATTTGCCCATAACGACTGGTGTGATGTGACGCTCGACCGACGATCCCCAGCACTCTTGGGTCGCCCTTTAGTATGCGGATCGGTCTCGGAACCGACTGCTCTGTCGCTGATCGTCTGCTGTATCCTGGCGAGTTTCTGTATCATAGCGCTGAGCCACAGTGGTTTGGGCGCTTTTGTTCTCCTAGCTTCAGTAACCCTGGGTTGGCTGTACAACGAACTCAGCAAGAAACTCCCCGGCTCCGACATGTTCTTCGCCGCCTCCAGCGCTCTCCTGTGTCTTTTGGGAGCCCTGTGGATCGCTGGTCGCAGCCAACCCTCCAGGCAGACCTGGAACCTGGTATGGACTGTTGTCGTCATTCATTTCATCGACCAAATCGTCTTCAACACTGGCGCAGCCTTGAAAGATATAAAGAATGATCTCGGCTCCGGAGTCGTCAACATGGCTGTTGTCTCAGGCGTGGATGTCGGCAGCAATGACGAGTTGACCATTTCGCATAAGTTCCAAGCCTATCTCATCCTGTTGAAGCTGCTTTCCTTGTCGGTCCTTTTCGCTTCCCCTCTGCTGACCGGCACCCCGTTCACATCCCAGCAGGCATTGCTTCTTGTCACAACCGCCGCAGCCTCGCTCTGGCTAACGCTGCAGGCGCTGGATATGAAGGTCTTTGACCGAGATCAGATTGGCCGGCGTTGGCTTAAGCAGGAGGCTGTCAGCAAACTCCTAGTGCCAATCCTCCTCCTCCAAACCGTCGGCTGGCAATGGTGCCTGTTCCTGATCTTGGTCCCCCTCGGCTGGTTCCTCGCCTGGAATGCGGTGTTGTATGGAAGAGCTGCTTCCTTGAATAAGGGATTCTGACTTCTGATGATAGGTGCTCGTTAAATCGTAAAGCACTGACTCGAACGGTAAACCGTCAAGGTCCGCAGCGCATGCCGCCAAGTGGTTTTTCCACGCGGATCGGGCAAACCTAGATTCGGGCCCGCTGATCGCCTGGCTTGGGTTGGCTTGGCTTGTTGCGCCTCTGGCAACGCTCGCAAGACGTCCTGCTGCGCTTCCAACCCCAGCCCGTCATCGGTTGGCATCGGCTTGGATTTCACATTCTCTGGCGTTAAGAATCTCGCCGACGCAGTGGAAGGTCGCCGTTAGCCGTTAATTCATGACTTGATCAGTTTGGTGTGCCGCATGCGGCAGTCCAATCCTGCGTGGGGCACTCGGTGCATCCATGCGGAACTGGCCACACTGGGCACTCATTTGCGCAGCGGTTCCACCACTATAACATCTGCTCCCAGCTTTGGATCGAACGTTTCCAAAGCCATCGGATGGTTGATCACGGTGTTGCTGAAATCGTTTCGCAGGCTGGAGCCATCGGCAAACTTCATCACTGAAACCGCGATGGAGAAATCATTCGTCTGGAAGCCGATCAGAATCTCGCTGATGAATTTGCGGGCGGAAGCGCTCTTGGGCTGAAGCCTTACTTCCAGTGTGGAATTTGTTTCCGCGGCGGATAGCAAACTGAAGAGCCTCTCCATAGTTGCGCGGTCGCGGGGGAAACTGGCATCCAACAGGGCCAGCGCGTCTTTCAACGGACCGGGGAGTAGGCCGGTGAGCGGGTACTTTTCAGCCCGCTTGAGCCGCGGGTAGATGAGCAGCAGTTGATCCGGTTGGCGAAGCGCGATGGTCTGCGCCGGTTGGCCTATCTCCCAGCGAAACCGATCCGGCACCGCCACCCACACCTTGCCGGTGGCTACCAGCGGCTGGGTTAACACATTAAGCGAACGCGTCTGAATGAAATCGGCAGACCAACTTTGCACGTTGGTCTGCGCGGCGAACCAGCGGTTGAACTGTGCATCAAGGTCAACAGCCTGCGAAGAAGTTGCCGCGACGATTAGGGGGATCCAAATGCAACATCGCAGCGCGCGGGAGATTCGCGCGGCCTGTGCTTCGTCCGAATGGGAAAGAACGGATGCCATTTAGGTAAATCCTGGTAAATCCGAGGCTCGAATGCACGGCGAATTTGCTGTTAACTCAAGTTTCGCACACGGCTGGTTCTTCTGGTTGTGGGCAGGAAATCGTGCGCAGCCGGTGGACGCAGATGAGAGCTTAACCCGGTTTTGAGAGCCGACGGGCTGTGGGTTGCGCGCCGCCCGGCACCCGGCACGGCGAACGTTTTGCTGGCGTGAACGTGGCGGGATATTCCCATGCAGATGCCCTGCATCTCCCTTACACCTTCCTTGCACATCGCTTTCTCTCATCCCGCATTTGCCCCGACTCGGGGGCGCTTCTACTGGTCCAGTGCCGGTTCTTGGAGCGGGGCATTTGCCCAAGCAATGCGCACAAGCTTCTTGGCTTCCCAATCGTTCTCCTGTGGCCACATGCGGATGAAGATGTGCAAACCAGACAGGGACACGCCATACTTTCTAAGGGTCTAGTTGTGTATTGATTTGCTTCACAGCTTTGACATTGCGCAAACCAGAGGCAAATCGTTACTTTGATAGTGCAGCTTTGAACAATTCACGAGGATGGGTGGATGGGTTGAAAATCTTCTGCGGACTGTTTGTCCCTGCCTGATTCGGTTTGCCCGAAAACTGGAAGGCATCAATCTTCTCCATCAACCCAGTGACAGGCTGCAGGCTTGCAAGAAACGCATCCCATTCACTGCCTCTCTCCGCATCGAGGCCATTGCGCCAAAGACAGTATCGCATCAGTTCATCCCCGATCAACGCCACCTTGCCAATATGCTCTGCTTGAAACGTTTCATCGGGTTTGGCCCAACTGGCATAACATGTAAAGGGTAAATGGGTTGCGTTCGTTCTCTCCACAATTCCGGTTTCCCAAACCAACTGCTTGAGCGCCGCATTCCAACGGCCATTGCTGTGAGTAGGAGTTGATGGCAGAGACAGCCGAACCGTAAGATAATCGGCGTGACTGAATCCCAAGTCGAATTCAAGCAGATGGCCAAGCGCATCCGTCGCCACCTCCGATGGCTCCGGCTGTTTGAGGTCGGGCTTCAGTTTCTTATCCTTTTTCCATTGTTTGAGTTTGAGACGGTAAAACTCCGTGCTGGCGAGATATTTATCAAACGATTCGTTCATCGTTGACTCATCGGCAAGAAAGGAGAGGAAGGCGGGCACGGGTTCGGCATCCGGCACACCCATCTTGCGGGCCAGCAATCGTCGTGACCACGTCAACAACATTTTCGGGTCATCGCTGATTGCAGAACCTAGTATTTCCGGAAGTTCTCCCGCTGTGAAATATCCCCGTTCCTGAAGGTATTGGCCGAACCGGACATTACATTCCTCGCTGGCATTGGTTTTGTAGTCGCCGGCAAGCTGCCCCGCCCACCAATAAGTGCTGAAATTCTTTAGATCGCGCCGAAAGTCCACGTTTAGGAAGCGACGCAATTTATCGTAGCCCGGCTTCCGCCCCAATTCCATCTGGCTCCAGCCAAGAATCAAATCCCCCAACCGGTCGGCTGCCTTGGACCGCTGTTCGGACATGCCGACCAAGTCGTCATTGCCACGGAACCGCTCCTCATAAAACCCCACCTCTCCCAGACTGGTGGCCAAGTGGCTGTAGGTTCCCGCGCCGCCGACATCAGATGGCAGTTTATTTTTAAATTCACCCCGGACCTCATGACGATCTCCGTCGTTGATCAGGCTCTGCGCCGGATATAGGGCGGTGATTGCCGCCATTTCATCCTTGTCAAAGGACGCGTAATTAGGAGTCGCCGTATTTGTATTCACGCCGTCCGCACGGTAAAAGACCAGCGTTCGATCGAGGAGGTTGCCCCGGGGGGTGAGTTGGACAATGTATTCGTTGTGCGGACAGCCCGTCACCACGAGGGCCATCACCGCAAGAGCAAAAGGTAGGACTGATACTGATAGGAAATTGTTTTCTGATGCACCTGTTGTACCTGACGCTGCGCGGATGATGAAGAATTGTTTTTTGCTCTTACTCATATCGGGGCGACCTTATCAGTGGGAAAGTGGTTGGGCAAGGGCTTTTTTTTTGTCGTCCATGATCCTCGCGCGAAAAATAGTTACGTTGAGCAAAGCTGAGCTGCACGGGCGTTCCGTCGCTTCTGGCATTTCATACAGATTCTAGCTTCCTATGGAACCGCGCCACATGTAGATCATTGCCTGCGCCGGTCCACCCCTGCCACACGCCATTGGGGGGAAATCCTTAAACTGCAATAAAATGGCAAACATTGGCGGTGGACACCCTCGGCAAGGTCTGTCAGAATTTGGCTGCAATGAATGAGCGTAAAAGTCAGTTCTCCCTCACCGGCGCAGCGTCGCTAAAAGCCGGCGTGCCCAAAGGCAATGTCTCATCAGTTCAAAGTTCCGTCACCCAGGTTCGTAGCGAGGTGGGAGCAATATGATGCCTCCAAATCGGTTATGGGTGGTTGTGGCAGGTTATACAGCGCTGCTGGTGGGGGCGCAGATGAGCATCGCGGCAGATTCTTCGGTGTCGCAATACACCAGCAGTTATTATTATGTCAGCAACGGAGAAGGTGGCGCTCGTAAAGTGGAAGCGGATCCGGCCAAAGCGGCCCCAGATTGGTGGTATGTATATTTTTACAAAAAGGGCGAGGTGGCCGATGGATCGAAAAAGGGCCGCTGGGGTGCCGATTCCGAACGGACCTTGCCCGAGCTGCTGGCGTATGTTAAACGCATCCAGGAAGCGGAACTTAACGACAAGTACCCCAACCCCAAGGTGGTTTGCACCTGGCTGAATGCCTTTTACCCGGTGGCCTATTATTACAAAACCTCCAGTGATTCCGGAAAGGATAAAAGGGCCAATCCCAAGACCAGCACCGAGGCTGCTTCCAAGCCAAATGATAATGGAACCGGGGCCGATAAGATTCCCTGGCCGCAGCAGCGCACCCGGTATGAATGGGTGCTGACCAGAGCCGATAATTTGCGTACTACTTACGATCTGATCCGACAGATGTCTTCCAGCGGCGCATCCGAAAACAATCCGTTCCGCAATGTGGGCACGGTATTGATGGACTATCTGGACACCACCAAGTTTGCGCTCGACCGGGCTGAAGAGGTGCGTCGCCAAATTCTGGCCGGCGTTACGCCAGCCCAGGATGAGCTGAATACGATGCTGGACCAGATCACGGCCAGCCTGGACAAGTCCAGGAACTCGTTTGGCACCCTGCAGAATTCCACGCCTGACTTCTTTGCTCACAGTGTGGCTGGAGCTGCTGCGCCAGCGACGGACAAGACTCCCGGAACGGCATCGGCGGACGATGATGCGCGCCAGCTCGAAGCGCTCAACCAGCAGCTCATCGAAGCATCCACAAAATTCGATCCCACCAACATGAATGCGGCGCTGGCCAGGATCAACACCATTGCACGGCAGATGGTTCAGTTGTTGAAAAAAACTCCCGACATGGATCCAAAACTATGCCGAGCGTGGCAAGCCATGGTGGAAATCACTGATGCCAAAAACAGCGCCACGCCCGAGACGAAATTCCAGGAAATGTTGGAAAAGATGATGGATCTAACGAAATAATAACAGATTCAGAGTGGAAGTGGCACTCCGCTGTTTATCCCGATATTTGTAGCCAACGACGCAAGTCGGTGGTCCCGGAATCTCCGGCATCCATGTGACCCATCGAGATGGCGAAAGCCCGGTGTGGCACCCTATTGTCGCTTCGGTGCTGGGCCTCTTTCGCCACATCTTCACCATCAAACGAGAAAATGCTTGTTCAAGCGACTTGGATTCGAGCATAATCAAAATAGACGTTTGACTAGCAAGAAGTTCGATTAATGTATGTGTATTAAGTTATTGATCAGTCCGATCTCTGTTGAGGAGGCGCGAGTGGTCGCCAGCGCTGGTTGCGACCTGATTGATATCAAGAATGTCGCCGAGGGTTCATTGGGAGCCCAGCCTCCCTGGGTGATAAAGCAGATTGTTTCAGAGCTTTCCGGAACCGGTGCCACTTTCAGCGTGGCTTTAGGCGACCTTCCGAACAAGCCGGGAACGGCCGGACTGGCGGCCTACGGGGCGGCCCAGTTGGGAGTGGGCTACATCAAGGCTGGTCTTTACGGAGCGACCAATTACGACGAGGCGCTGGCGGTGATGAGCGCCGTCGTGCGATCGATCCGACTGGTCAGCGGCGATATTCTAGCGGTAGCATCGGGCTACGCTGATTATAAGCGTTTTGGAGGAGTTAGCTGCGACGAACTGGTGGCGGCTTCGGCGAAGGCTGGCGCGGACGTGGTGATGGTTGACACCGCGATAAAGGACGGGATGAACCTGTTTGACGCACTGACTCTTGAGGAGATTAAGGATTTTATCGATGCAGGTCACGACGCCGGAATGAAGGTGGCGTTGGCCGGCTCGATTGGCTTGGATCACGTAGATGCTCTATGCGAGCTTGCACCGGACATCATCGGCGTTCGCGGAGCTGTCTGCGATGGGTTGAATCGCAAGAATCGGATCATCGGCGAAAAGGTTGCACGCTTGTACAGCTACGTTCGTTCGCACGCCGTTCCCGACAAAGCGTTTGCCGTTTGTGGCGGAGCGGGCTTGCCACTCAATCCCGTCATCTGAATGGCGGCGCTTGTTAGGATCGTTAAGCTGGGGGGTGCCGTGCTCACTCGCGATGGTTGCGAAGGATTATTCTATTGGGAGAACGTTAGGCGAATCGTGCATGAGCTTCTGCCTTACTGTGATAGTTGTCTGCTGATTCACGGAACGGGTCTGGTCGGGAAACGTCCAGCAGTGGAAAATGAGTATTTCAGCACCGGAAGGATCCCCGCTGCCAACCAGCGACTCGCGGTGGGGGTCCGAAACTCCTTACGCGAGCTCAACCGCCGAGTTTTGCAGGTGCTGCTGGAGGCGGGCGTCCGCGCGCTCCCGATGGACACCCCACAGTATTTTGAGGAGGGGGGCAACGGGCTGCGACATTCTGGCTTGGCCGCGAGTTTAGCACAGGCAACCAGTCGCGGTTTGGTGCCTGTTTTTTACGGGGATTTGATGCCGCAATCGGATGGCAGTTTTCAGGTAATCTCAAGCGATGCAATCATGTCCGTCTTGGTTCGTGCGTTGCGTCCACAAGAAACGTATATGTTCACGGATGTCGAGGGTGTTTATGGGGGGGCGGATGGGGAGTCGGGACGCAACGGTGCTGTGATCCGGACGATCTCCGAGTCGAACATAGCTCAGATGCGTCGATCTGCCCGAGACGAAACTGACGTGAGCGGCGGCATGGGAAAGAAGGTCGAGCATGCGTTGAATATCGCCCGCTCTTGCGGGTTCTGCACGATTGCAAGTGGACTGGTGCCTGGGAACGTTGCCAAGGTACTTGCAGGAGAGGATGTGATCTGCACTCGGGTGGTGAGCGATACACAATCGCGAAGCCGCTGAATGATGGCCGTCACCCCGAGACTTTTTTACGGTCTTTGTGGGGAAGGACTCGGGCACTTCTCACGAGCCGCCGTGCTTGTTCCGCGCCTGCTCGATGCGGGCTATTCAGTCGAACTGTTTGCGTCGAGTCGGGTTGCCGACCTCTGCAGTAGCCGATTCAGCGGGTGTTGCGTCCATCGAATTCCCGGGTTGCGCCTGCGCTACCGTGCCAACCGCCTCGACGTGCCGCGAACGGTTCTTAGCTGCATTGACATGGCGCTGCGGGGAGCACGAGCTTCGCTGTATGTTAGAGAACAAGCCCGGCTGCGCCTGCCAATTGCAGCTATCAGTGATTATGATCCCGTGGTGGCGTGGGCAGCGGCGGCGATTCGCTTACCCTTGATCGCCCTCGACCACCAACAGATTGCCACGGAGTGTCCGGTCGATTTGGGTTCGTCGGCGCGACTTGCTCTCTCGCTTCTTCGGTTGTCGAACCGGATGACTTACCGGCAGCCAAACCTGCGGATCATTACCTCCTTTTTTCAGGCCCCACTCCGAGAGCGGCGCGGGCCAACGACCCGAACGCTTATCGCGCCGGTGCTGCGCCCAGAGGTTGTGCAGCGGCATTCCGCCTGGGGGAAGCACCTGGTTGTGTATCAAACCTCGCGCACTTTGGAATGGCTGGACCGCATCCTTAACGCAATCCCGGGGGAAAAGCGGGTGTATGGCGCTGGGGAAAAGCAGAGCGGCCAAACCGAGCATGCGTTTGACGAGAACTGCTTCCTGGAGGACTTGGCTTCCTGCCGGTTCGCACTCGTGAACGGCGGACACACCACCATCAGCGAGGCTCTTTACTTCGGCAAACCCATCCTCTGTTTTCCGATCCGGGGACAGGCCGAACAGGAGATGAATGCCCATTACGTAGCCAAATTGGGTTTTGGCAAGGACTACCGGCCCGCCTCGGGAGAGGTGCCGGATTTCGGCGAGTTCCTGAGTCAGGAAGAGTCCATCCGGGAGAGAATTGCGCGGCGTTCTGATCGTTGCGGAAACGACGAACTATTGCGGACGGTGTTGGGTCGGTTAGCCGAATGGTCCGGCAAGGTCTGAGGAGGCAGCCCATCGACACAAGCCAGCGCACGAAGCCAGGCAAACAACCACTCAATCAGGAGGGGTAACCGCTGGCAGGCGTCCCCGCCTGTTCGGTCAACGGTCCGACTTGCATCGCCAACGCCATCGGTGTGGCCCCGATCAACATCAGTGGTTTGCTGGCCTTGGGCATTTCCTCCAACAACACCCTTCGCTCGTCCCAGTCGGCTGCTTCGTCAAAATAGAGAATATCCCCTTCCTGCAACCGCGGGAAGACGAACTCAGCCGCGTGCCTGGTCGGTTCATACAGATCCAAATCAAAAATGAACACGCGCTGAGTTCTGGCTTTCTCCGTGGAACAAGTCGCTTCGATTCTGCTAGCCGAGACCGTATCCTCGATTCTTCCCACGATCCATTCGATACGGGGATCGGACAGGGCGGGCGGCCTGCCGTCGGCATCAAAAGCCCCAACGGCGAAATGTCGCCAGGCGCAGGGCAATCCAGTGAACGTGTCAAAACCGTACCATTTGTTAATCAACGTGCAGCGTGGCAACCACCATTTTGGTGTATAACCATAGGCGACGCCGAATTCCAGAACAGAAACCTGCGAGTCTTGCCGCAAACAGGAAAGCATGCGATGCCATAATCGTTCGCGTGTCGCAAAGAAGACAGTGTCAGTGCCGAACTTTCTGATCACCCAGAGCGAGTATTCCAAGGACTGACCAAACTGTACCGCATTGCGGAAAAACACAATCGGAAGCCGGCGGCAGACGGAAATTGCAGCGAGCGCAACGTGACCTTTTACCCGTTTCAGGGCTCTGGCCAAAGTGGTGGCGGCGGGATCCATTTACGGGCAAATAATGCGTTGTGAAAACCACAGAAATCAATGATTATTGACTAATAGTTCATGATCTGCGCAATGACGAAACTCGATGGAGGCCACTATGGCTTTTAGCTTGCGATCCGGCACTTTGGCCGAAAGCATGGCCAAGAAGTTCGGTTTCTTCAAGACATTTATCACTCGCCGGCCGGTGTGGTGCTCATGGCAGCTAACCGACGACTGTAACTTCCGTTGCAAGTTTTGCACGGCCTGGAAAAAACGGGCGGATGACCGGGAACAGACACTCGAGCAAATCGAACAGTCTGCCGCCAGGCTTGCGCGTATCGGCACCATGGTGGTGAGCATGACCGGAGGCGAGCCCCTGGCCCGCCGAGACCTGCCGGCAGTCGTCCGGGCGATTAACCGTTACCATTTTACGTTCCTTAGCACAAACGGTTCAATGGTTACGCGCGAGCGAGCTCGTGCTCTGGCCGAGGCCGGGTTGTGGGGGATTGGAGTCAGTCTGGACTACGCGGACCCGCGACGCCATGATGCCGCTCGAGGACATGAAGGTGCGCACAGACAGGCGATCGAGGCGCTCAGGATTCTCCAGGAAGAACGCATCGGAGGCCGGCCCCGGGTGAACCTGATGTTCACGCTCATGCGCGATAACTTCGACGATCTGCAGGAGATTGCCGAGCTGTCCAGACGTCACGGTTGCGCTTTTCGCGTCCAACCGTACTCGGTTCTTAAGACAGGGGACAAAGAGCTGGTGTACCCTCTTCCCGCGTCGAAGCGCCTCCTTGAACTGCGGCGCCAGCACCCAAACTTCGCAACCAATCCGGTTGTCCTCGAGAAGTTTGACACGGCGCTGGCCGAAGGTGTGCCTGGCTGCGTGGCGGGGCGATTCATGCTCAATATTGATCCTGTGGGGCGCGTCGCCAAATGCCCTGAAGATCAGACTAACCCGGTGGGGCACATTCTGGAGGATGATGGCCCGACGCTGGTTCGTCGTTTAAAGGAGCGACACCGCAGCAACACTTGCAAGGCTTGCTGGTACAATTGCCGGAACGAGCTCGAAGTCTCCTACACCCTCCGGGGTATGTTCTACGGAGGAAGACGCAATTTCGGCGACAGTTGAGCCTGCCCACTTTCTCTTTCGACGGTGAAGTCGCGTGCCATTCGCGAGATGGCTCTTCTCTCGTCACACGGCACCGGTCATCCCCAAGACTGGTGGTTTTCACGCAAGTAAATTCTGCAGCTCGGCAAACATGCTCAGTGTCCGCGCTCTATGATTGCGCGCTTCAGCAAGAAGCTTCTCCACGAGACGATCTCGGCTCGACTTCTCAACGACAAGACGCAGCCGCTCGACCAGGTCGGCGTCCGAGTCAAATCGGTCGATGAGACATTCCTCGCACGAGTAGTCCTGAAACAGCCCCCGGTATTTATGGGACCAGCCGGTGCCAATCGCCGGCGTCCCCAGCGAAAGCGCGCCGACGAGCGCATGGTAGCGCGAGCCAACCACTGCCCTGCACGCACCCAGAATCCCTTTGGCTTTACGTGGCGGCGGATCGAACACCTTTAGGGGCCGCGTTGCAGATTCCTGGAGGGATCTGGCAAGAGGCCGGTCCTCGGTATCATGCACGAGGATGCATGGCTCCAGGCCTTGGTCCCAAATCCAGTCGAAGCATCTCTGCAGCGCCGCTACGTAGGTCGAGCCGGCTTCGGGCGGGGTTTTGTCTATCATTCGCTGGCTGGGCACGACGCAGACGCGATGGGCCCATTCATCAGGGCAGTCAGGCACCTGGGGCGGTACGAGAATCGAGTAATCCGGCGCAATTCTGATACGCGCCGGCGGGCAGCCCAAATCGAGCGCATGCTGCCGGGATACAGATTCTCGAACGAAGATCAAATCGGCCAAATGCAGTATCCCAGCGGCGACGGAAGCCACCCGGCGATCTCGAAACGGGCCGAGGGACTGGGGAAGCATCACGATCTTTCCCCCGGCGCCACTGAATAATTGGTACATCAGTAGGCGCAGACTCTGAACTTTGGCCAGGGCGGCCCAAGGGTCGCCAAACTGGTATCCTGAACAGTCCAGAATGACCTCGGGTTTGCCGTGGGCCAAGACCTGTGCAAGGCGGCAGGCGGCTTGCCCGAGCATTTGACCGATGTTTGATGGTCCCCAGAACTTGGAAGCTGGCGTGTTCAACCCTGCCGGCATGGGCAGATAGTATGCACCACTCAGCCTCTGCTGCAGAGCCTCGACCATGAGCCGGTCCCCTTTGTTGACCCAGCAGGGGCCGACAATCTGAAGAACCTTCCGCCTCATAAAGCCGAGCATTCCCCACGGGCACGGGGCGTCCCCCCTGGGGAATCGGCCCTCACGCCTTCCTCCGGACGGTGGCAAAGTCCGACATCTCGCAGAGCAGTTGTTTCTGCGCGTCCGAAATCTGAAGCCGGTTCACGTCCTGCTTGGTCAGTTCATTATACTCCTCGGCTAGGCGGCGCGAGTAGGCAAAGCCACCGTACTTAACCACCATGTCATAAACTCTGCCTTTGCTTGCTTCGTCGGCAGCGCGAGAATTAAGAATGCGGATGAGTTCGGCACGGTCTGCATCGCTGGCATATTGCAGCAGGTAGTTGATTAGCAGCGTCCGGCGACCGGTGGTGATATCCTCCCCCGCCACCTTGCCCCAAGCTTCGGAATCCGGAGCCATATCGAGATTATCTCCGCGCAAGTGGTAGCCCACCAGCAGGTTTTCGCCAATACGTTCGAGGACGGAGATGTCTTCCGTGGGCGCACCGGCGATCAATCCGGCGTAACGGAGCGGTCCACGAAAGGTAAGAAACGCGCAACGCGACACTGTTTCCTGGAGGTACTGATCAACCGTAACGCAGTTGACATTGCTCTCGGTCCAGTAGAGCTCCTCGATCTGGCCAAACGCCATTTGGATAGTCTCCCAGGAGAGAGCGTTGAGCAGTCGCAAAACGAGATCCTGCTTCAGGTTCAACTCATTGTTGAAAAAGACGGCCTCAGCGATGGCAAACCCCGTGCAGGCTGCGACGTTGGCGCCAGGAAATCCGTGCAACCGATGGGCGCAAGGCCCTCCACGGCGCAACTCCGAGCCATCAATGTAGTCATCCATCATGATGGAACTGTCTTCCATGCATTCGATCGCTCCAAGCAACAGTTCGCAAGCTCCAGGGTCGGCGCCGTAGGACTCGAGGATAAGGCAGACCAGAAGCGGCCGAAGTCGCTTGCCGCCACGGTCAAGGTATTGCTGGGTAGGCAGAAGGATGGCCTCGGTCATGGCCGCAGTGTCTTGGTCGAACAACGCCACCTGGCCTGAGATCCGCTGGAAAAAGCTCCGATCGATCTGTGCTGGCCAGGAGTTGCGGATGCCGCGGAGGATGCCTTCGAGGTGTGCGTCGTGGAAACGCCGCAACCCCGGGGACATCTCGCTGAGCACTGCGTTGGGATTTCTCACGAGATAACCTTCTCTTTCCCCAGGCATCCGGCCAGTCGGGCGACGAGACCCGAAGCCCCGCCGATTTGGCGCATCCGGTCGGTGAACAACCCAAAGAAGCGGTGCTCTTGATCCTCCAGCCATGCCAGGTCTGCTGGCATCCAACCGGAGCGCACCTTCGCCAACATCTGTTGATGGAGCGCCGCGAGCGTCACCAGACCGTTGCCAGCCTCCGGCCAGCCGAGGTCTCTCTGCAGAAAGGAAGTTCCTGGAAGTGTGATCGGAAGCAAGGCTTTTCGGTGGTACTCGTCTAGGTCAGGAACAAGCTGTCCCAGAATGGCGCGCCGTTCACAGCGCAGCTTTATCGAAAGCGTCAGCCACGAAACAGCCTCTTTGAGCTGCTGTACCCTTCCTTCGTCCCACCCGGCGATGATGGCTCCCATGATGATCGGGGATAGAAAATAGGTGCACAGCGCATTAATGGAGTTCTGGAAATACTGCTCCTGTGATACGCGATTCATCCTCGCACCAATCCACTTGAGCAACACTCCGCGGCTGATCCCCCAAGTAATGTAGATGTTTTTGATCCATCGGTGCGTGCGGATGAGCGTGTTTTCGTCCACTTTCAAGGCATTCCGGATCAAAAGATGACGGGGATAGAGGCCCAGATATTGGCCAGCGAACTTCACTTGCGTCAGTCGCGAGCAACGGCGGGGGGCTGGATCCGGTTCGCAGAACGCATCGTGAAAACTGTAGTAGTCCTCGATCAACGACGCAAAGTACGCGTACTCGAGGATGACGATGATGTTTTCGTGCTCGGGTCGAAAGTCGCCAAACTCGCGCAGCGCTTGCAGGTAAATGTGCGAAATTCCGGAATCACGATCCATGAATGGGCCCACCAATTCCGAAAAGCCCTCGGAGAGCGACTCGAAATCCCAAGCCCAACGGGATTGTCCGATGACCTCGCTTTGGAGATAGTCGGCGTCCAGCAACCGCGCGTGTTCCTCGCGCAGGCGGTCCCGTATCCTCCGGCCATCCTCGTCGAGGCAGAATTGCTCGCGGAACCCTTGAATCAAGAGGTCAAGCACTTGCGGCCTCCATCAGGCGGAGTGGCCCGCCCCGTAACGCTAACTCCCTTAGCGCCGCGCTACCCAGTTTCAACAGGTTCGTTGCTTTGATCATTCTGTAATAATACAGCATTGTTGCGAATCTAAACATCGTGACCAGTCGGCATAGCTATCGCAAGGCTTTTCCTGCGAGCGTTTCTTGAGATCCAGTGGAGGGCGATTTGGCCGCGCTGGAAGCGCCCATCCAGATTGGACAACGCTCTGGACGGCGGGATTATGGGATGGGAATCGTTTGGCAGAGGGGAGAGGCATCCTGGTTCCGGAGTGGATAAGGCAGCGGTATCGTGTTGGGGAACATAAAGTAAAGTAGTGGCCGATGCAGATTCTGGCTGGACAACGTACTCGCAGCCTGGCAGAATGCGTCCACAATGAATATTGGTGGAAGGCAATGTTTCCGCTCTGTATCCATGAGCCTGTGCCGCGTGGAAAGACAGTTTTGGACTATGCAGTTGACTCTTGTAACAAGAGAATCGCCCCTAACACGTGGGGTTTTTAAAGGCAAAATGCCTGCAATCCGTTGCGTCACATGCGTGAAGTGCGTATAGCCCTAAGACAGTTTACCATCACATGCCAATCTCACCGATTATGAGCAGTGTTGCAGTGTCGGATTCATCTGCTCCCGCCGCCCGTCTGCGAATCTTTGAAGCTGAGGGGCTCTCCAAGACTTACGATGGCGGGCGGATCCAGGCGCTACAGGGTGTGGACCTGATCATCCACGAAGGGGAATTCGTCGCCATTCTCGGCCCCAGCGGATGTGGCAAGTCCACGTTACTTAATCTTATCGGTACGCTCGAGAAGCCATGCGCTGGGATGTTTTTGTACCGCGGGCGCGCTGTCAATGACTCATTCGATGGGCAGGCCTACCGCGCGCATGACCTAGGCTTCGTTTTTCAAGCATTCCACCTGCTGCCCACCTTTTCTGTCATCGAAAATGTGCAGATGCCCATGTTCGAGACAAACTGGACGGCGAAGGAAAGATACCAGCGGGCTAACGAACTTCTCCGCTCGGTCGGGTTGACCGAGCGCTTGAACGGATTCCCGACACAGCTTTCTGGGGGTGAACGGCAACGGGTCGCCGTTGCTCGTAGCCTGGCCAATCGTCCTTCGGTGCTGTTGGCGGATGAACCCACGGGCAACCTAGATAGCATTAGTGCTGCCGACGTCATGAGCTTAATCATTCGAATCCATCGCGAGCAGCGCATTACCATTCTCCTCGTGACCCACGATCCTGCCGTGGCGAGTCGAGCCTCGCGTGAGATTCGGATGAAAGACGGTAAAATCATTTCCGATTCTGGCGGCATGATCGGCCTTGCGCGGCCGCATTTTTCGGAGGAAGATCCGCAATGAGTTTTTCCATGCCGGTCATTGCGGTGCGAAACCTAATGCGCCGTCCCCTGAGCACTCTGTTTACGGCTATCGGAGTCGCGATCGGCATCACCGCCATCATCGCCATCAGTGGCATTTCCAAAGGCCTTGAAAGGACGTGGCAGCGGGCGTTTGAAGTGCGGGGAGCGGATGTGGTCGTCGTTGGGAAAGGCGGTGGGCTAATGTCCAATTGGCTTGATATGTCGGTTAAAGATCGCATTCTCCGTCTCGATGGCGTGGCCGATGCCACCGCCATCCTTTGGGCAATGCAGTCCATTGAAGATGCTCCGCAAGTGGTGATTTCGGGGCGTGAATGGGGCGGTTTCGGCTGGCAAAACCTCAAGATCATCCAGGGACGCATGCCGCGGGACGAGAATGAAAAAGCCGCCGTGTTGGGCACAACTGCCGCCGAAGTGCTCCATAAGAAGGTCGGGGACACCCTGCAAATCGAACTGGAAGAGTTTACCATAACCGGCATTGTCGATGGTGGCGCCCCACTCGAAAATAGAAGCGTGACGCTGGCGCTTCCGTTGGCTCAAAAAGCTCTTGGTCAGCAGGGAAAGGTGAATTTCGTGAACATCCGCCTGAAACGAGCGGGCGTGGAGTTGGCCGCATCCTCTTTGTGCCGCGAGATCGAATCGGTGTGCCCAAACACTCGTGCCACTCTGGCCCGTGACACCCTGAATAGCAATCGCGGCTTCCGCATGTTGCGGGCCGGAAGCCTGGCGATAACGTTGCTGGCAACAGTGGTCGGCGTTTTCGGCGTCATGAACACGATGTTAATGTCTGTGTTTGAGCGCACACAAGAGATAGGCGTGCTATCGGCGCTTGGCTGGAAGCGCCGCCGAATCATGGTGCTCGTCCTTCTGGAGTCAATGGCTCTCTCTCTCATGGGCTTTGCCATCGGCCTGGGGGCGGGCCTCGTCCTGATCCAGGTTTTGGGTCGCAGTTCCTTGCTCCACGGTTTGCTGGAACCGTATGTCGGACCTGAGCTTGTTTTCATTGCGCTGATGATCGCGATGTTCGTCGGAGTGGCCAGCGGTCTCTATCCGGCTTGGCGGGGTGCGAGAGTTTCTCCAGGCGTAGCGTTGCGATCCTCCTGATCAAGGAGACATGCCACCCCATCCATGATCAATCTCGACCATCTTATTCAAAGCAGGATGTTCCGGCTTCTGTCTGTGGCTTGCGCTGTTTGGATCGCAGCAGGGTTCGCTTGTGTTACGAGCATCTCTGCGCAGTCACTCTCGGCGCACGAACTGATTGCCCGAATGCGGCCCAAATCTACCGGAGGATTCTACGCCCGGCTGCGCATGGAAATTCACGACTCTGCTGCGAGTGTAAAGCCGATCGTACTCCAGGTGCAGATCAAAGGTCGCCGCACGGAAACCTCGCTAGATATACTTTACCAGGTGATTTATCCAAAGGACCGCAAAGGGGAAGGGGTTCTCTTACGCCGGCAAGATGGTAAACCCACCGAGGGTGCGTCCTATGTGCCCGGCGGTAGCATTACGTCATTCGGACCGGGGGATCTGCTGACGCCCTTGTTCGGTTCAGACTTGTGTTACGAAGACATGGACCAAGGCGGTTTCTTCAATTGGGAAAACTTGGCCGAGCTTGGTCTTGCCACGATTGAAAAAAGGCCCTGCATCACCGTCGAATTGAGCCCCAGCAAAGATAGAGATTGTGGCTATACCAAAGTGAGAAGCGTGATTGACACGAAACGGCAGGTTGTCCTGCGCTTGGAAAAGTTCACTGCCAGCAGTGATCCGTTGCATATCATTGAAACCACCCATGTCGTAACAGCCGACAATGGCCGGATTGTGCCAGACAAGTTCACCGTGCTTACGCCAATTCGCAACACGTCCACGCTGATCGAGGGACATAGTCAGAAGGCGGCCACCTATGACAACAGCCAATTTAAGCCGGAGGCATTGTTGCAGTTGACGAGGCCATGAATCCTTTGCCGCGATAATGTTCACGTCGTTTTGGGGGCGATGGGTGTTTCCGGTGGGCTCCGGTTTGCTGGTTCTCTCCAGCCTCTTGGGCTGTCGCGCTTTTGGGCCGCGCTTGCCAAGAGCCAACCTCCAGGAACCGGGGTGGACAGTGCGGGAAGGTCAGGCTGTGTGGCACCTGCCGCAAAGCACAGTCGAACTCGCCGGCGAGGTTCTGGTCGGGACCCGTGCTGATGGCCGCGCTTTCGTTCAATTCACCAAGACGCCATACCCTTTGGTCAGCGGCCAAACCACCAGTAATCGATGGGAGGTCAACTTTCCGCCCGAGGAACGGCATTATTCCGGCTGGGGCAAACCCCCGGAACGGATTATCTGGCTTTACCTTCCTCGTGCTCTTACAGCCCATCCGATCCCGAAGAATTGGACTTGGCGCGAGGACAATACCGGCTGGAAGCTGGAAAACCGCGCCAGGAAAGAATCCTTGGAGGGCTGTTTTAATCAATGACCATGAGATCGCGCTTCTGGTGTGAGAAGAAGTTTGTGGTGTTGCGCCGACAACACAGCGCGGTGGAGAGCGAGATCAACAGTCTGGAACATCACGGACTGAACCGATGCCTGGACTTGGAGATCGATTGAGCGTCGAAGTGGACATTGCCGCCACGTCTGAAATCACAGCCCAATAGATAGCTCATGAACCACGCGCATCACTCGTCTGAGGAAGAAATCTTCGCCGAGGCGCTGCGACTGCCAACTTCCGAGGGCCGTGCGCTGTATCTCAACCATGCCTGTGGCAATGATGAGCCGCTGCGCCGCCGAGTCGAGGCCCTGCTCCATGACCATGCCGGCCGATTCCTGGACAACCCTGCCGCTGAAGTCAGCGCCAGCACCATCTCCGTTGCCACGGGCATGGTGCCCCTGACCGTGAAGCGCGGCGATAGAATTGGCCGCTACAGAATCCTCGAACCAATCGGCGAGGGCGGCTGCGGGGTGGTCTATGTGGCCGAGCAGGAGCAGCCGGTGCGACGGCGGGTGGCCCTCAAGGTGATTAAGCTGGGCATGGACACCCGGCAGGTCATCGCCCGGTTCGAAGCCGAGCGGCAGGTGCTGGCACTGATGGACCACCCCAACATCGCCAAGGTGCTGGATGGCGGGGCGACCGAGAGCGGCCGGCCCTTCTTCGTCATGGAACTGGTCAAGGGCGCTCGCATCACCGATTACTGCGACAAGAACAACCTCTCCACCACCGAGCGGCTCGGCCTCTTTATCCAGGTCTGTCACGCCATTCAGCACGCCCATCAAAAAGGAATCATCCATCGCGACATCAAACCATCCAATATTCTGGTCACGCTGCATGACGGTGTGCCCGTGCCCAAGGTGATTGA
>Ga0194052_1000257_pt1 | contig 37057 bp, 32 predicted proteins | sample SepL226m_MetaG_FD_160117 | JGI IMG/M metagenome (GOLD analysis project Ga0194052, IMG submission 160117) | Anoxic zone freshwater microbial communities from boreal shield lake in IISD Experimental Lakes Area, Ontario, Canada - Sep2016-L227-6m | ecosystem: Environmental > Aquatic > Freshwater >...
ATATGGCGAGTCCGCACCCCGCAAATGCCCAACAAGCATTTCTATCCGCGGCAATTGCCATCGCCATTTGATGGCCCGGTGAAAAACGGCAACCTGGTAATTACCCGCGACGGCAACACCCGCATCACCGAATGTGCAATTCCATGGTCAGAAATCCCTGGTGTTAAAAAACGCCTGGATGCCGGTCAAACCATAAAGTTCACCTTCCGCGTAAATGACAACACCGGCGTTGGCTGCATGGAATTAACCAAAAACCGCAGCGTAGCCAGACGCAACCTGTCGTTTAAACCCGACTGGATAGAACATTGGGCGAATGAAGTAGAATTTGGGTTTGAGAAGTAAAGTTTTGTTTTTTTACATCGATTAAAAGGATAATAAAGGATTATAAAATCTTATAAATCCTGTTAATCGATGTAAAAATAAGTTTCATTCGGTCATTATTTTTTAGTTAATTTTGTTCTCATCTTTTTTGCAAACTTAAAAAAATCAACACCTTTAGCACCAGCAGCAATTTCAGTTTCAGCATCGGTAAGTTTGGCATATAATTCTAACTGCCCTTGTTGCTTTTCATAAGTTTCAATACTCATAATTACCATATCTATTGTACCGTTTTTTGTAATATAGACTGGTTCATTGGTATCCTTGTAGAGTCGACTTATTTCACTAAAATTTTTTCGCAAATCTGATATTGTTTTTATATTTGGCATAAGTTGCAATCCTCTAAAGTATATCTGATGTAATTATATCAATATAATGGAATTTATTCATTCCAATTTGAAAAAATATCTTATAAATCCCCTTAATCGATGTGAAATAAATATATGTTAATAATGTGACCTCGTATTTTTCCCATAGAAATTTTGGCATTGATTTGGTATAGTATTATCAGCGTTTCAAACGGTGGTGAAATATAAAATGGTAGAAAAATTTGAGATAGATAGTTCAGTATCCAAAGAAGAGATATTAAAAGAATTCCAGGCGTTGGATGTTGTTTCTCAGCATGAAGGCGCGGTTGAATCTATGGCGGAGCGCGTTGCCCGGGTAAAAGATAGCAAAAAAATGCCGTTGGTGATGGTTATCATGATTTCGCTGACCAGTCTGGTGGTACTTGGAATATTAGTCGTTATAATCTCTAAATATGCTGGCAATGTACAAAAAGTAGAAGGTGTTAAAGTACCTGCTGTAGTCGGCAAAACATCATCTGCCGCCCGGCAAATGATAAATGACGCAGATCTGCGCCCGGTAGAAAGCATCATACCATCAACCCAGCCAAAAGGCATTGTAGTCAGTACCAAACCGACGGCAAATACCGAATTAAAAAAAGGCAGCACCGTAACCATGGAAGTGTCTGGCGGAAAGTAGCGCACCACGGAATTAATAGAACTAATATGGATTTTTTTCATAACTCAATTTATTTAACCACAAAGAACGCAAAGAACACAAAAGAATTCTTTTTATATTTTTCTTTTGCGTTCCTTGAGTTCCTTCGCGGTGAACATCTTATTTAAAGCACTGAAAAACATCATCAACTGCCAACTGCCTTAATACACCCCAAACTCATGCGCCGTTTCATACATCGCCACCACATTCTCTGTCGGTGAATTATCCTGCAGACAGTGGGTGGGGGAGAAACAGTAGCCGCCGCCGGGCATCATTATTTCCAGGGTTTCTTTGCAGTTTTTGATGGTATCTTCCACTGTGCCATAAGCCACCGGGCCGGCGGTGCTGATACAGCCATGGAATGCGAGGCGGTCGCCGAAACGTGCTTTCAAGTATGCTGGCGACATGTCTGCCGCTTCCGGCTGCAAGGTGTCGGCGCAGGTAAGGCCCATGCTGATATATTCGTCATACGCCCAACTGCTGCTGCCGCAGGTATGCATTATCACTGGCAGGTTATATTCTTTCGCCAGGTCAAAAAATGGTTTGTGGCGCGGTTTGATATGGCGTTGGAAGGTTTCCATACTTATTAATGGACCACGCTGAGTGCCCAGATCCTCGCCAATCCACATGAAATCGACGCCGCCTTTTGCCGCTTCCAGTTGCCGGCGCGTTGTTTCTAACTGCATAGCCAGCATGCGGTCAATCAGCAGCAGTCCGGCTTCTTCATCCAACGCCAGGTCGACAAATACCTGTTCCATGCCGCGCAGAAAACCGGCGGTATTGATGATGCATGCCAGTCCGGCACCGCCCACAAAGACGGCGTATTCTTCATTGGCTTTACAATGCTCTGCCATGTGGGAATAATCGAAATCGTCCGCCGATGGCATTGGCCAATTGGCGATTGTTTCTTCATCGGCTTCAATCAGTGGAAAATCGCAGTAATCCCAGTAATTGCCGCTTTCGTGTTCTACCAGTTTAGTCACCCATCCCCACAGCGGGTCGACGTGACGGTCTACCGACGGTTCCGGGTGCAGTCGTTTGCCGATGTATGGCGCGCCAACTCCGCGAAAATCAACACCTAACACATCCACCAACCCCGACCAGTCATCGGATTTTAATCCGTAATGCGCTTTCAGTCGCGCATCGATACCCGAATTCGCCGAATAGCCGATAGGCACCCGGTCTGGTTCCTGCCGCGCCAATGTCGTTAAAACACGTTCTTTAGATGATAGCTTTTTCATGAATAGTCCTCTTCAAAAGTCAAAACTAAAAATGATGTTAAATTCTCATTTTTAGTTTTGACACAGGATAATTAAATATAGTTCGATACTAATCAAAAGTAATAGCAGATATTTTTGAACATGAACCTGATGGTGGTGTCATTGATCCGAAAAATGTAATATTACCTTTAAATCGAAACTTTAACCATGTTCCGCTATATGACTGAGTACCGTTTACAAATATATTTGATGATATTAATGCATTTCCTGTACTGTCTTTGATATTATAACAACCAGTATCATTGTTATCCCAACTCATGGAATAGACTTGCATATATCGTATAGCTGGTTCATCTGGCACTGAAAGAACGATACTGTAATTATTTAAATTGTACCATGTAGATGCTGCGCGTGTATTTGTTGCAGGATTTATGACAGCACGGGTATCAACCTGTGGTGCGGTAGCCCAGGTATATGTACTACTTCCCACTAAAGTACCACTGGCTACATAACCGCCACTACCAGTCATAAAATTATTCACGGTAGTATTATTCCAATTACATAATACATATCCTTTACTGCCATATTTGTAACCTCCCGATGATGACCAGAAACTTCCCTTTGTAGTATCATCATTACCGAGAAATTCTGCTGCATTACTTTTTAATTCAAATGGCAATTCACTCAGATTCAGGCTATTTGTATGTCCATCAACAAAACTTGCAATAAATTTATTGCTGTGTCGTATTGCAATATCTTTTTCATTGTAAGCTGTATTTGAGTATGTTATCAATGGTGTAGTGGTAGCGTCATGTTTTCCATCCATAGTGAGTATAGATGATGAAGGGTTCGCAATATCTCCTAAAGACTTGCTGCCGACCCAATAATTATAAACATAGGCATTCGGGGTTCCTTTTCCTGCTGATTGGCATATTAAAGCACCACTATCCATCTTAATATCATTCCAAATAGTTGACACATCAGGCATTAATTCTTCGTGATCCTGGCAATACATCATCACGCTGGCAGCAATTTGTTTCTGATTGCTTAAACAGGTGGTTTGCCGCGCTTTTTCACGTGCCCGGGCAAATACCGGGAATAAAATTGCGGCGAGGATAGCAATTATAGCTATCACGACAAGTAATTCAATAAGTGTGAACCCTTGTTGTTTACCAAAAGATTTCTTACATTTCATGAACATATACCTCATATAAAAATTTGCCGCTATATTATATATAGCAACATTTAGTAATTTACTCCTTATTTTTTGAAATAACAATGGATAAATAATGCATAAATTTGTATAATTAACGCAAATTAAAAATAAATTATGATTTATTTTGTTATTTACAATCATTTGAGAAGAAAAGATACATGAACTCAGTCATCGTAAGGGCAAATGAATATCAATTCAGAGTCAAAGAAAGAGTTCGCAATTCCTGCGTACAAAGCATAATGTTATTATGGTGTATTAATGGAAAAGGAGTGGTAACTGTTAATCGGCAAAATTATAATATTTCACCCGGTCAGTTTTTACTGTTACCATGGGGACATGATGTTGCTTATGAATCTGATGGAAAAGAACCACTATTTGTAGCCGGTATACACTATATTCCTGATTTGCCTTTATCGGTTAAATTGAAATTTGATGAATCGATGCCAGTAAGCGGGATTGATGTTAAATTCTCAAAAGAAATATCATATTTGTTCACAGATGTAATTACTGGAAACAAAAATGAATCAGAATCGATAATACAATTAGTAACATATATCGTCACAACATTCCAAAGGGGCAACATGCAGGAATGGCTTGCCCGTCAACTTGGTGAAATATTTGAAATAGAGTTAAACTATTATTTGAAATTTAATAAAAATAGAGTATCAATACCTGATAGATTACAGTTTATTTTAAGTTACATGACAAAGCATCTGAATAAAACGATAACCATGTCTGACATAGCAAACTATGCAGATTGCAGTACTTCAACATTAACCCGTTTATTTCAAAAATATCTTAATAAATCACCTGGACAATGGTTGCAGGAAGAACGATTAAAACAAGCGGCGATGCTGATAGCAACAACTATTTTACCATTTAGTGAGATAGGGAAACGCGTTGGTATCGATGATCAATTTTACTTCTCAAAGATATTTAAACAGCATTCTGGAATGACACCGACAGCATATCGCCGATCAAATATTTTAATGAGTAATAATATTTAACAGTTATCAATGTGTTTAGCTGTTAATGTCGTTAAAACACGTTCTCTGGATGATAATTGTTCCTATTTTTTCACATCGATTAACAGGATAGAAAGGATAAATTTTATCCTGATTAATCTTATTAATCGATGTAAATTATTACACTCCGAAAAATATTACTTTTGCCCCGCCGGTGGTGAATTCTGCTTCAATTACTGCGCGGCCTTTTACGTCATAATTCACTATCACGCCCTCGGTTGCCCACCATTTTTTGTCGGTGGTGTGTTGGGTGACATAGCTGAATTTGCCGTGGGCGGTGGCGAATACGCAAACAGCGCCGCGACCGTTATCTGCCAGCTTTTCGTATATTTCCGGGCTGCCGGATACCATGCCGGATGTTACCACTCGGGCATTGGTGATATCGTTGCGAACTTGTTTGTATTTCGCCAGATAATCGCCGAATCTCGCCACGCCTTCATCGCTGATACCCAGTAAATCGCCCCAGATGCCGTTTTGTCCCAATATCAGCGAGGCGATATTGAGTATCTGCGAGTTCTCCGGGTCGTCGGGCAGATAATGGGTGAGGAATAATACCGAAGGAATCCATTTGTCCATTCGCAGCGGATAGCGGCATACCCAGGTGCGCGCCGGTCCCGGCCAGATAAATACATTCGACTGGTTCCGCACCCATTCCGGTATGTTGAAACTACCGTAATACGGGCCGTTGTTAATCAGGAAATATTTACCTGCCGCCAGGAATCCAAGTCCCACGCTGCGCCATCCTTCGGTGATATCAAAATCGACAATCGCCTGCGGACATGCCTTGCATAGTTTATTTACCACATACTGCATCGCGGTGCCCAGTTGAAACGCGTAACTGTCAGCGCGTTCCTTTACTGTGCAATTTGCGTCGCCGTGGTCGTGTCCCGGGTCATCGCACCAGTATTGACCAATGGCGTCCCATTTGAAATATGTAACTCCCAATTCATCAACCAGTTTTATCAATTCATCCGCAAAAGCGTCTTTGTATCTGCTCACCAGGCACAGGTTCTGGCTTTCCTCGGTCTCCCATATAGGATGAATACCCGATTGTTTGCCTTCCCATGACATTATACAATCGGTGTGGTTGGCGTGCATCACGCTGCTCATAGCGGCATGCAGCGGTCCAAACCACAGGCCCAACTTCATGCCATAGCCGTCCAGTTTCGCTTTGACCGACTTCAGGTTATCCGGGAATCTTTTCAGGTTCACCCGCCAGTCGCCGGTTTTCTCGTACCACCCGGTATCAAGTACGAATACGTCTATTCCCATCTTATGGGCAACATCAATCTCCGCTATTATCCGGTCCTGCGTCATAGCGTTCAGGTATTTGCCGCTGCCCCATGCCTGGTCGCGCTCTTGAAATGCCCAGGTGTTGTAGAAAATATATGGTTTGCGGCTTTCCATGTTTACGGTCTGGTAGTTCAGGATAAAATTGCGGAAATGTCCCGCCAGTTCATCAACATTCTTCGCCGCACCGCATTGCAGCCAGATGGTGCTGAATGGCTTTTCCGGAGAGATAACCTGGCCGTCGTAAATATTGCCTTTCACGGCGGAGATGGTCACTGTGCGGTCGGGGGTAAGGTTAAAGGTGATGAATGGGTCGGGGTATTGCGAACCGTGTTCAACAGCGGTGATAAACGCGCCGTTGACGTCACTCGATACCAGCATCGGGCCATTTAATTTAAAACTGTTATCAAATTGCCGGTCCTCAACTTTTTCCTCAAACAGCACGTAACTATGCACCAACTCCTGGAAGTCGGAGAAACGAATTTCAGTTACTTCCGGCAGGTTTGCCACTGAATATGACAGGTAATCAAGCCTGTCTATATCGGTAACCCGGGTTAAAGTATGTTTGGTATCGCTGCTCAGGATATATTGAAACCGCACGATAGGGTTGTCGTCCGCGACTTGCATTACCAGTGTAATCTTTATGCCATTCGCCATCGCGCCAGTACTGCGATATTCCGTCACCTCATTGCTGAGCTTGCTGGATGTCGCCGTGCCAAACTTTGCCGCTCCGCTAACCAGCACGCCATCAATCTCAAAAACCGGCGCCGCCAATGTGTATGTATTGCCATTTGCACTATAACTAATAAAATCCGTCGCCGCAGCATTCAACTGCACCGCGCACATTTTATTCTTAAACAAACCAGAATTACCCATAATATCCTCCGTTGTGGCAATTCTACAGTTATTTAATATGTAGTTCAATGAGTTTGAGAAGAAATTTGGGAATTAGTATAACGTATTTGAATGTAATATTATTTAATCACGAAAGCGCGAAAACTAAGATATCTTTTTATACCGCGGATTCGTCATTATTGGTAAATAGAAACTTGGGAATTAAATAATCTGATAGTACTTCAATTATTCAGGAAAAGCTTTGAACAGATAATCCTGCCAGCGGATGAAATCGATACCGTTGCTTTCTGCTATATTTCGACAGTTTTCTTCACCAATAATAAGTGGTCGGAAATATTTATATCTTGTGACAAAGGTTAATAAACCTTGCAAATCATGCATGGTGAACTTACCGCTTTTTATTTCAATAGCCCACCTATTGCCGTTTTCGATTACTGCCATATCAATTTCGTACGGTTCTTCACGCCAATATGAAACTTGAAAACCTGCGTTTACAGTTGCTGCTATACAAGCGTTTTCCAGCCAATGTCCCCATTGTATTGGGTCTTTCTCAGCAGTCGGTGGTTCTTTTTCCGAATATGCAGTCAAAAATGCATTTGATAATGGTACTAATTTAGGTGGCGCTGCGCGTCGTCGTAATTCTTTTTCAGAATATTTATCTATTGCAGCTAATAGATATGTTTCATTTAGCAGTGCAAGGTAATGCGAAATAGTTTCTAAAGTGCCTTTTTCCAACAGCATAGCTGCCAATTTTTGTAATGAAATAATTTCGCTGGGATGAGCACTTGCGATACTGCTGATTTGACGGAGCAGTGCAGGTTTATTCACTCTTTCAAGCAATAGTAGATCTCTGTTTAGTGCAGGATCAAGAATTGAGTGTAGAATATAATCCCGCCATCTCGCATAATCATCTCGTCTATTCAACTCTCCTGGAAATGCGCCAAAACGAACATATACTTCAGCCGCTTCATCTGGTGTCATTTTGAAAGCACTGCTGATATCGCCAACTGTCCAATGACGCAATGTCAGCAATTCAAACCGTCCGGCTAATTCATTACGCGCACCGGCAGTAATTGGAAGTGCCGCAGAACCGGATATTACGATTTGTATAGGTAATTTTTCACGGTAAATCTCATCATAGGCGACTTTTAGCAAACGTGCCCAGTTTGGCATTGTATGTACTTCGTCTATAATGAATAAAGTCTTGCCTTTTTGTGCCATACGAAGTACAAGACCCCATTGAATGCTCCACCAGCCAGGGATGGCGATTTCTTCGACATCTGCGGCTCGATAAATAGCTTGAGTACCGAAATCGCGCGCCAACTCAAGTAAAATAGTTGTTTTGCCAACCTGACGCGGTCCGGTAAGCATTTGTATTCGTGTTGAATCTTCAGTTAATACACGTTCACGCAACCGCTTGCGAGTATCAAAATAACCACCATTCATTTTATTATACCTTACCATAATAATTATTACGGTTAAGTATGATAATTATTACGGTTGGTGTCAATAGCAAGTACGGTGAATAATAAAGGAAATAATATTATCCAGATGCTTATAGCTGGTAATAATTCTCCCCCGGGAACGCCAATCTCCTGGTTGGCTGGTGGTAAAATAGCAATTTGTGGTAATCGTAACAGCCGGACTTGCGTCCCTTTCCAAACTGAGACTGAATTTTTCACTTTATTTTCTTTTAAGAACTAATCATTAAAATCGATGTAATAATTTGCCATTTGCCATTTGCCATTAAACCAGCGTTCCCGCTCCCGTAATCTCCTTCAAATCCGGATATTTTTCTGCCATGTGGCTGAACTTTGAGAAAGGGATTTTCTGGTCGGTCTGGTAGGCTAATTCTACTGCATTCACTACGGCTTTACCATTGGGATGGTTGTTGAAGAACGAGTAGCGGCGGTTTTGCGGATCGCCGTATTTCCCCAGCAGGTCGGCAATTTCGGTGATTTCGTCGGGGGTATATAGATAATCGTATTTGCTCATACCAGCATCTTTGGCGCGCCATTGTTCCTTATTCCTGCCGTGCATTCGCCAGTATTCGAATTTGCCGGTGCTTACCTCGTCGAAGTTGTTGAAATATGGTTCGTCAATGCGGGCAAGGGTAGCGTTGTAATGTGTCAGCAGGTCGTAAGTCTGGCTGACGCGCCAACTCTGATGGCGAATCTCTACCACCAGGGGATATGCTTTGAATTGTTCAAGGGTTTGCCGCAGGATGGCGGCATTACCCGGATTCATCTGGAAAAATTCTGGATATTGTATTAGAAGTGCAGCGAATCTCCCGTTTTCCATCAGGATATCCAGCGGTGCCCGGGCAATATGCACGTCATCCTGCGTTATGGTCGGCGAGGCATTTTGCGTTTTTAGGTACATTGTTGGATGGGTGAATTTGTTGTACAACTTAACCGCAAATTGAAAATCTGTTGGTGTTCGTTCCACCCAGCTTTTTGTCATTCCAATATCCAGGGTATGATAAAATGATGAGTTCACCTCGACCGCGTTGAAGCGGTCGGAGTAATACTTCAATTCGTCCCCCGACCATTTTGGCGGATAGAATATTCCTTTCCATTTACCAAAACCGGTCGGGTATGACCACCCGGATGTTCCTATGTAAATATTGCTGTTCAATATTTCCCCGCGTCAATAATGCCGATTAACGCCAGCAATGCTCCCCAATGGTAAAATGGGTCGCTGCTGTTAACATCGCATCCCAGACCGCTGTCAGCGTTATAGTTCTCATGGATGTGGCGTTTTGTCGTCCATTCCGGCATCAACAGTGCTTTCGATTTCTCTACCATCGCTTTCGTCGCTTCAGGCAGGTTGTATTTCCGCAATCCCAAGTATACCAGGTAATTCATCGGTGCCCAGATACGGCCGCGCCAGTATTCCTGATCGGGATAAGCCGGATCATTGCGGGCAATTGACGGCATTATCCAGTCGCCGTAAAACTCTTTCGGATTCATGAAATGCTCTTTCATCATCCGCTCTGCCTGTTCCTGGCTGGCAATGCCTGCGATTAGCGGGTAAAAGTTTGTGGGTGATAATCGATGGCTCCATTCGCCGGTGTCAGTACGCTTATTTAGGTAAATGCCAGTTTCTTCATGCCATAATTTTTGCGTTGCCGATGCGAATTTTGCTGTCCGTTCTTTCAGTTCCGCCACTTCCGGCTTGCCAAGAATATCTGCCATCTGCGCCAACTCGTTGCAATCCGCCACGTATAATCCCATCAGTCCAACATCTGCCAACTCCAGCATGTTTGTTTCCGCGTTGAAAGGCACACCATCATACATTGGCGAGTTGTCCAGTCCAGATTCAAAGGCGGCGCATTGCCAGGTATGTTGATTCAGTTCATGGTAACTGCCATATTTCACTTCGAATGGATGCGACCCGAAACAGAGATAATCATCGGCGGTCTTGCGATTCACCGGCCACCAGCGGTTCCATGTCAGCAAGTCGTCATATACTTCTTCCAACAGCCATTTGTCGCCATATTTTCGATATAAATCCATGATTACAATTGAGCCTACCGGCGGTTGCGAGCGATCCCATGAATCGGCGGTGGATGCGGTGAAGTTTGGCACAAAACCGCAGGATTTTACCGCGCGGGTGATTTCCACTGCATTTGCATAGGCTAACTCTTTTGACCCGGCGCCGAACATCATGCCGGCAAAATAAGTGTCCCAGTCAAACAGCACATACCCGCCCCAGCCGACGCACCAGTTGCGGCTGACCGGACTGACCACTCTATCTTTGGACGGTTCGTAGATGGTATCCCACGCTACCGATGTCTTCATCATGTGATAGTATTCGCTCAATTCACCATACCCGGCGGCTTCATCTGCAGATTTTTGACGGGCGGCAGCTATCTTTTCTTTTATATTTACTAATGGCAGTTTATCGCCAATAGAGATGCCGACTTCTTCCATCAGCGGCAATGCCAAATACGGCGCGCTTGCCCATACCTGTGGATTTTGCACTGGAATACATGTTGCGTGCAGAGTCAGCATTTTATTGGAATTTTCCCAGGTCAGGGTATCGCCTTCACGGCCAATTTTGCCTTCTTTTCCCCACGAAATACCATTTTCAACTATCAATAAAGGAATAGTATATGCATGCGGTTTAATCATGGTGAATAGCGCGACCATGTTCTCACCGCACGCGGCAGTTTCAATCTGCACGGTGAAACCTTCCCAAGTCAGTTCCATGGATGTATACGCGCCATCATAAGAATGATCCAAGTGTTTTACCCATGGTCCGCCTTGTGATCGCTCTTCGTGCAAAAACTCACGCTTATGATAACGTGAAGTCATGCTTTTTAAGCCAAATACAGCTGTAAAACCTTCCGGCAGCAGCGAGTGCCAGGTGACGGAATTAGCGTGCCAGGTGTTCCACCCGGTAGCCAGGTCTTTCTGCATCAAATCGTATGTTGTCATGATAGTTTTCCTTTATTAATATTAAATTAACATGGATGGACAGGATATATTTAGATATTACTGTTGCAGCCAATGTCCTGGCAGTACTTCCATTAATTTGCCATCAATCAAATATTCTGGCTTATTCTCAATAACCGGCAGTTTTTCTGCGGGATTCATTGATGGCATTGATGATAATAGTGCCTGGGTATATGGATGCAACGGGTTGTTCCATAGTTCTTCGGTTGCAGCCAGTTCTACTATTTTGCCTCGATACATTACTGCGATACGGTTGCAGATGTGGCGCACTACATGCAGGTTGTGTCCAATGAACAGGTATGTTAATTGGTTTGACTCGCGCAGTTCTGCCAGCAGGTTTAATATTTGCGCCTGTACCGAAAGGTCGAGGGCAGAAACCGGTTCGTCCAGAATGACTAATTTCGGTTTTAGTGCCAATGCCCTGGCTATTGCGATGCGTTGGCGCTGACCGCCGCTGAAGGCGTGCGGGTAACGGCGAATGTAATCGGCATTCAACCCGACTTTCACCAGCAGTTCGGCTGCCATTTGTATTGCGTCGTTATGGTTGGCGACTTTTTGTACAATCAGCGGTTCTGCGATAATTTCCCCTACAGTCATACGCGGGCTAAGGGACGCGTAAGGATCTTGAAAAACCATTTGTATGTGACGGCGGAAAGGTGCCAGTTCTTTTGGGGGCAAGGTGGCGAGATTTATCTTTTCACCGACATCAAACCATATTTCACCGGAGGTAGGCGGGTAAATGCGCGAAATAGTGCGGGCGACGGTGGTTTTTCCGCATCCGCTTTCACCGACTAACCCGAGTGATTCACCGGGAAAAAGTTGAAAATCCACCCCGTCAACCGCACGCAATTCATCGGTGATTTTGCTCCAGAATCCACCGCGAACCGGGAAATATTTGCATAGTTTTTTTACTTCCATCAGCGGGTTAATCATGCTTAGCATCCTTTGTGCGCAATAGGCATTCAACCCAACCGTCGCTGGTTATCACTGACGCGGGTATACCGTTGATGTCGCATCTGCCGGGGATTGCCTCATCGCAGCGATTAAAGAACGGGCATCCCGGTATCACTGCATCATGTTCCGGCAATGTGCCGCGAATGGTGGGCAATACGTTGCCGGCGGGGGTGATACCCGGCATTGATTTCAGTAAACCGATGGTGTATGGATGCTGCGGGGCAGATAATAATTTTTCAGCAGGTGCGAATTCAACAACTCTACCCAGGTACATAACCGCGATGTAATCCGCCATTTGCGCGGCAACACCCAGGTCATGGGTTATCAGCAATACTGCCATCCCCAGTTTTTCCTGCACGTCCTTTAGTAGTTTTATAATTCCTGCCTGTATGGTAACATCCAGCGCGGTGGTGGGTTCGTCGGCGATTAAAAGCTGCGGGTCATTCATCATTGCCATGGCTATCATCACCCGCTGGCGCAACCCGCCGCTCATTTCATGTGGGTATTGTTTGAATCGTTTTGCTGCATTATCTATCCCCACCAGCGTCATCATTTCAATTGCCCGCGTTTTCGCTTTTTCTTTCGACATGCCGTGTATGCTGCCTGCTTCTGCTATCTGGCTGCCGACGGTGTGCAGCGGTGATAATGAAGACATTGGTTCCTGAAAAATCATGGCGATGCTTTTACCGCGTAATTTATTCAATTCCGGTGATTCCGGTTTAAAACTGGAAATTTCTATGGGAGTATTATCAGTTTGAAAAGTAATGGTTCCAGCGGTTATTTCACCTGCAGGTTCTACCAGTCGCATAATTGCCAGTGCCAACGCGCTTTTTCCGCATCCGCTTTCACCCACAACTGCGACGGTTTTGCCGGCAGGAATCTGTAGATTAACGCCATTAACCGCCCGCGTCACTCCCTCGATAGTGCGGTAATGCACATGTAAATTTTTTATTGTTAAGATGTTATTCATTTATAAAGAGTAAGACAAAATTTGGTGGAATCTGTTTTGGTTATTTATAATGATGTCACTTTCATGTCTTATGATAATACTTTTGTACCAGGTAGCGCTGCTCTTTCATAATTCTGCTCATGGATAACGGTTTTGTCAGCGTCAGTATTACTTCATGTTTATCAAAGCGATAGACGATGCCTTCGATTTCTGTTGTTTCATGGTCGGCAAATGTGATGGTCGCTTTAATAGTCGCACCCAGCACCAGTGCTGTTACCGGTATGCCGCTTACAACCATACGAATGCCGCGTTCGCTTATCTCGGTTGCTTCCGTGGACCCGCCGGTTGCACGCAGGTGTGGACGTTCGTTATTGGGGTAGCGCAGGCGGAAATACGCGCGCTGGTCACGTCCTATGTAGCGCAGGGCTTCTTTTGAAATTGGCTTGGTAAACCGTATGGCGATACCATCGCGGTCGCGGCGATAAATAGCACCTTCCAGCGGAAATGACCGGCCAGTGGAAAATGACAATGTGGCAGCTACAATATGACCCAATGGAAAAATTTCGGGATTTCGGCAGGCGAACTTCATCCCGCCCTCTGATAAATCGACTACAGTAAATTCTGCTGTTGTCATTTTTATATTTGGACGCTCCGCCCCGTCAGGATAGCGGATTCGAATCATTCTTCTTTTGTTTTGACTTATTGAACCTAACATAGCTTCGTTTATTATTATATCCTATTTGATGCTGATTATGCCAGATTGAAAATAACTATTTTTATTTCACCAAAAATTCTGGCAATTCGACTATTTACCCATATTCTTTATCGGCTTAAACAGCGGGTACTTAATGAGAATTGTCCTACATATATTCCTTTTGTAATTTAATGATATAAAATATAATAAAAAAGCACCATAATCATAAAATATTGGGTGAAATTATATAGCCGTATGCTGAATAACTTTGTAATATACACACAAATGGTTATGAATGATGAGAGGTAATTATAAATGAGCGGTTTAATGTATCGTCCTGATATGGACGCGGTTCGCGAACGGTTGACTACATGGTGGAATGGCGGCGATATTGGTCGTCCTGCCATGCAGATTGGCGTGCGGCGGGAAACCCCGTGGGAAGATATACCTGCTATGAAAACGCCGGATGGCTGGGTTACGGATTATTCGACGACTAATTTTGACTATCGTGTTAATATCGGCGCGCGCGGATGTCTTTACAATGATTATTACGGAGAGGCTGTCCCTAATATTTCGCCGGATTTAGCCCCGAATTGCCTTGCGCTATACCTGGGATGCACCGGGAAAGAGATGCCCGGCACAGTTTGGTGCCACCCATGTATGAATTCACCTGAAGAAGCGAAGTTTGATTACGACCCCAATAATTTCTACTGGGATTTCTCATATCGTCTTGGGTTGGAATATGCAAAACTCGGTAAAGGAAAATTTATGCAGCAGTTCCCCGACCTGATAGAAGGTCTGGATACTCTGGCTGCCATGCGTGGTACTGAAGAATTATTGTTTGATCTGGTAGAAAATCCCGAATGGGTACATTCCTGCATGCGGCAGATAACCGACCGCTATTTCCGTTATTATGATGTGTTTTACGATATGATGCGCGACGAAGTGGGCGGATCGATATTCTGGTGCTGGGCACCGGGCAGAATGGCAAAGTTCCAGTGCGATTTTTCCGCGATGATATCCCCGGAAATGTTTGGCGAGTTCATGGTGCCGGTGCTGAATGAAATGACCGAACGGGTATCATACTGCATGTACCACTGGGATGGCCCCGGCGCAATACCGCATCACGACCACCTGCTGAGCATCCCCAAACTGGATATGCTGCAATGGACACCCGGCGCAGGCGCATCAACCGCCGCCGACCCTTGCTGGTGGCCAATGCACCACAAAACCATCGATGCCGGTAAAAAACTATATATCGGCGTGGTAAGCAAAGAAGAATTGCTGACACTGAAAAAAGAGTTCGGTCCGAAATTGAAACAGATGCTGATAAGCTGCTGGTGGCAAATGACTGCCAAAGAAGCAGAAGAGATATTGAAGATTGCGGAAGTGTAGAGAGGATATTTAGGAGTTTTGGATGGTAAATTTGATGAATCATCCAAAAAGGCGATACACAAAAAAATCCCCCCAAACAAGTGGGGGGATTTTTATCTTCTTAGTCTCTAATTTTATGCTTTTGTGCTGTTAGGAGCAGCGGCAGCCTTTACTTTTTTCGGCTTTTTCACTTCTTTTTTCGGTGATTTGTCTCCCATGATTCTATTTCCTCCCATGTTTGATGTAGGTTTCCCATGACTATTATAGTATAATCAAGGTTGGGTAATTATACATTAAATTAATGGTTTTGAGAGGGATTTATAAGGGAAATTTGAATTATTTTTATAATCCATCTTTATACGACAGGAGACATATCTCGTAATTTTTTTGTCCCTGCAAACTCTGCAATATTTCCATTTGAAAGTGGGTATACCTTACAAAGTGAGGAACCTCGATGACTGATTTAATGCCTGCTATATTTCTCGGACATGGGAATCCGATGAATGCTATATCTTCCAATAGTTATACTGATGCCTGGGCGGCTATTGGCAAATCTATTCCGCGTCCCAAGGCGGTGCTTGCCATTTCTGCTCATTGGTATATTCCCGGGTGTGCGGTAACGATAAATGACAATCCCCGCACTATTCACGATTTTGGCGGTTTTCCGGCAGAGTTGTTTGCCGTGCAATATCCTGCTCCTGGCTGTCCAGAACTTGCCCGCCGGGTGGCGGAACTGCTTGCGCCGCTGCCGGTGGCGCTTGATGACAGGTGGGGGTTTGATCACGGCACCTGGTCGGTGCTGACCCACGTTTATCCCAATGCGGATGTCCCTGTTGTTCAACTCAGCATCGATGAACGGCAGCCACCCGAGTTTCATTATGAATTGGGAAAGAAACTCGCGGCACTGCGGGAAGAAGGTGTGCTGGTAGTGGGCAGCGGCAATATTGTCCATAATCTGCGCAAATATGCCTGGCAGGACTCGAAAACAAAACCTTATGATTGGGCGGTTCTTTTTGAAGATAAAGTGCGGGAATTGATACTGAAAGGCGACTATGCCAGTGTAGTGAATTATGAGAAACTGGGTAGTGACGCTATGTTGTCTATCCCAACACCAGACCATTACCTGCCGTTGTTATATATACTCGGACTGCGAAAAGAAAACGACCCGATATCTTTCCCGGTAAAAGGAATAGAAGGCGGGTCGCTGTCAATGGTATCAGTGCAGGTAGGATTGTAAATTGCAAATTGCAAATGGTAGAGGCTCTTGCAAAACCATACCAATTGTATAATCAACCAAACCACCCCCGACCCCTCCTTGGCAAGGAGGGGAGTTATGGTAGTTACTTGATAAAATAATGGCTGCTTTAATAATCAAAACCTTCATTTAAACTCCCCTCCTTGCCAAGGAGGGGTGGCCGAAGGTCGGGGTGGTTTTCACCTACCACAAACCTGCAACATAAACATTTGAAAAAACAGGTTTTGCAAGAGCCTCTGTAAATAGCAAACTGAAAATTGAAAGTCCTGTTATTTTATTGAATTAGCATTTATAATCAATTATAAATGTCAATGCTAATCTATTAAATGGTATAATTCATATATTCTAAAGCTAATTTAATGTGAATAAAATAAATGGATGATAATGTGGTAAATATAAAGCAAAATACAATAACCTGCGGATTAACATCAGAAGAGGCGGCGGCGCGTTTTCTGCGTGATGGACCTAATGAATTGCCGTCATCAAAACAGCGCAGTATATGGGAAATCGCGTTTGAAGTATTACGCGAGCCAATGTTTTTGCTGTTATTGGCAGGCGGTGTTATTTATATTATGCTGGGTGATTTGCACGAAGCATTGTTGCTGCTTGCTTTTGTATTTGTTGTAATTGGCATTACATTATACCAGGAGCGCAAAACCGAGAATGCGCTGAAGGCGTTAAAAAACTTATCAAGTCCGCGCGCACGGGTAGTTCGCGATGGTGACGCATGTTATGTGCCCGGTCGTGATGTGGTGCGTGGAGACATCGTACTGGTGGCGGAAGGCGACCGAATTCCTGCCGACGGGGCGGTTCTAACCTCGACAAATCTTTCAATAGACGAGTCACTGTTAACCGGAGAATCAGTTCCGGTGCGGAAAGCAACCTGGGACAGGATAAAAGAATTTCAGCAGCCTGGTGGTGATGATGAGCCATTCGTGTATTCAGGAACCATGGTTGTACAGGGACAAGCTACGATTGAGATATTGCGGACAGGATTGTTTACCGAAATCGGTAAAATTGGCAAATCGCTGCAGCAACTGGTACCGGAACAAACGATCCTGCAAAAACAAACCGGTATTCTGGTGCGAAACCTGGCTATTGCCGGCGTGTTATTAAGTATAATTGTAGTTTTGGTTTATGGCTTATTTCGTCACGAAGATTGGCTGCATGGTGTGTTGGCAGGTGTTGCATTGGCAATGGCTATGCTCCCGGAAGAGTTTCCCGTTGTATTGACAATATTTCTCGCACTCGGTGCCTGGCGCATTTCACGCCGGCATGTGTTGGCACGCAGAATGCATGCAGTGGAAATTTTGGGGTCAGCAACGGTATTATGCGTAGATAAAACCGGAACCCTGACTATGAATCAAATGACAGTCGGAGAATTGCGTTCAGACGGTTTATCGTATCAAGTTGGATCCGGGGAGCCTAAACAATTGCCCGAGGAATTGCATGAATTAGTAGAATTCAGCATACTTGCCAGTCAGCGCGACCCCTTTGACCCGATGGAAAAAGCGTTTCATCGATTTGGACAGGAGTTTTTAGCGGAAACTGAACACTTGCATAATGATTGGTCTATTGTGCAGCAATATCCATTGTCCCAGGAACTGTTGGCGATGTCGCAGGTTTGGCAATCATCAAAACGAGATACCTATACCATCGCGGCGAAAGGGGCACCGGAAGCAATTGCGGATTTGTGTCATTTTACTGAGGAACAGCATGCAGGTATGGCGAAAAATATAAATGAAATGGCAGAGCGCGGATTGCGGGTATTAGGCGTTGCGTATGCTGATATTACAAAAAATTCAACCTTGCCGGAAATCCAGCATGATTTTACATTTCGTTTTATTGGATTAGTGGGATTAATTGACCCGGTAAGGCCTTCGGTACCTGCCGCTATCGCAGAATGTACCACTGCGGGTATTCGTGTGGTAATGATTACGGGTGATTATCCTGCCACCGCACGTACAATAGCACAGCAAATAGGACTAAAATCACCGGAAAATGTGATGACCGGTGATGACATGATGCGGCTTGATGACTTATCCTTGCGTGAACAGATAAGGTCGGTGAATGTATTTGCCCGTGTGGTGCCTGAACAAAAACTGCGCCTGGTGCAGGCATTAAAGGCAATAGGCGAAGTGGTGGCAATGACCGGTGACGGCGTAAATGATGCGCCGGCATTGAAAGCGGCTGACATTGGAATTGCTATGGGTGGCCGCGGTACAGATGTTGCGCGCGAGGCCGCCGGGTTGGTGTTGCTTGATGATGATTTTTCGTCTATCGTAGCGGCTGTAAGGTTAGGACGGCGTATTTATGATAACTTGCGAAAAGCTATGGCATACATATTTTCTATTCATATACCAATCGCCGGATTATCGCTGATACCTATTATTCTGGGATGGCCGCTGCTGCTGCTGCCAATACATATTGTACTAATGGAGTTAATTATCGATCCGGCATGTTCAACGGTATTTGAGGCAGAACATGAAGAGAGCAATGTAATGAGTCGTCCGCCGCGATCGCCGCATGAATCTATTTTTGGCGGAAAAACCTTGGTAATGAGTCTTTTTCAAGGGGTTGCCATACTTGCTGCCAGTATAGGTATCTTTATATTGGCGCAAAATTTGATGATGGGTGAATCCGCAGCACGTACAATGGCATTTGTAACATTGATTGTCGGCAACTTGATGCTCATAATGACTAATGTATCCTGGACAAGAAGCCTTGTTTCTACACTTCGTTCCTCAAACAGCGCAATGTGGTGGGTAGTGGGTGGAGCGATTATTCTCATATTTGTGATGATGAATATTCCTTCACTGGCGATATTATTCCAATTTGCCAGTCTCAGCTTTCAACAGGCAGGAATTTGTCTGGCAGCAGGAATATGCAGCGTTGTCTGGTTTGAAATAGTGAAAATGGTAAGGTCGCGACGAGAATCAGATTTATAAATGTTTCTGACATTGACATCACCATGCAATAAACGTAGTATGTAGTTGTAATGAAACTAAATTATGATGTATTTGAAAAGGCGCATTTGCCAGACCATATTCTTTTTACCTCGGGTGCCTGCCATGTCTTTGCTCTTGAGCTTCTTGCCACCTTGCCAAATGAAGAATATCAATTGATGCGGGTTGCCATTGACCCTGAATTGCAAGGCGGGTATCACGTTTGCTGTGTTGATGCCGACGGCATATTTATGGCAGATATTTGCGGCGTAAAACGCATTGAAGATTTTAAAAGATGGTCTGAAAATTTCCTGGAATGCAAGGCTGTATTCATTCCTGTAACAGTTGAAGAACTATTGACACATTCGCATGAAGATGAAAAAGGGGTATCTTTCAACAAGTATAATCATATTGCTGACCCCTCATTTATAGAATATTGCCGTTTTCGTGCTTCATTGATAATTAACGATTTTCCTGCGCGTTATGAAATGTCATTTTGTAAGTAAACTGATGCATGCATAAGTTTCTAATGGTAAAATTTTATATCTTGTCGACTTCTAAATTTTACATCGATTAACAGGATTTAAAAGATAAAATGGTCTTAAGTAAATGGAGCTTTTTTATATATATTTGGGTCAATCCCAATGCGGTTGCCAAAATTTGTTGAATATTAGCAAAAGTCCTGATATATAAAGATATTTAATCTTTTTAATCCTATTAATCGATGTAAAAAGATAATTAGCAAAAGGTAAGCTCGCAGTTTAATGATTGACTTTTCACCTGTAGAAGTGTAGAATTTAAATTATGAGTTAGGGTATATATAGTTTTTTAGTTATTTAATGCAAAAATCTAATATTGCTGGTACAGAGGCTTGAAATGAATGATAATTTGAATGATGTAATTCAGGTTATAAAGCAGGTTCACAATAAAGATATCTCGCAATTTGACGAGTCATTTTTGTTGAAATCTCTCAGCAAGCGCGCGGCAGTAAAAGATATTTCCAGGTTCCCCGGGGATATTTTGTTACTGGTGAGGCCGAAAAAGATATCGTTGCTAAAAATGATTTCTTTTATCAGGTACTGCCTTCATCATCTATTTATCACAAACGCAATTATTGAGGTTTTTCAATGAAACTGAAAGATTTAAAAATAGGCACACAATTACACATCTTTCTGAGCATTATCATGTTGTTTGTGGCTATCCTTGGGGCATTGTCATATATGCAAGTGATACGAGATATTGTCAATTTGCAGCATTTTCCGGTAGTGGCGCTGATAGCAACAAGTGCAATGAAAAGCAACTATAAGATGATGTTGTCTTATGATTTTAATGGTCAAGTTTCCAAAACTGTTGATGAAAAATTGTTTATTACAGTTATTTCGGAGAGGATACAATGGTAACAGAAAGTATTATAATATTAGCTATTGATGATCACCAGGATAACCTGATAACTTTAAAAGCTGTTATATTGGATGCTTTTCCCGGTGCAAAAGTTATAACTGCCTTGAATGGAAAGTCCGGTATTGAATTAGCAAAAGCAGAAGATCCTGATGTTATATTGTTAGATATTGTCATGCCGGATATGGACGGGTTTGAAGTATGCAGAAAATTAAAAGCAAGCGAACATACGACAAATATCCCGGTCCTTTTTATTACCGCGTTAAAAACTGATAAAGAAAACCGTATTAAAGCGCTTGATGCTGGTGGCGAGGCTTTTTTATCAAAGCCTATTGAAGAAGAAGAATTAATAGCGCAAATACGGGCAATGGTGAAGATTAAAACTGCGAATTTAATGCTAAAGCTGGAAAAAGAACGCCTGGCAAAGATGGTGGCTGACCGTACCCGAGAGTTGGAACAGGAATTAATAGAGCGGAAATTGCAGGATGAAAAAATCACCAAACGGAATCAGTCGCTGCAAGTATTAAATAAATATTCATTTGAAATTACTGATTTATTATATGACGACGTATTTCCCTTTGCTATTTATCATATTAAAAAACTCGTAAATGCTAAAGCAGCTTGGATTAACATATATGATGAGGAAAATTCTGACATAGTTGTTAAATATTCAACGTTGGAAGATTACGTAAATTCACCGGCGGTTCAATTGTTAGGGAGACAACAGATCGGGTATAGGGCAAAGGTAACTAAAGAGCAATATAAGATGATAATTACACAGGATATCAGCAAAAAGTTGACATTGCATGAATTATCATTCGGGTCAATACCAGAAATAATTGCAAGTTCAATTGAACGTCTGTTCGGGTTTGATTGGTTTATTGCAATAGCATTAGTGCACAATGAGAAACTGATAGGTACAATTAGTTTTGCGGGTAATGACAGGTTAGGTGAACCTGACGCGGATGAATTGAGAATGTTTTCAAACATTACAACAAGTGCGTTAATTCGAAAACAGGCTGAAAAAGAGTTGCGGGTAGCAGCAGAAGAATTGCGGCAGCGCAATGAATTTATCCAGGCAGTTATCGATAATTTACCTATAGGGTTGGCGCTAAACAGTATCAGCAATGGCAAAAAGCTGTATATGAATAAACAGTTTACCGAGATATATGGCTGGTCTGATGAAGATATCGTGGATGTACCAACATTTTTCGAGAAAGTTTATCCTGACCCGGAATATCGAAAACAGGTAATTGAAAGAGTTAATGCTGATTTGGCAAGCGGCGACCCAACCCGTATGATCTGGGATAACATGAGAATTACCACTGAAACCGGTGAAAAACGATATATTTATGCCCGGAATATTCCATTGTCAGAGCAAGACTTGATGGTATCCACTGTTCAAGATATTACGGAGCGTATTCGTGCAGAGGAAGAAAAAGCAAAATTGGAAGAACAATTCCAGCATTCGCAAAAGATGGAGTCTATCGGACAATTAGCGGGCGGGGTAGCCCATGACTTGAATAATCTGCTAACTCCGATACTCGGGTATGGCGACATGCTGTACGAAGAATTTATCGATGGCGATCAGCGCAAAGAATCTGTTGAACAGATAATATTGGCTGGCGAAAGAGCACGCGACATGGTGCAGCAATTGTTGGCGTTTAGCCGCAAACAAATGCTGGACTTTAAATCAATTAATATTAATGACACTATAAATGGTTTTGCATCCTTGCTGAAACGCACTATACGAGAGAATATCGCAATAAATATTGTATTAACTCCACAAGTGCCATCTATCCGGGGAGATATTGGACAATTAGAGCAGGTTATAATGAACCTGGCAGTAAATGCCCAGGATGCAATGCCAAGTGGCGGTATGCTGACTATAAAAACATCGGTTGTAGCGATAGATGAAGACTATATAACTGAATATACCCAGATAAAACCAGGAAAATATGTTTTATTGACTATCAGTGATACCGGTCAAGGTATGAGTGCTGAAACCAGAGCACATTTGTTTGAACCGTTTTTTACAACTAAAGAAAAGGGGAAGGGTACTGGTTTGGGTTTGGCAACGACATACGGTATAGTTAAACAACATGGCGGTCAAATCACTATTTATAGCGAATTGGGGCATGGAACAACCTGTAATATTTATCTTCCTATCTTAGATAAAGAAATTATTGAATCAATACAGGTAATTAAAAAAACAACATGCACACATGGGACAGAAACTATTTTAGTCGTTGAAGACAATGATATCGTTCGAAAACTTACAAACGCGGTGCTTACCCAACACGGATACACAGTTTTACTTGCAGAAGATGGCCCGGAAGCATTGAGAATATTAGATGAGTTTGAAGATAAAGTAGATATGGTATTAACAGATGTGGTAATGCCGGGGATGAGTGGGAAAGAACTATGTGAGATCATAACACCTCAATATCCTGATATGAAGATATTATATATGTCCGGCTATGCGGAAGATGTAATAATGCATCAGGGAGTGCTGGAAAAAGGCGTAGCATTTCTTCACAAGCCATTTACCGTGCAAATGCTGGCAGCGAAGGTGCGTGAAGTGCTGTGTGAAGATAGAAGAGAGAAGAGAGAAGAGAGAATAGTGAAATTGTAAATGGCAAATTACAGAGACAATTGCAAAACCTGTATCACCAAGGGTATTCCGAGCATACTGCTCGGAATTTTGCGAGCAAGATGCTCGCAATACATTGGGTTTTGCAAGAGCCTATACAAATGGCAAATTAACATTTCGATTTCGGTCGTGCGGACGAATTCAAGCGACTTCAACCGATAAACAAGATAAACAAGATAAACATAGCAAAAGAAGAGAGAAGAGAGAAAAAAGAAGTTTCTCTCTTCTCTCTTCAAAAATGGTACACCCGGCGGGACTTGAACCTGCGACCTCTAGGTCCGCAACCTAGCGCTCTATCCACTGAGCTACGGGTGCATAACACACTAAAATCTGGCGGAGAGACCGGGATTCGAACCCGGGAAGAAGTTTTTGACCCCTTACTCGCTTAGCAGGCGAGCGCCTTCAGCCTAACTCGGCCATCTCTCCAAGCGCAGGAGAAGTATACAAAAAAATATACAATCCTGCAATAGATATACGCTGGAATAAGCATTATATACGAAAAATAATTTAAATCATCTCGTCGCGCATCATTTTTTTAAGATTACTCAAGGCTTTATGCTGTAATCTGGAAACGTGCATTTGCGAGATATTCATCTCTTTCGCCACATCTGTCTGTGATTTTCCGTTGAAGAAACGCATTAAAATCACTCGTTTTTCCCGGGGTGACAGCCGGTTGATGGCTTCGGAAATATGGGTTCTGTTCATGTATTCTTCAAATGCGCTGTCTTCCTGACCGATATAATCTTCCAGTCTGCTGTGGCCGTCATCGTCGTCATTATTCAGTTCGCCATCTAACGAGATTAACTCATACATGTGACCGAGTTCCATGCCTTCCAGGGTATCTTCAAGTGATACGCCGATATGGTCGGCGACTTCCATGGCGGTTGGTGGGCGATTCAGCTTGCGGGTGAGTGCTTCAACTGCGCGGTTAGATGCCAGGTTGATTTCCTGCAATCGTCGCGGCACCTTAATAGCCCAACCTTTGTCGCGGAAATGCCGTTTGATTTCTCCGACGATGGTGGGGGTGGCAAAGGTGGCAAAGCGTATGCCTCGGCTTGGATCAAACCGGTCGATAGCATGAATAAGTCCGATAATGCCAACTGATATCAGGTCGTCAATTAATTCGCCGCGGTTAGCGAATTTTTTCACCAGAAATCTGACAAGATTAGTATGAGCCGCGACTAATCTATCACGAAGAGCAGCTTTGCGTCGCGGGTCAGTTTCGCGCAGGTAATCATTAAAGATTAATTCGTCGCGCGTTGCCCCTTCGATTATCGCAATAGGTATCTCTTCGATTTCTTCTACTTTTTCTTCCGCTTCTTCTTCTACTTCAGCATCTGTTTCGCGGGTTGCATCATCCATTATTCTGTCCCCGAAATTGTCGTTGTTATCAGCATTTTTTTCATACATACGCTGGTTCCTTCAGTAGCTGAACTGGAAATGACAACTTCATCCATCAATGATTGAATTATCATCAGGCCCATGCCGCTTTCCGGCAAGTCGTTATAATCAGAGATATCAATTTCTTTATATGAATCCAGTGGGGTAAATCCTTCGCCGCGATCATGCACAGTTATCTCCAGGGCATCTTCTTGGATAGAAATGTGGAGAAGAATCTCGGTGCAATCATTACCGCAAGTACCGCAGCCATGCCGAATGGCGTTATTGCATGCTTCGCCGACAGCCTGTTTTATGTCATCAATGGTTCCCAGGTCAAATCCTACCCGTCCGGCAACCGCTGATGCTGTCATGCGTGCTACCATGACATATTTCGGGTCGGCAGGTATCTTTAATTCAAAAATGCTCATTTTACCCCTCGCCATTAAACTTGGAGATAGCATCATCTTCAGTTTTGTCTATATTGAATACATTCACTAACCGGGTAAGTTCCAACAATTTTTGTACCCGATCGGATGGTGATACTAATCTGAGTTCCCCGTTATTCTCGCGGGCACGTTTGAATGCACCTACCAGCATGCCTAACGCTGTGCTGTCGATATACATGGTATGTTTCATGTTAACGACTATATTAAAAGTGCCAGCGTCCATTAATTCTGTTAACTTTTCTTTCGCGGCAGGGGTTGAGTAAAGGTCCATTTCACCGGAGAAATTTACTACGGCTATTTTGTCGTTTACTTTCCTCACATTGATATCCTTGTTAATTCTACCAGTCATAATATCTTCTCCTATCAACAATTTACCGGCGGCAATTTTAAGACTAATCTGTTTAGCCTATTGATAACCGCCGGTATAAAGAATACATTGCAAAGTCCATTTTTAGCAACTATATTATTCTAAAATTAGTTATTTTTTTGCATCCAGTGTGCTTTTCAGCGAATTAACCGCTTTATCTTCTGCATCTTTCGCTGTTTTCAATAAATCAACCAGATCTTTTCGCACTGATTTATCAGGTACCGGGGCAGGGAACGGCCATATTTTGCACATTTCTTCCAATGCTGTTGCGACTTTATTATATTCTGCCGCTGCATCAGCAAATTCCGCGCCTTGATTAGTTAAAAATTCAGTGGCGTTTCGTCTGCATTCTGCATACACAGTGTGGTTATATGATAATTCACCGGCGTCGTGAGGCATTTCATCTTCCTGTAAGGCATTTATCCATACATCCCATGCGTCACCGCCGAATACCCATTGCGCATCGTCTTCGTTGTGCCATTTGTGCCAATTCACCGCGCCGCGCAACGACAGATTGCGTGCGGCAGCTTTATCAGGGTGTTCATGCGGGGCGGGGAATAATGCCCATACGCGTCCGGTATGGCGTCCCGGCGCATTCATAGGTATTTTGCCGTTAACTCGTCCACTGGAAGGACCATGAACAAAATATTCACACTTCTCATCGTCGATGCCATATACTAAATAGAATTCTGGCAGTATTGCATCCCAAATTATTACCGGATGGTTTGCTGAAATTGCTTCAACGGTACGCAACCATATCAATTCACGGGCTTCATCGGCATCGCGCATGTCGCAGGTAGCACAGATGCGTTTTGCGGAAATTATTTGGCGCAGTGGAAAAAGGATTGCTCCCCAGTCCCATGCTGTAGGACCGCTTGGGCATAAAGTGCGTTCGATGTTCAGGATGAAGGCGTGACCAGAATATCCGAAGAGGTCGCTGAGTGAATAAGTTGAATCCCAAGAACTAACTGCGCCGTGCAAGCTGCCCATCATACTGGTTGCAGCTGCCGGCGTATTTACCCCGGAAAGCTTGATCTCCATTGTTTAATTACCTCCAATTTTTGCTATAGCAATGTGTTGAGTAATTTTACCACAAAACAACATATTTTAAGCGTTGTTATAAAAAATTATTTACCTATTTCTACATCAGCTTTAATCCCTAACTCACGCTTGATAGTTTCGGATGAATACAGCTTTTTATAACAGATCGGGCATATACCATGGGTAAATTCGGTATTTGAATGTTTTTCAATATAGTTTTCTATTTCGTGCCAGCAGCCATCATCATCGCGAATTTTTTTGCAATTGGAACATATCGGCAATAATCCGCTTAATAATTTAATACTGTTTAATGCTTCGGTAAGCTCAATATTTACCCGTTTTAATTCCATTATATCGGAAAAACGGGCGCGGGCGATGATAATAGCGCGGTCCAGTTCCTGGGCACGAGGAGGTTTGACTAAAAACGCTCCTATTCCTGCTTTTGCCGCTGCTTCTGCTATCTCGCGTTCGGAATAACCTGTTAGTGCAATCATGGGGGTTGGGCATTCCTGCATAATTATTGATGCCGCGTCAAATCCTGACATCTCCGGCATTTCTAAATCCAGCAGCACCACATCCGGCTTTAAATCTTTCACCATCTGTATAGCTTGTTTACCGTCACAGGCACGACCAACGACAGTAATATCTATTTTATTCAGCTCGCGTTCAGTAATGTCAGCAACCAGCGAGTCATCATCTGCAATTATGATTCTTAAACTTTGATTTAATTCACTCATTTTATGTTCTTTCAGGTTCTTCTGGCTTAATGAATATCACGGTTTTAGCACCGCCATCATTCAAAATATTCATTTTACCTCGCAAAGTTCCCTTAACTAACTTTTCCATTAATGACAATCCAACATTCCAATTTACCTTATTTAGGATTTCTTCAGGATATCCTGGGCCGTTATCAGAATATTCAATTAAAATGTAATTATTTTCAATTTTCAATTTTACATTTATACTAATTTCATCAGCATGTTTATTAAAATATTTCATAGTGTTAGTCACTAACTCATTAAATATCAGTGCTATATTTGTCGATTGCCGTGGTGAAACAGTAATACCCGATTTTTCAACATTGCAATTGTAATGTATAGTTTTAGCACTGTGAGAAAGAGCACTGTTGCAAATAATTCTTTCTGCCAGTTCTGATAAGTTAATTGGCGACCACTGGGTTTCCGACAACATTTTATGGGTTTCCAACATGCTGTTGATTCGCTGAGATATCGTTTCTACAACATCGCGCACCTGTTGTTTATCATTATTGCTTACATAATGCTGCTCAACCGCTAATAGCCCCAAAATAGCAACTAAATTATTCTTCACACGATGGTTGACTTCCTTTAATAATTCAGTTTTAGATTGGGCTTCCTGGCGAATTTTTTCATTTAACCTTTCAAGTTCTTTATCATTTTTTTTGCGGTCGGTAATATCAAGCATTAATGTCTGGTGAGTTACTGTTCCATTTGGGTTTGTTTTGGGAGTAAAGATGATGTAATACCACTTGTCACGATCAGTATCTTGAACTTCAAAGTTTGTGGTTTCTCCTTTAATACACCATTGACATGGAGAAGAATTGTTGAATATCGCTTGATAACATTTTTTGCCAACTGGTGATGACCCAAGATTATCCACTAACTTTTGATTTGCAAAATTAACTATATAATCTTCTGTACAGGTGTAAATGAATCCGTTGATAGAATCTACAATAGCTTTGTTGGCTGCTTCGCTGTCCTTCAACGCGTTTTCCACTTTGTACATATCGGTTAAATCCTGAATGAATATGCTGAGTAAATTTACTGAGCCATCTTCATCAACAATAGGATAAGTTGTACTGCGCAGATAATTTCCATTGACGAAACCAGTCATTGTTTTTGGCTGTTTCGACTTTGCAACCTGGTTAATATGTTCCCGTCTTGCTTCGCGAATCTGCGGGTCGGTTAGTTCAAATATATTTTTCCCCACCGCTTCTTTTATCGGCAGGTATATTTTATTCGCCGCCGCCTCATTCAATATCATTATGGTGCCGTCTTTATGTATCAAATAAGCGCCATCACTGGGGGTATTCAGTAAAATTTCTGTTAATTGGCGATTTTCAGTTTTATATTTCCGTGCTTCACGAACCCTGACTAACTCACTGGAGGCGCGAATAGATGCTATCGTCATGACGAGTAATACATAATCCGGGTCATCCGCCGGTTTATTGCTTATCAAACAGAGTGATCCAATTGGCGTGTTTTCATTTTCAAGCAGTGGTACGCCGGTATAACTGACCGCATTTACTTGTGATAATAGCTTGCTGTATGGATACAGTGTACGGATTTCATCGCTTACTATGGGGGCATTATTTTTTATTACATCATGGCAGGGAGTATTTGTTAATGTATATTCGACGCATTTATTTTCTTTGCCATCATTGTAATAAAATAATGTTCGCGCAGTATTGGGGTCATGGGCAGAAACTTCAGATACAAACACGACACTTGCGTTTAATTCTCGCGCTAAATATTCAGTAAGATGCGAGAAAAATCCGTCAGATGGGAGTTTTGATATTATTTCAGCTATTTGTTGGACTCGTGTCATTTTCTCTCCATTTTAAAACATCCAACTAATTATATACTGTTATAGTATCAGGTAGTATATATTTTATAAAAAATCTGAAAAATAGTTGGAATTATTATCCCCATTATGTTTTTTCAACATTTTCGTTTTTTAACATTTTACCTATTAGCATGGTGAACTCGCGCTTTCGCATTCCTTCAGCAAAAAGATGCGCGATTATTTCGCTTGAGTCCATGCTGCCGTCCGCAGGAAGATGCAGGGTTATTTTTCGCGATGCGCCGCGGGTGATGATATATGGCTGGTCATCTTTGGGGAATATTGGTATCGGACCCGCCTGATCGCGAATATAGGCGTCAAATCGCACCATTTGCTTGTTATTGTAAACAGTCTGTTCGTGGGTGGTGTTGGGACTCCAGGTAACCTGTCCTACTATTTCCCGCGGGATATACAGCCTTACCATGGCGTCCCGGGCGGTTGCGCTGCCGATATTTGTCACTCCCGCAATTAGCTGGTATTGCAGACGGTCGCCATTAATCTTCTCTCCCACCTGTTGCAGAGACGCCGTCAGCACCAGCGAAGGTTCGGTTTGCCGCCTTCGCACGTCTTCCACCTCATATTGCTCCATCGGCACCGATTCGAAGTTGTAGCGGCGGTAGAAACGATAAAACGGGTTGCACATGTGGGGGGCGCGCATGCTGCTGGGGACACCGAATACGAAATACGAGAAAAAAGGCTGGTCGGGGTTAGGTATTTCTTTGATGGTAAGGTTTTCCACTCGTGGCGATATTCGCGCCTGCAACGCGGATTCTATCGCTTCTTTGCTGGATATCCGGGTATCAACGCCGTCATCAAGATAGGATGGTTTATGTCCTTCTTCGCAGACACCAATTACGATTATGCCGCCGGCAGAATTAGCGAAGGCGCAGACGTCCTTCGCCAGTTCATTTCTTTTTGATGGTGACCAATCACCCACTGCACCGGAAGACTTGTATTCCAGCATCAGATTTTCCTGCTCACTGTTTTGCAGCAGTTCGCGGATATCATCTAATGTCCAATCAGTGGCGCGTCGGCTTGGCATATTATTTCATCTTTGCGCGGTGAAACCGCAGGCCGTCCTGCACATGCAGGTCCCAATATTCCCAATTGTGATCACCGGGGAACTCTTCATATTCATGTTTGATTTTTTCTTTTGTAAGGAATTGGTCAAAGTCGCGGTTCGCTTGAATCAGAAAATCATCAACGCCACAGTCAAATCTAATATTGGGGAGTTTTTTATTCTTTTTTGCAGCTTTAGCCAATACAAAACAATCTTCATCAGGATTTAATTCTGTACCGAAAATAGCAGTGATTTCTGGACTGAATCGATTGCGGTGAATATGTTCAACATCCAATGCGCCGGAGTGCGATACGATGGAACCAAAAATTTCCGAGTGCTTCAACCCTATTTTCATTGCTCCATAACCACCCATAGATAAACCTTCTATGCCACGGGCATCCGGCGATTTTGCGGTACGAAAAGTATCATCAATAAAATTCACCGTTTCCAGAACGTGCGCTTCATGTTTGCCCACACCGGCGACGGTGTCGGTATAAAACATGCGCGCGCCGTCAAGCATAACTATCATCATGCCAAATTTATCTGCATAGCGTTCAATGCTGGTGCGTCGCTGCCAGATAGTGTAATCGTCAGACATGCCGTGCAATAAATACACCGTATAATAAGGCGGGGCAGAATCCGGCTTGACCACAAACATGCCGCTTTGCTTTTGCAACGACTCACTGAAATAATTAATGTGCAATAATGCCATTTTCTAAATTTCTCCTGCTATCTTTTTTGATTTTTCTAAAGCCGTTTTTGCCACATATAACGCGTCCATCTCGTAATATTCTCCGTTAAATAACTCGATAGAAAGCATTCCACCAAAATTAGCGTTTTGCAAATCTGTCAGTATCTGTTTCAGTGGCGCAACACCGTCTCCGGGATATACCCGGTCACTATCATTTATTATATTCAACGGAATATCACCCGGGTAGTCATTCAGGTGCAGCAACCCCAGCGATGATGGTCCTATCAGTTTCAGCGAGTTGTGGCCGGAACCGGATTTGTACATGTGGAACACGTCCGCCAGTATTATGGCATCGCGGTCGCCGCATTCCGCCGCGACAAACAGCGCTTCGCTCATACGGTTCAGTTTTTTCACTGCTCCCCAGAACTCTAAAATCGGTACCACGCCATATTCGCGGCCGATAGCCAGCAAATCAGCATATCTTGTCGCCACCTGCCGTAAATCGGCGTCCGGTTCCAATCCGAAAGGCGGGGCGGCCAGGTATTGACTGCCGACTTTCTGCGCTATTTCAAAGTTGCGCCTTGCCTCGATTAATCCCCGGGCGCGTTTTGCGTCGTCATCGCAAGACCACTCAAAAAATCCTATCAGGTTTGGCACTGCTAACCCGGCATCCGCAATTTTTTTGCCTATATCTTTTAATTTTACACCACTGGCAACACAGGAGTCGATTTCGCTAATCCATGGCTCAATACCGTCATATCCTGCCTTTTTAACAACAGCAATCTCATCCTGCAGGTTCAATCCCTGACCGCGGATGGTACTGGTATTCAACGCGAATTTGAAAGACATGGTAACCGCCCCCCTCAAGTAATTAATTCAATAATTATATAACTTTCCCCTGTAAAAATCAATTGTTTTTTTAAGTTACACAGAGATGCACTGAGGAGGCACAGAGATTCACGGAGGCATTATTGATGTCTCACTATTAAGGGAAATGTCACCGCAGTGACAAAAAAATATTCTCTGTGAATCTTGTGTGCCTCCTCAGTGTATCTTGTGTAATAATACTAATTGCTGCTTTTCTCGCAATACCGCATCTTCGCCGATGATGACCGCGGGTTGTCGTATTTTTCCTGCGGGGTGGGGCGGATTACTTCCTGGGATATTATGCTGTAGGTGCCGTTGTCATATCCTTCGTTGAACGCTTTCTTTATCCGCCGGTCTTCGCCGCTGTGGAATGACAGGATGGCGGCGTAGCCGCCAGGTTTCAGGCAGTATGGCAGCATCTTCAGCAACGTTTCCAGTGCGGAGAATTCATTGTTCACCGCGATTCGCAGTGCCTGGAATGTTCGGCGTATGGTGGCGTCATCGTCGGAGATACTTTTTAATATGCTGGTCAGTTCCGTCGTCAGTGTAATATTTGCTCCGGCGATTTGCATGGCGATTTCTTCTGCCAGCGGTTCGTCGGCGTAGTCTTCCAGTATCAACGCCAGTTTTTCCGGGGTGATGGTTTGCAGGTATTGCGCCGCGCTCTTGCCTTTGTGCGGGTTCATGCGCAGGTCCAGCGGCCCGGAATCTTTCCAGGTGAAACCGCGTTCCGGGTTGTCCAGTTGCATCGACGACACTCCCAGGTCGGCGAGGATGATATCCGCCAGTTCGATGCCGGCGTCAGTCATGGCACGGGGAAGGGCAGCATAGTTGGTGTTCACGAAATACATGGCCGCTTCCGGGAATTTATTCCGCAGTCGCGTTTCTGTTTTTGCTATCTCTATCGGGTCGATATCCAACCCCAGAAAAGTGCCATCCGGCAAGATGCGTTTGATAATCTGCTGCGCGTGGCCGCCATATCCGATGGTGCAGTCGACGGCAATCATCCCCGGCTGGGGATTCAACACTTCCATCACTTCATCAACCATTATCGGCCGGTGCGAACCCGCCAGGGTGTTGCCTTTCTCCATTATCTTCTGCACATCCTCGGCATACTTTTCTGGCTCCAGTTCCTTATATTTCTCATGAAACTTTCGCGGGTGGCTGCCAGCATACCGGGCACGTCTCTTATGTTCGCCATTCTCTTCTGTCATTAAATTACCTCAAATATTTACATCAATTAACAGGATAGTAAGGATATAAATTCATTAAGTCCAACTTTACTGCAATCAAAATTATGCATTTTTTTACAATATTTAGTACCTTAACCCACAAAAATGTTGATAAAAAACAAGTATTTTGTAAATTAATGTAATAACCAGATATTCACCGCGAAGGAACTCAAGGAACACAAAAGAAGATAATAAAAAACTCCTTTGTGTTCTATGCGTTCTCTCGCGGTGAATAGTAAATATTGGGTTGTGATGAAACCCACTTTTGACATGATTAACAAAATTAAATATGGCGAAGCCAAAAATCATGTCAATCATGTCAAAAAAAGAATTTAAATCACCTGCTTTCTTTCTGCACATTTACAGGGAATTGAACTGCATTTTGGGCAGCCGTTGCCGTATTTCTTCTGCGCTGCTGCCGCCAAATCTACACCGTGGATAGACGCCAGCGTGGAAAGCCAGGCGAAAACATCGGCAAACTCCGACTCTACCTGCTCACGCGGCTGCGACCGCAGAGCACGTCCCAACTCCCCAACTTCCTCGACAAACCAGATAAACGTCTCATGCCACCCCCGCCCCGCGTCCTTGGCATAATAAGTCTCTTCAATCAACCGCTGAAATTCTTCAATTTTCATGCTGTATATACCTCGAATATTGATTATATTTTTATGGAATGCGTGTTGGTGAATTATACAGGTTTTGGGTTGGGGTGGGGAAGGAAGGAAATGTTTGTGAATAGGGATGTTGTAACATATTGAAAATCCGAGATAAATTTGACGTTATAACAAAAATACTTTATAATAATATTATAAAAGTATAATCATTTAATATGGTTATAGAATTTCAGATAGGAGTATGTAATGAAAATTGCTTTTCACTTTAATGCAGACCACAAAAGTTTCGGGTCATATTATGGGGAAGAAATTGAAAATTTAGTATTTTCTAACCTTCTTCAATGTGATGACTTGAACATTTCATCAAAAATATTTGTTGGAGATTTATTACTTAATTCATTAGCTAAATATAAGGGAAAATTTGATGAATCCAAGTATAAAGAAAATTTTGATTCGTGGCTTAATCAAAATGATAATATTTGGAAATGTATGATAGTTGAAAGGTTACAACCTGTAAAAATAAATGCTTGCAGTGTTTATGTTATGTGTTTTGAATCAATAGATTTTTATTTGGCAGATAAAATATCAAAATTATTAACAGAATGTTCTGAAGCATATTTAGGGGTTATGCAAATTGATGAAACTTCAGAATTACATTGGGTGTTATATTCACATTTTCTTGTTCCTAAATATAGAATTATGGATCACAAAGCTAACATATTTTGGGATAGTATACATGGTGATGAATCTAAAAATTATTTTTCTATACAAAGATTTGAAAAAATTGGATTTGAAAAAGTTGAATTTGAAGACTTGAAAGGAAGATATTCAATTTTTGATGAATATCATGACTTTGAACATGCTAAACGAACAGCCAAATGGAAACAACAATGTGGTGGTCTTCTTGCATTCATGATTGATGATGTTACATATCGTCTTGGTGATATAGCACCAAAATTAAGTGACCAATTATACTCAATGCTAAATACTTATAATACAGCAGAAACTGATGAAAATTTATCACAAGTGTGTGTTACTTGTAGAAGAATATTTGAATATGTAATTAATCAAATATTTCCTCCGCAAAAAGAAAAAAATAAAGATGGTAAATCATTAGGAGAACAGCAATTTCGTAACAGGTTGTATGAGTATGCAGATATTTCCAGAAAAAGTGATACAAATATTGATGTTATCTGTATAAACACACAAACATTATTTGAACAATGCAAGAAACTTGATACCTTAGTAAACAAAGGAATTCATCAAGAAGTTTACCGAGTTGAAACGAGAAGGTGTATAATAAGGACGATAATGTTACTTGATGATATTATATCGTTAAAGGAAGGAGCATTTGCTCACAATATGGTTGTTGATGAGAAATTGTTAAAATCCATTTTAGGTGACGAAGAATAATCTTTAAAAAGTGCGCTTATGTGTTTCCATATTGTAACACCATAGATATGGTTAGTGGTAAACGAGTATATACTCTTATTAATTTATTTTATACCATTGGTCACACTTTAAATAATTATTCATATAGATTACATATCCACCATTTTCATCAACAAACATACCACCTATCATAGCTGTGTGAGTAATTACAAGAGTTACATCATCAATATGTACGACGGGTTCAAAATGGTAATCAATTTTTCCTTCGAATCCTTTACCATGATCGTCGATAACTCTCTTCAGTAAAGAAAATAAATGAGCCCGATCGCTACGGTTATGTGATAATATACTCGAACCAGATGCATTCAATGTAAGAAATTCATTGTCTTTAACAGGATCTGGATCTTCTTCATTTTCTTTCTTTGTAATTCTCAATGCTAATATTTTATCTTTTGGATACTTACCCATTAAGATAACTGGTAAAAATTTTACAAACATAATTTATCTCCTTAATACATTATGTTTGTTAATAAACATAATGTCAATTAAGTGGCGTATCTTTCATTGGTGTATCTACGCAGTTTGGATAGTTTCTGATTTCACCCTAATAATCCCCGATTTTATTAGGCAATTAACTTTTATTTCTTTTCTCTTTCAGCTAATATTATTTTTGCTTCTTTAATGTCGATTTTCGCATGATGTCCATGTTTTTCAAGTAGATATAAAAGGTTTGACCCATTTAATAAAACTATTGGTTTACCTTTTGCAAATTCATAAGCATCTGGACCGTAATCAGCAGTTGAAACCAATATTCCCCTTGTAGCACCTTCATTTATTACAGTTCCATAAAGGTCTCTTACTGCTGATACACCAACAGTATTTGTATATCTTTTGGCTTGAATTACACTTTTACCACCTCTGATAGGGTCTGGATCAAAAGCGATTGCATCTACACCACCATCTCTGCTTGCTTGGGTTACTTTCACTTCACCCCCATTAGATTGAAATTCTTTTTCAAATAACTCACGTATTAAATGTTCAAAATCTTCCCAATCCATAGCCGCAATATTTGTAGAATTATCAATTTGATTTGAGACATTATAACTATTCACAAATCTTTTATCTTCTTTGTTTATAGTCATAATGGGTTGAATTGGTGTTAAGGAATGTAGTTTAGTACTTGCTATGCCTTTCAAACTTTTAAAGCAAATCTTCGGATCAACATTATACAAATCTAAATTAACAAACTCATTTTTTTTCACTTGGACACTTAAAATGCAGGTGTTTTCTTCTTTACCAGTTGCTTTATTATTAGCCTTCACCCATCCATTAAAAGAAATTGCATTAATTGCATCTGCAATATCAGTTTCAAATATTTCGTGTAGAATTCTCAAAGTAATTTTATACATTGCATCATCAAACATTGTCAATAATTGAGAATTGCTAATATGGATTTCCTTATATCCATCTTTTGTATATTTTCTATCTTTTAATGTCGGTAAGCATTCAATTGATGGTAATTGATATTCAACAATAAGGATTTTTGTTATATAGTTATATTCAAGGATAAAGCTATTAGGAAATTTATCAGGAAATTTTGAATTTTTTAAAATCATATCAAAATATTCAATAATTGAATTATCATTATTTTTTGAATATGATTTTTGTAGGTTCTCTATTTTTTGATTAAATTCACAT
>Ga0194052_1000258_pt1 | contig 36972 bp, 33 predicted proteins | sample SepL226m_MetaG_FD_160117 | JGI IMG/M metagenome (GOLD analysis project Ga0194052, IMG submission 160117) | Anoxic zone freshwater microbial communities from boreal shield lake in IISD Experimental Lakes Area, Ontario, Canada - Sep2016-L227-6m | ecosystem: Environmental > Aquatic > Freshwater >...
GATGATGAATACGCATCATACGCTGTAGAATAATCACCGGATGCGTGAGCAATCGTACCGGAAGAATATAAAGCAGCAGCGATTCTTTGGGTTGATGGTTCGATGCGTGCTATGTTAACTTCTACTTTTTTTTCTTCTGGTATTACTACGTTTGTTCTCTCAATAATTTTCGCGGTATAATCTCTGTATCCCTTTTTATTTCTATTCAAATAATTAGATTTAATGGTAGCAGCACTACTCTTTATCGATTTATCTGTTTTATTAATTGGTGTAATATTCGCTGCAACCACTGATGGCTTAACCTGATCTGATTGTGGTTGACTGCCAGGTACTACGATTGAACTAACAGGATTAACGATTTGATTAACATTTTGGAATTGAACAAAAAATATTACCATGGCTGCTGATAATGCTACTGTAGCCAGCGCAAGTTGTCGCTGGAAATTAATCATTGGACGCCAAATTATGGAAGATATTCTTCGCATAATACGATGTGTTCTACCCGGAGCAGAAATTAGTGCCGGGTCATCGATATAACTTTCTTTTAAAATAGTTGATAATTCTTCATCAGCAAGATAAGATTCCTGACGACAGTCAGCTTTTACAGCTAACATTATCTGAGCAGTTCTATTTGCTGATTCAACAGTTACCGGATCATTATTATATGTTTCTTGCAATAATGATGTTAATTTTAAATCTATCAAGCCTGAAGCCGACGAAATACGAACTATCCGCATAATTTCGGCAGTTCTTTCCGGGCGATTCATTACCAAATCATCAGGATATACTTCTTTTAGTAAAGCTGACAATTCGTTATCTGCAATATTCAACTCGTTAGAATTTAATATTTTCATTTTTCGTTTTCCCTGGTTCAGACAAGATTAAATCTTCACCTAATTCTTTCTCAACCAGATTGCGCAATTTATGCCTTGCGCGATGCACTCGGCTTTTTGCCCCTGCAATTCCGCATCCCAGCACCGCTGCGACTTCATCCAGCGACCTTTCTTCCAAATAAAACATTAGAACGGCAATCTTTTCCTTCGGCGCCAATTGGTTTAAGCACTTTTTTACTATATCCATGCGTGCTGTTTTCATCATCTCTTCTTCTGGTGTCATTTTATCTGATGGCAATTCATGTATTTCATCTAATTCAATCGATGCTCTTTCGCCTGCATTTTTTCGTAACCACGAAATACTTAAATTATTTGCTACCCGTAACAGCCAGTGAATTATTGACGGTTCTGCTTTCAACGATTTGATATGCTGCCATGCGCGTACGAAAGCCTCCGCTGTCAAATCTTCTGATTCAACAGCGTTATTCGTAATCCGGTAACAGTGGTTAAAAACCCTTTGTTGATGCATATTAACTAATTCCTCAAATGCATACATGTCACCACTTTGCGCCCGGGCCAGAATTCTTCCTTCGTCTATATCGCGCATCGCGCCCCCGTCTCAGAGATTCACATTAATTTATACGCTTATCAATATGCAAGGTTGCAAAAACTAATACAATTACATTTATTTAATAAAGATTTTTGCAATTTCTGTAAATTTGAAATCTGATTTAATTACAATAACATATAAATATCATGTTTCATATATTATATTCCAAATATTTTGCTAATATCATGCAGAAAGTTGAGAGTTTTACATATTTTTTTCTTGTTATATCTAAAATAGCCAACTATAATTATCTAAAAATGGAGAAAAACAATGTCATATACAGATGGTTGGGCTGCTATTAATTTAGACATGCCATCAAGAGTACCCAGAACTGAATATTCCTGTGAAATGCACTTCGATTTGATGAAAGCTGTAACTGGTGTTCAGGTAAACGAGAATAGTTCAAATGAAATTAAAAATGATGCAGTTAGAAAATTTCATCTCGCCTGGAATTATGACTTTCAATGGAATGTATTAGTCGGAGGTGGCATCTTTGGTGATAAGAAAACTGACATGGGTCATGCGGTATATCAAGTCGGAGGTGTTGATTATCGTGAATTACAAAAATCCCCTTATAAAAGCGTTGATGATGTTTTAAATTTTGATTTTGAAAATACATTTGGATTGCCAGATAAAATTGAATGGAAAAAGAAATTTGAAGACCAGTATAAAAGTTCCCGAGAATATATGCCAGAAGCAGTTCCTACTACTGGTGTATATATCACATTAATTTCTGGATTTATTGACCTGTTTGGATGGGATTTGTTATTAGAAGCTGCCGGTGAAGATTCGAATAAGTTTGGTGAATTATCAAATCGTTACGCAGACTGGATGATGAATTATATGGAAGCATTATCAATGACAGAGAACGTTCCGGTTGTAATGATTCACGACGATATGGTTTGGACCAGTGGTGCGATATTCAGACCTGAATGGTACAGGAAATATGTATTTCCAAATTTTAAACGATATTTTTCTGTATTACGGGATTGCGGTAAAAAAATAATTTTCACCAGCGATGGAAATTTTTCTGAATTTATTGATGATGTTGCGGATACCGGTGTGCACGGGTTTGTATTGGAACCGTTGACTGATATGGCATATATAGCAGAGAAATATGGCAAAACCCATGTATTTATTGGTAATGCTGATACAAGAATCCTATTGTCAGGAAGCAAAGATGCTATTCGTACTGAAGTAGAAAGGTGCATGGCAATTGGTAAAAATTGCCCGGGATATTTTATGGCAGTAGGAAACCATATTCCACCGAATACACCTGTAGAAAATGCGCTTTATTATAATGAAATATATGAAAAATTAAGTAAACGATAAATTACTACTATCCTTCTGTTATCTACAGGAGGATTTTTTTTTGATAAAGTATTGCGACCAGCATGTTTTATGTATGTGTAAATTATACAGCAATATTAATCAGATTAAACTTACTTATTAACAATTTCTGATTTTATGTAGCAAAAATATTTTTTTATTGGTATTATTTAACCATAATTTTATATTCAGGGGTATCAAATGGCTTATTTACTCGGTATTGATATAGGAACCAGCGGAACCAAGGTTTTACTGGTTGATGACAGCGGCAGAAAAATAGCAAGTGTAACTGAAGAATATCCTTTGTTGACACCATTTCCTTTATGGGCTGAACAAGACCCGGGTGAATGGTGGAGAGCCACTGTAAATGGTATTCGACGAATCTTAGATACTTCAAAAATAGATTCATCTGAAATCGCCGGAATCGGTCTTTCGGGTCAAATGCATGGATCGGTATTTTTAGATGATGCCTGTGAAGTAATTCGACCAGCAATATTATGGTGCGACCAGCGAACGGTAAAGCAGTGTGCTGATATAACCACACGTGCTACTAACGCCGTCGTTGAATCTGAAACATTGAATCCTGTTTTGACAGGATTTACTGCACCAAAGATTGTATGGCTGCAGCAGCAGGAACCGGCTGCATGGAATCGAGTAAAAAAAATCCTACTTCCCAAAGATTATATACGTTTTAAATTAACTGGCGAGTTTGCGACTGAAGTTTCAGATGCGTCCGGTACGGCATTATTAAATGTACCGGAACGCAAATGGTCTTCAGCAATGATGGAAGCATGCGATGTTTCAACTGATATGCTCCCGCAAGTCTTTGAATCCTATGAAATAAGCGGTCGTGTCAGCAAAGAAGTAGCAGCACTAACAGGTTTGGCTCCCCATACCCCGGTTGTAGGTGGAGGCGGAGACCAAGCTGCTGGGGCTGTTGGCAATGGAATTGTTATGGAAGGTATCGCATCATGTTCAGTAGGTACATCAGGTGTATTGTTTGCCCACATGAAAAATGCCTACACAGACCAGCAGATGCGCACTCACACCTTCTGCGCTGCTGTACCCGGTGAATATCATGTAATGGGTGTTCAGCTTTCATCTGGCGGTTCGCTGCGATGGTTCCGCGATACCCTTTGCGATGTCGAAGTAGCAGCATCTAAGCAGGTCGGTACCGATCCTTACGAATTAATAACCCGAGCTGCTGCAAATGTACCTGCCGGTTCTGAAGGCCTTTTATTCCTTCCTTATTTAACTGGCGAAAGATGCCCCTATCCCGACCCTTATGCAAGAGGAGTATTTTTCGGACTTACCCTTCGCAGCAATCGTGCTTTCATGGCTCGCGCAGTGTTGGAAGGCGTATCATTCGGTCTTCGCGATTCATTGGAGATTTTCCGGGGAATTGGTGTGCATCCGACTGAAATACGTTTGAGTGGCGGTGGAGCAAAAAGTCCATTATGGCGTCAAATACAAGCCGACATCTTTAATAGCAATTGCGTTACTATCAATATCGATGAAGGTCCGGCATTTGGCGTAGCTTTGCTTGCTGGTGTAGGAGCTGGTATATATCCTTCTGTACAGGAAGCATGTGCACGTACAATTAAAGTTATTGATAAAACACCGCCGATTCAAGCTAATACTGAAATTTATAACAAATATTATCCGATTTACCGCAATCTGTATGCGCATTTGAAAGATGATTTCGCCGCGGTATCACAAATTTAAAAAGGAAAAAGATGAAAATTGTAACTGTTGAGAATATCAAAATTGGTGCGGGTGAACCACTGGTTTTAATCGCCGGTCCATGTGTTATTGAAAGTCGTGACATGGTAATGAGAATTGCTGAAGATGTAAAAAAGATATCTCAGGAATTAAAAATGCCATATATCTTTAAAGCATCATTCGATAAAGCAAACCGCACTTCCCGCACCGCTTTTCGAGGACCGGGAATTGATGAAGGTTTGAAAATAATGGCTGAAGTAAAAAAACAATTCGATTTACCAGTATGTACAGATTTTCATGAGGCATGGCAGGCAAGTGTTCTTGCAGAAGTTGTTGATTTACTGCAAATTCCAGCTTTTCTTTGCCGTCAAACAGATATGCTGGTGGCAGCAGCAGATACCGGTAAGCCAACAACAGTAAAAAAAGGACAATTTCTGGCACCATGGGATATGAAGAATGTTATTGACAAATACACCGCAGCAGGAAATCATAACTTGATGCTGGCAGAACGCGGTGCTACCTTTGGATATAATAACCTGGTGGTAGATATGCGCAGCCTTGCCGCCATGCGCGATTTTGGGTATCCGCTGGTATTTGACGCAACCCACAGCGCACAGTTACCGGGTGGTTCTGGTACAGCGACTGCGGGTATGCGTGAATATATACCAGCCATGGTTCGCGGTGCTTGCGGTGTTGGGATTGACGCATTATTTATGGAAGTTCATCCAGAACCCGAAAAAGGATTGTCAGATGCCACCACAATGTGGCCTATAAATAAATTAAAGGAATTATTATCAATCGCTCAAAGAATTGACATCATATCAAGAAAATAGTATATTCAAATCCCCGCTATTATTATTAGTGGGGATATTACTAAGGAGTATTATAATGATATCAGACATCGCAACCAGGCCATTGGGATTTAATGAAATCCTTTCAATTAGCTACAATCTATTCACGAAAAAATTTCGTGATATCATGACTATCTATGGAATGCTTTTGCTTCCTGTTTATGTATTAACAGAAATATTTTCTCCATTTATAGAGAAATACTTCAAAAATTTTAAAGACACTCCTGAAATATCAACTTTCATAATTATCATGGTGTGTGCTTTTTGTCTTTTTATATTAATAGCATCTTGTGTAACCGCTATCGCACAAAATGCTTGTGTTAAATTATTTGATGAGTCTTTCTTCGGTCGAGAAGTGGATTGGAAAAGTTCAATAAAATTAAGCCTTGTCAGATTCTGGCCAGTTGCATTAACTTCATTCATTCTATTACTTCTAATACTTCCTGCGACATGTTTCTTAATTATCCCTGGCATTATTCTTGCCACATATACAATTCTGAGCACAATTTGTACTGTATTAAAGAATGTTAGTGGGATGTCTGCTATTAAAGAATCAATAAAATTAGTATCAGGCAAAGCATGGTTGGCATTTAGGTTAATACTGATATTTTTCTGCATGCAATTGATTATAAGTTTTACCGGAAAATTTATTGCTGAATTAATGCCAAAACAAGGACTGCTTGCAGATTTACCGTCTATAATTTCATTAATTTTCGGCATTATTTCTTCTTTCTTATCATTATATAATGCAACTACATTCTATATATTCTATATCAACCGTGAAATGCTGGTAAATAGTAATCAGTATCAATTTAACGATGAACCTGCTGTTGAAGTTGCAGCTATTGCTGAGTAAGTAAATTTCCCAATTCAACATTTGCATGGTGAGATAAAAGGAGTAAATGATGACAGAAAACACAATCATTAAAGAATTTGGATTTAGTGAAATCCTTTCAATGAAATAACTGAACCAACAGAATAAATAAGATATGCCCGATATTATCATTAATATCGGGCATATCTTTTATCTTTACAGTAAATATTTCTCATCCATTATCATCATCGCCAAAAGCTTTCTTCCCTGTTATTTTAGCTTTTTTGCGTAATGCTTCCTGCCATTCGCGGACTGCCTGTAAATCATTTAAATCTGGAACTTCCGATTCAGCTTTATTAATGTTTTGCAAATGTTCGACTGCGTTTTGCATTTTTTCACCAGTTACTAATCTGTGCTGGTATTCTTCGCGTATACGTTGTAGTAAATCATCTGGATCGACATCTTCTTTTGCCGGCATTTCTCGGACAGATAACTCTGCTACTATTGCCAACAAATCGCTGTTATCGTTGCTTATATTACGCGGGTCTGGCTGCAAGCCTTTTGTTTTCAAATCTATCAGTGACTGGAATAGTTTAATATAATGCGGGGTGGTAAATACATCAGCAGATAATCCACTGTCAATTACCTTACGAGCGAAATCAACATTGCTGATAATAAACAATAATATATCACGTTCCAAAGGTATTTCATTTATATCTTGTATTACAGCAGGTTTTTGAGTTTGATTATTTTGAGAATGAGAAGTTCTTTCAAGATTTTTTACTTCCGATAAAATAGCTGATTGCTGCCGTGATAAATCACCTTGATTAATTCCACCAGTATGATCAATTAGCCACATAGCATATTCAGCGCGTGCAATGTCAGATAATGGCAGTAATATCTCTGCGGCTGCCCGAAACATTTTCAATCTGGTATTTGTATCGTTTTCCGGGAATTTCTTCAGTACTTGCAACAGTTCAAACGCTACCGGCTGTAATGCAGATTCTAAAGCTAATTCAAATGCGCCAGCTCCCTGCTCGCGAATTAAGGTATCAGGATCATGTCCATTTGGAAGCATGGCAATTCTTACGTCTGCACCAGCAGAGCGAAATATTGCCTGTCCGCGTAATGCCGCATTAATTCCTGCCGAATCAGCATCATACACCAGATAAATTATTCCATTCTCCCCTACCAATCTGTGTAATATCCTGACATGTTCTTCTCCTAATGCTGTACCTAATGTTGCAACAGCTTCAGTAAAACCGGCAATATGACATGAAATAGTATCAAAATAGCCTTCAGTCACTATCGCTCTGTTTTTCTTTGCAATAGTAGCCGCAGCCCAATTAAGCGCATAAAGAGTCCGGCTTTTTGTAAAAATCGGTGTTTCGGAGGTATTCAAATATTTTGGCTGATCATCCGGTGCCAGTGCTCTTCCTCCGAATGCAATAATCCTGTTTTGACGGTCATAAATCGTAACCATCAATCTATTGCGAAAACGATCAATAATTCCGCTGCTTGATGTGCGAAAATTACTAAGGTTTGCTTTTACTAATAAATCTTCAGAGTAACTTTTTTTAATCAGATAATTCGAGAGAAAATCCCATCCATTTGGTGCATATCCTAATCCATATTTTTCTGCATGTTCCATAGTAATGCCGCGTTTGTCTAAATATTCTCTTGCCTGTACTCCAGCTTTACCACGCAAAGCCTTGCGAAACGCGTCATCAGCAGCAGCATTTACGCTGTAAAGATAATCTTTTTCTTCCATACGACGCGAATCAAGCTGGACAACACGAGGACGAACACCAGCACGACGCGCCAATTTCTCTAATGCTTCAGGAAAAGTCAGGTGTTCGTGCTGCATTACAAAAGTAAATACATCTCCACCTTTTCCACAGCCGAAGCAATGCCAGAAGCCTTTATCTCCATCAACTGTAAAAGAAGGTGATTTCTCGTTATGAAATGGGCAAAGACCCGAATATTTACTGCCGCGTTTTTTTAAAGTAACAACCTGTCCGACAACATTAACAATGTCAGACCGCGTTCTTACTTCATCAGCATCATATTGTTCTATAGTTCCTGCCATATATTATATTACCATGATGTTCGGGCAACTTCCAAAGACCAGTTTTTACCGCTGGACGCACCAATACCTGCTGAACCGTTAATCCCTTTAGGACTATAATGTAATATCAATGAATAAGCACCCAGGCTGCGTCCGATGCTGTAACTGTCGTTAAAGCTGCTATTTTTGCCTGTAGTATAACTTAAATTAGCAGTGGTAGTCCAACGACGCTGCCCAGAAGCTGATTTATCCCAGGGAAGTTGATAATTAAAACCACCATTATGATAAAAGATATCGGAACCTACAGAATATGAAGAATATAAAAATGCATTCCAGGCTCGCGGGCTGTTTCCTGTCAGACTAAAACTATAACGACGAGAAGCCGGCATTGCCGAACCACGGTTGCTTACGGTTTTGCTATGTGAATAGTTAAGTGAAGACGAGATAAATTGCCCAAATTGACGATTATAACTTAAACTGCTGTCAAATGATGAACTTGTAATGCCGGTTGAGTCATTAGTTATATCCTGACTAACACGTGGGTTTAGACTGCCACCCAATAATCGGTATGAAGGAGTATTAAAACCTGCGCGTATGCCTTCACTTGTGAGATTAGTAGTAGTCGCAACGCCGGTATTTGATACTGATTTATTTAAATCATAAGCAAGAAATGGAGAAAAAGTAAAACCATAACCAGTCTTTCCAAATCGAAGTGGCGGTGGTGCTAAAGACAAGTCAGACCTTACAGAGTTTGTTTTATCATAAAATGAGGTAGATGTAGATAAATATAGATTTGTTGCGCCTAAATCGCGAGACACAGAAACGCCGGCATGTGTCGTATATGGTGAAGCCGCTGAATATCTGGAATAAGAACTGTTAAAATTGCATCTTGTTTCACCAAAATCCTGTCTATGGTCCCATGAAACAGAGCGAATTTTTCTATTAATATCATCAAAATATATACCGCCATCACCAGAATCATTAATACGGTATTCCTCTTCAACAGATACCTGTATGCCATCATAACCACGATAGTTGGGAGAACCTTGCAAAACGTTTCTAAACTTGATTGAACCGACATGGCTGCTTGATGCATCATAATAAACTGGGAAATCAACATATAACCCGGCACTTGATGTTAACGCTATATTAAAATTAAATAATGCACCGACATCTGATGCACGCATATCCAAGACATGATAAGGTAACCTTAATAAACAATGATCGAAATTATTTAGATAGAACTTAGGAGTCTTAAATAAAATATAATCTCCAGGATAAACAGTTGCTTTATTACTAACAATCCATGAAGCGGTTTTAGGAGATTCTGGTATTGTATAATCACGTGTTCTGGCAGTTGGATCATCCTGAAACTTTAATGTAGGCAATGAAAATGACTTAAAGCCCATATTATCTGTCAAAGTTACAGCATATCCCTGTCCTGTATTAAAATCAAAATAAATTTCTTCGGCTGTTAATGTGTTTTTACTGTCAGTTATTATTATTTTGCCACGCGCCAATACTATTCCGTGAATGGAATCTATATTCATTGCATTTGCTTTAATTATGTATCCTGCAGATAAAAATTGTGCATTATCATATATTTCAAAAACTTTATTATCGAAATTATAATATAGCTGCTTTCCGGTCAATTCATAAAAAGGTTTTGCTTCAGTAGGGGGAGCAGTTTCTCCCTGGCCAATATATGTAATACGTATTTTAGCTTGTGTCTCACCGGCCTGACATGTTATATCAGCAATACCAGGACCTGCATTATTACTTAAAATCACTGACACGCGACCATTTTGTGTATATGCTAATTCCGGAATATATCCCAAAGTAGTATAAAAATAAATAAGTGTATTATTCGGTACCATAGTTCCATCAGGATTGCTTACAGTAACGATGATATTAACGTTGTTATCAGAACCATAATTAACACGAGTTGGCGATGCATCGGCACGTAAAATATAATTCTGCGCAACAGATATAAAAGTGCATAGGAGAAATATGCTTAAAAGTAAAAGGAACTTCATCTAATAATGGTCCATATATTCAAAAAATCAGTGTTTCAACTGCATTTTATTATATCTATCTTAACCCTCACTGGTCAAATAATCATAAGTACAAAAAACAAAAACACCCGCAGTAATAATTTGATATACTGCGGGTGGAGTCAATTAATTATCCTTGCTGCACTAATGAGTGTCTTGTTTTGTAAGTAGGATTTGATAATACAATCTGTTTCCCAAAACGATTTTTTCCATTCATAACAATAGGTCCTGATAAATTAGCCGTAACATTTCCATCAGATATGGTAACAACAGTAAACACAACTACATCAGCTACATCCACCAAATTAATAGTATCAATATCACTTTGACTAATGTCAAAATCATATTCGGGGAAAAAATCGAAAGGAACTACAAGTACGAATGCAAGATCCGGTTCATTTGTTGATTGCATCCAAATGAATGGGCTTCCTTCCGCATGATTAAATATGCAAAAGTCACTCGCTGACTCAAAGCCAAGCATACCCTCAGGAAAATGAATCATTTCCCCTTGCTCAACTTCAATAGTTCCAAATCTGGTTGTTTCGATCTGCATAGCAGTCATTTCCTTCAAAGCTTGTGTCATAATAATTTGTCCCCTTTATTATACCTTTATCTCAACCAATTAAGAAGGCTTGCCTTCGAAAGGGTTGATGTTACATAACTTGTTGCTTGCAATACATTTTCTTGTTCTTTTAAATGAACTAAAGTTTCTGAGATATCAGCATCTTCAGTATCACTTAATAGCTTTGTTGTTGTTATTTTACTTTGGTCTAAATGATCAATACCAAGTTGAACTTGCTGCAAACGTTGACCATTTTCTGCTCTTAATGAATTAATTTTTGTTCCAAATTTATCAAGAGTACCGATTAACGATTGAATTTTTGTTTGGTCATTAGCTTTAATAGCATCTGAAAGCTGATTAAAAGTAGAAAACAAATCCGGGGTTGAAGGATCAGAGCTATCCATGTTAAATACTTCATTGCCAGTATGGTTAATCTGAACGGAAATACCTTCACCTATAGCATTAGATATCTTTCCATCATCACCATTATATGAAACGGCTGCCCCTGTGGTAGTAAAAAGCTTGGAATCAGTCTTAAAACCACCGAAAATAAAGCGGGTTCCAATACTTGTATTTGCGATTTGAACCATACTTTCTCGCGAGGCACTAATATTTTCAGCTAATGGCTCACGCGCAGCATCTGACATTGGATTTGCGGCTTGTAAAGCAATAGTACGAGCTTGGCGAATCATATCTTGTACATTGCTCAATGCAACATCTTCTGATTTCATCCATAATTGAGCGTTTGAGGCAGATTTCTGAAATTGGTCAATTCTTGCCAGTCCAGATTTCATATTTAATGCCTGAGACATTCCCGATGGATCATCAGATGGTTTATTTATCCGTTTACCACTGGCTGTTTGTAATTGTAACTGTCCTATTTTATCATTAACTTGTGATAGATTATCAGCAAGGAATGAAGTCATTATTGAATCAGGAATTCTCATATTATTTTCTCCTACCCAAGCCTGTCTATAAGAGTCTTCAGCATTTCGTCAGCAGTAGACAATACTTTTGCTGATGCATCGTACGATCTTTGGTAAAGAAGCATATTAGTTAATTCTTCATCCAAAGAAACACCAGAAGTTGATTTCTCCTGAGTAAGAAGTTGTTTTGTTAAAGCATTCGATGCGTCTGAGTTTGTTTTTGCATTCTGCATCGCTGTACCAACTTGCGTAATAATAGCATTAGATGCCTGGTTTAATGTTGAACTGCCTATTAATGGTTTGCGATATAAATCAGAAATCTCGGTTGCTAAGCTGCCATCACCCGACGCACCAGCAATTCTTGTACTTGCTATACTATTTACATCATTCATGACTGAATCGCTAACACGGATGTCTGCGGCAGTTGTGCCGGTGAAAAAATTAATAGATGTATCACCTGCAGGATTGATTCCCTGACGATGGAGATTATTGATTGTATTTGATAGTGTAAAAGCAACATTATCAAGTTGCGTGTGGAATGAAGGAACGATTGTATTTCGTGATTCGAGTAAACCACCTATTTCACCAGTTGATATCTTTATTTCAGAATTATCATCTGCCCAGACAATCTTTGAACCTGATAAGTCTGAAACCATGCCAACTCTATTAGGTAAAGTACCTTGTACCAGCATTTTTCCATCCATGCCAATATAGGCCGCACCATCGTCTGTAATATGCGCAGTTGCTCCTGTCAACTTTGTTAATTCCATCATTGATTGGTCACGCTGGTCTAAGATATCATTAACAGATATACCTTGCGCTTGCCCATTAACGATTATTACATTTTGTTTTGCAATGGTTTCTGCAAGATTATTTACATCATTTACCCGACTCTTTAGATTTGAATCTATATCACTAACAATTGCATTTAAATCAGTTACTGTACTGTTGATGAAATTAGTTAAGTTTTCTGCAGATGACCTGACTGATAATCTACCAGACTGGTCCTCGGGATTATTGGCAAATGATTGCCATGCATTGAAGAAATTATCTAATGTGGTAGAAAGATTTGTATCAGTAGTGGGTGATAAAGCACTCTCTAATTGAGATAAAGTTGTAGATGCCGAATCCCAACGACCTGACTGTGCCATTGATTGTCTGGTTTGTTGTTGCAAAAAAACATCCTGCATCCGTTTAACAGTTACTACATCAACACCAGTACCAAGCGGTGAAGTGAAACTCCCAAGATTAGAAACATCGCCATTCAAAGTAGCAGATGCCAGTTTTACTGCCTGACGATGATAACCGTCTGTATTAGCATTAGTTATGTTATGACTTGTTACTTCTAATGCCTGTTGATTTGCAATTAAACCGGAAAGAGCAGTATTAATTATTTGAAATGTTGACATTCAATTTTCCTGCTTCATTAGGCGCAACTATCCATTAAAAGTCGAACAGAACGGCGAGGTTCTGATTGAGGCCTTGCCTGATATGTTTGGGGAGTACCATTATTACTTATTAATCGTAAAGTGAAATCAACATATTTTAATGCTTGTTGTGCAAGATACCAGTTAATTCTTCCTTCGCGCTGAATTTCAATTAAAGCGGTAGCTAATTCTCGTTGATAATTAGCAACTGTAGATGCTGATGGTTCAGGAAGATATTGTATTACCATTGACAATGAAAAAGTTTCTTCTGAATGTATTTGATTACCAATGCGATCAAGTAATCGTATTATCTGGGTAGATAATCTGGCTTGTTCTGCCAATACAAGCTTTTGTTCTTCGACGATTTCCTGCAGCCTGTGAATTTTGCTATCAAGTATGCAGGATCTTTCTTCATCTATCAGCTCGCGAAGGCGTGCTAATACACCTCGCTGGTGTTCCAGCAAGTTGATTAATATTTCATTAGCGCCCATGATACTCTCCCCTTGCTATTTCTGCAGGATTTTGGACAGGCGACCTTCGGAAATAATCTTATCGGCAATCTTATCTGAAGATATTACATAATCACCATCTTCGATAAGCTGCTTATAAGCATTCACCTTGTCCTGCCGTACTTCTGGAGCATTTGCAATTACCGCTTTCGCGGTTGCTATTGTCTCCATTTCGGCGGAGAGCATAACCTGATCCGTTGACCTGGTATCTGCAGTAACTGCAGTTTCAGTTACCTTTTTAACTTTGGTCGCTTGAACCGGATTAATGGGCCCAATTTGTGATCCCGTGATTCTCATGATCTAACCCTCCGACTTCACAGGCAAAAACTGCACCATTTACTATATCGGCACACTTTTGCAACAACTTTAGTGTTTTCTGAAAATATTTTCAGAATTATTTTAATCCGTTGGTTATCCTTCACCCCGCTGGTTCTTTTCTACTTTCGGCAGACTTAATTGCCGATACATCAAATCGGCTATCCCCAGTGGTTTAGACTCAGCAATTTTTGCAGCATATTGACCATCCAGCATTTCTTGAAATATCTTTTCACCTTCAGATTTTTTAAAAAAGCCATCTTCAGGTACAGAACGGCGCATCTCTTTTAACATTGATGCAACAAAATATGCTTCAAACTCACCACAAGCTTTTTTTAACGCTTTATCATCTTGTGTTGATTTTTTATTAATGCTGCTTGCGGCAGTTGTTATATCTATTGGCAATGCTTCAATATTATTCATTCTTTTTACCTTACATATAGTTTTTCGTCATATTTTATAAAAACTTGAGAGAATGTGCTAAAGATTGGTATAATAAGCAGACATGACATTTGAACACATAAACACCCCGGACAAAATTCGCAATATTGCGATCATCGCCCACGTTGACCACGGCAAAACCACCCTTGTAGATAAGATGTTAAAACAAGCTGGTGCTTTCCGCGACAATCAGCATATTGAAGAAAGAGTGATGGATTCAAACCCGCTTGAACGTGAGCGCGGTATTACCATTCTTGCTAAAAATACTTCGGTATGGTGGGAAGATACGAAAATAAATATCGTAGACACCCCTGGCCATGCCGACTTTGGCGGTGAGGTTGAACGCATTTTGCGAATGGTAGATTCTGTATTGCTTCTTGTAGATGCAGCAGATGGACCTATGCCGCAAACACGATTCGTTTTACGCAAAGCACTTGCTTTAGGCTTGCGACCAATTGTGGTTATAAATAAAATAGACCGTCCTGGAGCGCGTCCACACCAGGTGCATGATGAAGTTTTTGATCTTTTTATTGAATTAAGTGCCACTGATGCACAGCTTGATTTCCCTACAGTATTCGCATCCGCAAAATTTGGAACAGCTTCTGATGATCCCGATGAAGAAAGTCCTGATTTACGTCCGTTATTCGAAACAATTCTTGCCAATGTGCCTGCTCCAAAAGTTAATTTGGAAGGTCCATTCCAAATGTTAATTTCTACTCTTGATTATTCACCATACTTAGGACAGATGGCAGTTGGTAGAATTGAACGCGGAATAGTTAAAAATGGCGATCAAATCGTTGCGCAATATACTGATGGTACCAGTGAACGCGGAAAAGTAACCAAATTATTTACTTTTGAAAACCTGCATCAGGTTGAAGTCGAACACGCAGGTGCGGGAGAAATCATTGCTTTAGCTGGTTTAGAAGAAGTATTGATAGGAGCTACTATCTGCGACCCAAGCAGCCCTGAAGCATTAGATGGTATAGCTGTTGATGAACCAACAGTTACAATTGATTTTATGGTGAATAACTCTCCATTCGCCGGCAAAGAAGGCAAGTTCTTAACCAGTCGTCATATTCGAGACCGATTGATGCGTGAACTGCAATCAAATGTCGCATTGCGCGTTGAAGAAACAGAAACCCCAGATGTATTTCGCGTTTCAGGTCGCGGTGAATTACATTTAACCATCCTTATGGAAACGATGCGTCGCGAAGGCTTTGAGTTCATGGTTTCAATGCCAAAAGTAATCACCAGAATAATTGATGGCAAAGAATGCGAACCATACGAAGAATTATCTGTTGATGTACCCGAAGCCTATGTTGGTGCAGTAATGGAGAAACTTGGGCCGCGACGTGGTGAACTAATAGATATGAAAGTTCATGACGAAGGATTAACCCGATTATTATATCGTATTCCAGCCCGCGGTATTTTTGGGTATCGCACTGAGTTCTTAACTGACACGCGTGGTACCGGGATAATGCATCATACATTTATGGAATATGCCCCCATATCAGGTGAAGTTATCCGTCGTTCACGTGGCGTTATCATAAGTATGAATCATGGACTTACAACAGCGTATGCGATTGGAAGTATTCAGGAAAGGTCTGAAATGTTAATCGGACCTGGAACTGAAGTATATGAAGGCATGATTGTTGGAGAAAATAGCCGCGATAACGACCTGGTAGTAAATATAACCAGACCTAAAAAGCTGACAAATATGCGAGCAAGCTCATCCGATATTTCAGTATCTATTACTCCTCCGCGTATTTTGTCACTTGAAGCTTCGTTAGAATTTATTAATGATGATGAATATGTTGAAATGACCCCTGAATCCATCAGATTGCGCAAGCGCTATTTGAAAGCTCATGAAAGACCTAAATAAATCTAATATACCAAAATAGAAAATCCCGCTTTGCTTATTTACAAAGCGGGATTTTCTTTTTAAGTATTAAACTTTATCAATCATTACAATGGTTTGAGATCTCTCACTGCCTACAGTTACCATACATACAGGAACTTCTACTAATTCTGATAACCTGTTCAAATAATTCTGAGCGTTTTTGGGAAGTTCATCAAAAGAACGACAATCAGCTGTTGAAGTTTTCCAACCTGGCATTACTTCATAAACAGGAGTAGCATTATCAAGCTTCCATAATGCACTCGGGAATATATCCAACACCTTGCCATCGATTTCATAACCTATACATACAGGTATCTCATCAAATTCATCTAAGATGTCCAAGTGTGTGACAGCTAAATAATCCAGGCCATTAGAACGTGCAGCTTTTCTTAACACGCAAACATCAAGCCAGCCGCAACGACGAGGCCGACCAGTTGTTGTACCATATTCATGGCCTAATTCACGAATCTTGTCACCTATTTCATTTTTTAATTCTGTTGGGAATGGACCTTCGCCGACTCTGCTGGTATATGCTTTCACAACACCAATCGAGCTTCCAATAAATTTTGGACCGACTCCACTACCAACTGCTGCACCACCCGCTGTAGCTGTACTGCAGGTGACGAATGGATATGTACCATGATCAATATCCAGCATAGTTGCGTTAGCACCTTCAAATACAACAAATTTATCAGCTTTTAGAGAATCCCATACAATTTGTGCTGTATCGCAAATCATATCTTTTATCTGAGCGTAATAACCCATATATTCATCATAAATCGCATCTGCGCTAAACGTATCCATACCATATATTTTTTCTAATATCTGGTTTTTATCAGCAACAATAGAATTTAAACGAGTGCGGAAATATTCCTTATTGTGCATATCACCCATTCGTATGCCATGATTTCTGCTCATTTTATCGGTATATGCCGGACCAATCCCTTTTAATGTTGTACCGATTTTTTTATTACCGGCAGTTTTTTCTGAAGCACCATCTAACGCCATGTGATAAGGCATTATCATGTGTGCATCTTCGCTAATGAAGATAAATGGGCGTACATTTACGCCTTTACTTTCTAAATCAGCTATTTCTTTAAGTAATGATTTAGGATTAATAACCATACCATTACCTAAAATTGACGGACGTCCTCGCAAAATGCCAGACGGTATAAGGTGTAATGCATATTTGTCATCACCGATTTTTACGGTATGGCCGGCGTTATCGCCGCCTTGATAACGAACTACCATTTCAGCATCAGCAGCATAGACATCTACTACTCTGCCTTTGCCTTCATCACCCCATTGAGTTCCCACAATAACGATACTGCTCACATCAAGCTCCTTAGCACAGGAAAAATAAAAAAGATGCTGTTCGGTGTAACCGACAGCATCCCAATGCAGTTACGGCATACAATAGCAATTACCGCAAAATCTGTCAATATCTATGCTAAAAAACTACTGCTTCATTGAACTATATCAGTTGAAATTAATTCATTAATGTAGCTATAAAAGGTTCAGCCGCAAATGTGTATCCCAACAATTCACGAGTAGATTGAAAATCAGATGCAATTGATATTTTTTTACCTTCCACTTTACGACTTTGAGATGAATCTCTGGTTTCTAAAACAAATGCACAAGCCGCTTCACCGATAGGATAATTTAAATTGCCGGAAGCTGCCAAAGCTTTATATTGCGGCTGGCTTATTACATCAACTCCAACAACGATAATAATATCAGCACGGTTCATTTGCAATGCTTCTATAGCACTTTCTAATGCCATATTACCTGAATTCTCACCAGCAAATGCTCCATGATGCCCACCTATGCCAAACTCAATAGCAACCAGGCTGATTGGTGTATTCAAATACGAATGGCTAAACAACAAAGGGTTTGCCATTCGTGTGCCTTTTTGCATTAATGAAGCAGTATAAGTATACAGAGTTGTAAGGCAGCCGAATTGTGACCCCATTACAGCACCAGTTCGCCATATGGATATATTTTCACTATTTAATCCTGCTGACTGTAAAGCAAGCATTGCAGCCGCCAAGGTAAACTCTGAAGCACGATCAAGATATGTCTTTACGCTGGGTAAAATAGTGGTTATATCGAGATTCTTCACTGGAATTATTGGATATTCACCACCGAACTCAGGGAATTCGGCTTCAATTTTTATGTTTTTTGCCTTCTCAAAGTTTTCTATCCCAATACCTGCTGATGATACGATACCAGTACCAGTAATTAAAACATCTTTCATATTAATTTCCTCCTTGCCATTTTTTCAATACAACAGCAGAATTATTACCGCCAATACCTGATGATATTGATATAGCGTTTTTTATATCAACTTTTCTTGCGCCAGTTGACACATAATCAAGGTCGCATTCCGGATCGGGTTGTTCATGATTTAATGTAGGTGGTACAATTCCATCTCGCAATGCCAATAGCGTCACTATCGCCTCTACAGACCCGGCAGCAGCCATCATGTGCCCAACAGCAGGTTTTATACTACTTATAGGAATCTTAAACGCTTTGTCACCCAATACGGTCTTTACAGCCTTCGTTTCAGTTACATCAAAATAAGCAGTGCCAGTGCCATGAGCGTTAATATAATCAACATCAATTGGTAAAGCAGCAGCATCTCTAAGAGCTTCTTTTAACATTGCAACAATGCCATCGCCTTCCTTATCTGGTGCTGTAAGATGATGTGCATTATTATTCACAGCATAGCCGGCCACTTCACCATATATCTTAGCTCCGCGTTTTACGGCTGAATCTGAATCTTCAAGAATCAAAGCACCTGATCCTTCACCAAATATAGTTCCACTTCGCCGAATATCGAAGGGACGCAATTCGTCAGCTGTAATTGTTCGCAATATAGATAATCCAGCCATGCTTGAATAGGCAAGACTATCATGACCTTCACATAATACTGCAGATGATTTTCCTGTGCGAATCAAATCCATCCCCTGCCCTATTGCTGCCGTCCCGCTGCTGCATGATAATGTCATAACCCGAGTAGGTCCATTGAATCCATATTTTTCTTTAATTAAATCAGCAGTGCGACTGAAGATAAATTCTGTAAATAATTCCGCGGTTTCTGCATCAATTGCTCCATCAGTCAAGCAGGCAAGATATTGATCCCAAAAGGCTGCGCCTCCGAAATTGGTTGATGACACCAGACCCAGATGACTTGTATCTACAATACCTGAATCTTTTATAGCGGATGCTGCAGCATATAGTGCAAATTGACTGGCTTCATCATGGTCATCAGTCCAGGGGAAATCAACAACCTCACCCATCTTTGTATTTCGCAATCCAGTCGGGTCCCAACGCGACATTTGCCGCATACCACTTTTGCCAGCTAATAAATCAGCCCAAAATGATGGTATATCATTGCCCAGGCAAGAAACTATACCTAAACCTGTAACTACAACTCTACGCATATACGCATCCTTTCATTCAATATAATAATTTTAGACACCTATTATGATTCACTGTTGCGCAGTAGAATAAACATGATTGAGTTAAATTTGATGAGTTTTATAGAATTATTTCAAGTACTGCAGAATACGTGCTATCCGTCCGATTTGACCATCCTGCAACCGAACTTTTATTCCATGCGGATGAAATAATGCATTAGTTAAAATATCTTTTACAATACCTCTGGTTAATATCTCTGTTCCCTGATCTTTTTTCAACACAACATCAACTAACAAACCTGCTTTTATTTCATTACGATTACAACCATTCATAATTTATACATTCCAGTTTTACATGTATCTTCCTGCAAGTATGCCCCGACAAATTGAAGTCGGGGCATATAAAAAACATGCGATTACTTAGTTTTATCCTCTATTTCATTCTGTACTTCAATAGTAATCTGTTTAGGTTTCGCTTCTTCTGCTTTAGGAAGAGTAATTTCTAACACCCCATTTCGATAAGCTGCTTTTACATTCGATTGTTTAATAGGTACTGCTAAATTAAATGATCTTTGGAAAGAACCGTAAGCACGTTCTACCCGAACAAATTGTTTATCTTTTGTTTCCTTTTCAATCTTACGTTCACCTCTGATTGTTAACATCCCACCTTCTACTTCAATGGTAATCTCTTCAGGTTTTATACCTGGCAATTCTGCATGTACCATTATAGTATCAGCAGTCTCTGCAATGTCAACCAACGGTGCCCAGCTGCGCATTGCAACGGGTTCACGTCCATTTTGAGCGATACTTTGCTCAAACAACTTGTTTACTTGTTCCCTTAACTGAGCCATATCAGCAAAGGGATCCCATCTTACGATACTCATGGTATCAACCTCCTTTAATGATATGACTGGCTTAGTGTTTAGCCAGTTCTTTGTAAAATTTAAATACCCATGAAAGATAATATTTAAACCACTTTAGTCAAAATTAATCAACTAACTTTATAAAAAAGATACCATGTATAAATTATCATGGTATCGATTTGTTCATATATAAATTGAAATAAACAGTTCTATTTTGGTACCTCTTTACCATTAATAGTCTTAATTCCATCAAGATTAATAATTGCAATTTGATATCTGAATCCTTCTGCGATATCTTTTGTTTGAATTGCGTCAACTTTCAAATTGCCATTCATTTCAATTGAATATGAAGAATATAATATGCTGCCCATACCTGTTGTAACAATTTGTGAAATCAATATCAGGAAATTTGTCTGCCACTTTCCATAAAGTCCATAAATCTTTAAGCTGTTGTAATTTTGTTATTACTTCCTGTGAGTTTTTCAACAACTTGTAATCCATAATTGTGCCTTTAAAAATTGCAACTGGCAAAATCTTTCTTGTTGTTGGAACTACTTTACCATTTATAGTTTTCACACCTTCACGACTGACAACTTGCATCAAATAACGGAAACCTTCACCGAAGTCCATTGACGACATACCAATAGTTTTCATGTCACCTTTTTCATCCAAAGTTACAGTAAGGTTCATTACGCTGCCAACAGTAGTTGAAACCAATACAATCTGTTTTGAAAAATCAATTTCAGGGATTTTTTCTTTAATTTTCAAGGATTGCCATAACGCATTCATATCTACAGCATCAGCAACAAACTCAGGGCAATTTTTCTGCAATGAAGCATCACTTACAGAGCCTTTAATTTCTTTTACAGGTTTCACATCAATAGATGCAGGCCATGATAATGTTGAAATCACAAAAATCAACATTAATAATAGAAAATTTTTCATATTATATTTCTCCTTACCTTATATAACTTGAATTATTGTATAAGGTTCCAGATTTTACTAAAAAAAAACCTTATGCCAAATACAAATATCTGGCATAAGGAATAGATCTAATCAGAAACTGAAACAATTACCAGCGTGAGTTACCACGTGGGCTATTGTTGCGTTGTCCCTGGAAACAATCTGAACAGTAAACGGGCTTTTCGCCACTTGGCTGGAAAGGAACTTGGCAGGTCTTTCCACATGCTGCGCATACAGCGCTATGCATTTCGCGAGGACCGGAGTTTCCACCACCTGAACGTCGTCCGCCACCAAAGCCACCTTGGGCTTTGCGAGCTGCGCGGCAATCTGGGCAACGACCGGGGGTATTTGTGAACCCTTTCTGGTCATGGAATTCCTGTTCACCAGCGGTGAACACGAAACCTTTGCCGCAATCGCGGCAAGATAAATTTTTGTCAGTGTAGCTCATAGCATGCACTCCTTCTGGGTATCAGAACCGCCATTGGTATAAGGGACTGGAGGCATGATGGATGAACTACGCTTAGGTTAGTACAACCGGTTCGAAGCCTAATCAGGCAAATCCTTGTGTCGGTCTGTTAATGGAGACTTTATCTCCAGAAATATTATATCAGCAAATGTAAGAAAATGCAAACAAAATATACAAAAATACAAAAAAATTTCATTTATTTATTAAAATAAAGGTGTTTTTATACAAAAACACTCTATTTTCTCAATATTTATATAATATATGTGCCTACATAAGGATATTTTTATTAAAATTATGACTTTAATTTACTAATTACCGACATTTTCAAATGGTGCTAAATCATAATGCATAGTAATAAAGGCGTCAACAACCTTGGGATCAAATAATTTTCCAGAATTTTCTTTAAGATATTCAATAGTTTGTTCTGCTGACCAAGCTCTGCGATATGGCCTGTCAGAAGTTAATGCGTCCCAAACATCAATAACAGCAAATATTCTCGCAGCCATTGGTATCTCATCACCGACTAATTTTCTTGGATAACCAGATCCATCCCATCTTTCATGGTGACTATAAGGTATTTCAAGAGCAAGTTTTAAGAAAGGAATTGGTGACAGCCATTCATACGCGTAAGAAGGATGTAATTTCATTACCGACCACTCTTCATCATTAAGCGAACCTGGCTTTAATAAAATCCCATCCGGTATGCCTAATTTACCAATATCGTGCAACAAAGCTCCCCTGCGCATGTGAGTTATCTCACTTGGTGAATAATTCAAATGTCGTGCAAGTCGTTCTGTTCCTTCTGTAACACGCAAAGAATGCCCTTCAGTTTCTCTATCGCGTAAGTCAAGAGCTTTTGACCATCCTTCCAAGGTTAAGTCGTAAGCTACCAGCAACTCGATACTTGATTGCTGTCGTGCTTTAAATAAAGCCGCATTATCAATTGCGATTGCTGCTTGTCCAGCCAATGTATCAAGAAATTCACGCCATTCATAATCCGGTTCCAATGGTTCTCTATTAAATAATTCCATGACACCGACTACTTGCCCTTTAGCAATTAATGGAGCTGCAATATAGGTGTTAAATCCTTCACTCATGAAAAATGGTGAAGAAGATAATTTATCTAATCTTCCAGGAAGATCATCAATAATCATTACTTTCTGACCCATTGCAGCTTGGCCGGCAAATCCCTGCCCCATTCTAAGCCTGGTATGACGTAAGGCACGAGTTCTAAAACCTTGACCAGAAGCGAAATCCAAAGTCATGGTATTGTGATCAAATAACAGAATATCACAAGCAGAAATCCGTAATTGAGAGATAGCCTGATTTAAAAAGACTTCCAATACTACATCAAGATCAATTGTAGAAGAAATAGCACGTTCAATACTGCGCAAACCTTGCAGAAAATCCAATCTTCTATTTGCTTCAGAATATAATCTTGCATTTAATATCGCCTGCGCTGCTTGTGCGGCCAAACCACTTATTAATGATAATTCGTCAGGAAGAAAACCTCGGTTCTCAGAGAAACTAATTAGTGTTAACATGCCAACTGGCATTCTTTTGTGTCTTATTCTTAACGACAACATGGATTTTGCGTTTATACTGAATAATTTGTTATATCCCGCCTGATCTTTTCTTTCCGATATATCTGATACTAATATTACATCTCTTTCATCATCAAAAACAGCTTTACACCCATTATCATCATTGCAAAATTCTGAAATTCGTAATTCAATATCATCATTTTTGGCCGAACATACAGGATTCCTATATAATTCACCTTCTTCATTAAGTAAGTTTACACAAACGGAATCAACATTTAAAGTAGTCATCACCGTTTGACATACAGTTTCAAGTAATGATTCAATATCCAATATATCAGATAGCACAGTTGCTGATTTTGCTAATGCTTGTGCATGTTTTGTTTGTCTGGTAATTTCATCCGTTGCATAACGTTGTTCAGTTATGTCTTCAAATATTATATATGCACCATCGTAATTTCCTTCATGTGTTAATCCTAACTGGACATCAGTATCAAGCCATCTTATTTCATCTTTAACAGGATTATGAACACCAATAATTTTTCCGGTAATAGGTTGCTTAACACGCATAGAAATTGCAACAGGAAACTCGTCATATCTTAATTTAACACCAGCTTCGTCATAATAAGCCCACATTTCGTCTGCGAAAGAGTGTCCATGTAAAAAATTTTCTGTTACTCCTAATATTCTTTCAGCAGCAGGATTAACAACTGATATCATACCTTCTTGATTTACATAAATCACACCTTGTGACATAGTTTCAAACAGAGTTCGATATTGTTCTTCACTTCTCTTTAATTCTACAGTTCTTTGCTCAACCAGTTTTTCTAATTCTTCCTGGTATTCTTTATTTTTTCTTTCTAATTCTCGCTTTTGATCAGATAATAATTTAACATTAGCAGCATTTGCTACTACTTTTAAAATTGCAGATTTTGTTATAGGTTTAAACAGATAATCATACGCTCCTGCTCGTAAGGATTCTGACGCTGAATCAACAGTGGGTTCTCCGGTCATCATAACAACTTGTACAAACGGGTCAGATTGGCGAATAACACGTAATAAATCAACACCGCTTATTCGTGGAAGTACTATATCAGTAACGACAACATCAAATTTCCTTTTACGAAGAATTTCTAATGCTTCATCAGCATCACCAACAATCTCTACCTCGTGGCCTTCATTTTTCAAAAATTCTCTTAATGTAATTCTGATGCTTTTTTCATCATCAACAACTAAAACATTTGCCATTATTATTACCTCAATTCGGGTAAATTTGAACTGTTGCTCAAATTAAGCTGATCATTGTCGGCTTCTAAAGGGAATGATATTATAAACTTTGTATATTCATCCATTTTACTCTCTACCTGCATATTGCCGCCATGACCGCATATTATACTATGGCATATCGCGAGTCCAAGACCTTGCCTTTCAGTCCTATCATGAGTAGTAAAAAATGGATCAAACATCTTATGCAATATTGATTCAGGAACTCCCACACCATAATCTTCTATTGATACAATAACAAAGTCATCTGATGTCTTTGCACTAACCTTTATTAATTTCTTTGGGTCAGAACCATTAAAACGTGCATTTAATGCATCACGTGCATTAGTTAACATATTTAGCATCAAATGTTGGTATTGTTCCATATTCCCATATACTTTAGGAATATTCGAATCAATATCTATATTCAATATAATTTTATCATGTCTTAAAGTTGTTTTAACTAATTGTTCAACATTTGCCATTACATCAATTAAATCAACCGAACCGCGCAATCCGGTATCACTTTTACATAAACCTTGCAGTGAAGCAATAATTGAAGCTATTCTTTCACTTTCATGTATTATTTCACATGCAAATTCACTGATGCTGCTATCTTTTTCAGACATATCTGCAATCAATTGTCCATAATTCATAATACCTGTTAACGGATTATTTATTTCATGGCAGATTCCACCTGCCATTGTTCCAAGTGCTTCCATCTTTTGTTTTTCGTGCCGCCATAAATCAGCTTCATGTTGATCTTTTTGGCTTATTTTTCGGTCGGTTATATCTTCAGAGGTGCCTAATATGTATAAAGGATTGCCATCTTTGTTATATACTACTAATTTATGCGTGTGCATATATCTAATGATACCTGTATTATCAATGAAACTCCACTCAGGTATATCAAGATCACCTTTTAAAATGACATCTTCATCTGTTTTATTAAATGCATCAGATATATCTTTCGGGAAAATTTCATCATAAGTTTTTCCTACCATTTCTTCACATGTGATATCATCTATTTGGTGTCCCCACTTATTACGGAACAATATCTTTCTGCTTTCAGCATCTTTAACAAAAACTTGAAAAGGTATATTTTCAATAACTGATTTAAATAATTTCCAACTCTCTTCTAATTTTTCTTCCTCTCTCTTTCGTTCACTGATATCTTTAAATATTAAGACTGTAATTTTTATGTCATCATGTAAAATTGCAGAGATAGAAACTTCTACCGGAATGAAAGAATAATCTTTTCGTTTTATTAATGTTTCTAAAATACGATTGCTGGAATTTTCATTATTATTCTGAATAGAATTAATTAAATTTGTAATTAAATCTATCTGCGAGTCAGGAAATAAATAAAATAATGATTTGTCTTTTAATTCATTTCCTGCGGTATCAAGTAATTTTTCTGTTGCAGGATTGAAGATTTGAATCTTAGAAAATTCGTCAACAACTATAATTGCGTCATGACTTGCATTAATTACATTTTCAAGAAGTTTTTCACGTACTGCAATTGTTTTCTCAGCTTTTTCTAACTGAGATTTTTGATTGATATCATTTAAAATATGCTTTACAGATGGTAACAACAAATCTAAGAGTAATACATCTTTCATAAGATATTCTGATGCTCCTATTTTCATCATTTCAATTTCTGTCAGCTCTTCATCTTGACTTGTCATTATAATAAAAGGGATGTTCAGTCCTAATATTTTCATAGATGATATAAAATCATGAATAGTTATATCAGGTAAAGAAAAATCCAACAGAATCAGCACCGGTGATACATTATTTAATTTCTCTATAGCTTCATTACCATTTGAGAATGAAATAATAACTGCATTCAAACTTGATAATTGTTTTTTAATTAATACAGTTAATTGTATATCATCTTCAACAATCATTATTATTTTTTCATTGTTAATCATGCGAAATCCTTAATGTTATGACTATAAAACTTCGACAGCCATTATATGCAGGTTTATTTGCTTGAATAAACTTTGTATAATTAACAAGTTTGATATCTGAATAACATTATTTCGATAATATGGCATTGTTCTAAAACAAATTCAACATTTTGACTTTAATTTGATATTCCATGTTTAATAATTTATCAGTTATTATTACATTCAACATGAATATGATAAACATTAATTAATATCTTTCATATTCATGATGCTGTTAATAACTCTATTAACAATTTACCCATTTGCGCTATAGAAAAATCAATATATTTCATGAGTAAAACAGTGTAAAGTATAATTGTGTTACTTTAATGATGTTAACGAAATCTAATTTTCCAGGAATAGATATTTCAAAGAAACATACTACATCAACATTATCTGTTTTATATTATAGCATATTCTTGTACAGAATATCATATATTGGCATATAATTAACAATTTTTTCAAAAATTATATTGTAAACCTAAAAATACAAAGGATTTCAATAGCAGATGTTTAATTATTAATTTGAGGTAAAGCAATTATGATAGTTATGGGTATTATACCAGCTCGATATGCATCAACAAGATTTCCGGGTAAACCATTAGCTATGTTAAACGGACGTCCGATGATTCAACATGTATATGACCGCGCGGTAAGATCAACATTATTAACCGACGTAATTGTAGCAACAGACGATCAAAGGATATATGACATTATAAAAGAATTCGGTGGTGAAGCTATAATGACCAGCCCAAACCATGCAACTGGTACAGATAGAATTGCCGAAGTTGCTGCAAAAATGACTGGTGTTGATATTATCGTAAATATTCAAGGTGACGAACCATTAATTGATCCGGCTTCAATCGATGCCGCAATACAGCCAATGTTAATAGAACCCATGATTCCTATGGTTAGCCTAATGGCAGCCTTAAATGACCCGAAACGGGCAGCAGATCCAAATGTAGTAAAAGTAGTCGTAGATAATGATAATTTTGCATTATATTTTTCAAGATCACCAATACCTTATCTTCGCGATGGTGCAATATCAGCAAGCCAATGGAAGAAGCATATTGGTTTATATGCTTTCAGAAGAAATTTTTTGTTAAAATATGCGGCAATGCAACCGACAAATTTAGAACAGATTGAAAAATTAGAGCAGCTTCGTGCATTAGAAAATGGTTATAAAATTAAAATGGTTGAAGTAGAAGACCATTCTATAGGTGTTGATACCCCGGAAGATTTTGAAATGGTTCGCAAGATTTTAAGTGGCGGTTCATTTTAATTGATGAAAATATTATTTATTACAGATAGGTATACTTCAGACCTGGGTGGCGCGGCAAAATCAGCAGAGAGAATCAGTAAAATATTAGCTGATGCAGGCAATACCATACATATTCTACATCTTTCAACGACATTAAATGCCGGAGAGATAATAAGTAATTCAGATGACAGCGGAAGAATAATACATCAGATTGGTTTATTCCCTGAGTTTGATACTGCGATGCAATGGGTTGAGTTAATTATAAACGGGCTTCATCGGAAAGTTGATTTCGATATTATTCATGGACACGGTCTATTTCCAGCCGGCTTTTTAGCTGTATACTGTTCAAAATTGAATAAGTTGAAATCAATTACAAGTATCAGAGGAAATGACCTTGACCGTGGAATACATCGAAGCGACACTTTTCAACATTTAATTTGGACATTAGAAAATGCAGATTTAATATCGACAGTATCAACTGAAGCTGCCAATAAATCTGCAGTATTATCAAATAGAAAATCAGGGATTATTTATACACCTAATGGGGTTGATACACAAATATTTACCCCGAGAAAGAAAAACCAACAATTATTGACTGACCTTAATATTAATGATGCAAAGATATTTTTATTCACCGGTGAAATGCGCTTTAAAAAAGGACAACCTTTTATTTTTGAAGCGTTTCGAGAATTAAACGTAAAATTTCCCTGTAAATTACTAATTGTCGGAGAGGTAAGAGATAATATCGAAAAAGAGAACTATCTATTAAAATATCCAGAATTACGAGATAAAATCATATTTATACCATACATGACTGATGAGTATAAATTATCAGAATTATATAATATTTGCGACTTTTTCTTTTCACCATCATTATGGGATGGAATGCCAAATAGTGTGTTGGAAGCTATGGCATGCGGTAAAATTGTAATCGGCACTAAAACTGGCGGGATACCTGATATGATCACCCATGGTGAAAACGGTATACTTATTTCGCCTGATGATTTACCACGACTTGGTGAAGCCTGTATTGAATTAATCAACCTTCCCGACAATTTTCTTCAAGAAATGAGTGCTAACGCACGAAATACAATTTTAGACCAATTCACACTTCATCACGAATCTGCCATGTGGATTAATATTTATAAAACCTTATACTAATCTTTTCAATTCAGATAATTTGATATCTTTCATTGATGAAATTATCATGTTGGCTTCTGATAGATCAGTATATTTTGTAATTTCATTTGGAACAGCAATACAAAATATACCAGATGCCAATGATGATTTTATCCCATTTCTACTATCTTCAAATGACACTACATCTGCTGAAACAAGGTTCATTTTATTTAATAAACTTCTATATATGTCTGGTGCCGGCTTAACAATCTCAACATCATCAGCAGTTGAGATATAGGAGAATTTATTTAATAATCCTCTATGTTCTAAATGTCTTTTTATCCAATGAAATGGTGAACTTGATGCTATTGCCAGTAAAATTGAATTGTTAACCAATTCAGTTATCAACTCCTCTATCCCTGATCGTAAAGGTGATACATCCAGAAGAGCCAGGAATTTTTCATGAGCAATTGATTTAATATTCTTTATGTCAATTTTTTCATCGCAAAATTCTTGTAAATGCATAGCGGGATCAAATGAACCCCAGGTAGTACCGATAAATTTTACCCATAAATCAATCGGTAAAATTTGATTATAACTATTATAAATTTCTGACCATATTGTATATTCACGAGATTCAGTATCTAAAATTGTGCCGTCAAAATCAAAAATTACAGCTTTCAACATCTATTTCTTTCCTTTAATTTCTCTATAAAATATTGTTCCATATCAATCATGGCCACCTATTATTACAGGATCTCCTTTTTATATAATGGTGAATCTTCAGAATATATCAATAAGTCAGTATCAGCAGAAAGCGGCAAAGATGTGTTACGATTTGAATATGGTATTAATGGGACAACATGACGAGATAACTTTTCACCAAAAAACAGATAATTTATCTGTGGATAATCTACACCTACCACTGCATCTTCCGGCATACGTTCAATTTCATTTAACCGGGGACGGGGCACTGTTACAACTGATAAACTAAAAAAAGAACAAATGATAGAAAGCCTTCTATTCTATTTGATGGCTTAATTGCCCGTGATAAAAGAAATGCTATGATAAAAAAAGAAATTATAGAAATATAAGAGAAAATATCCGTCATAAAAACCTTTCATTATTGTATCTTCTTTCAAAGTATAATTTATTGCTTAATTTATTACAATGGATGTAATTATTATCTGGTTAACAACATTAATTGCATTTACCTTATATATGGTCAATCTTGATAATTACTTAAAATTAAGTAACTTATAGTTATGATGACTCTATTCACGTTGTTAAAAAATGTTATAATGTTTAAGATAAAACTTTGTGGAGATAATAATAAATATAGGGTAGTATTATGTTATTTTTAGGAATTGATGGCGGGGAAAGTAAAACCCGCGGAGTCTTAATAAATGATAGAGGTGAATTGCTTGCACAAAGCAGCGGTTTTGCATCGGCTATCTCAGGAGCTCCTTCAAAAGCTTCCATTAAGATTTTAGTAGGATTAATCGATGATTTATGCGATCATGCAAATACAGATCGTAGCCATCTTAATAGTGTATGTATTGGATTAAATGGTGTAGATTTTCGCTCAGAATTTGCTATCCAACATGCAGGAATTTCATCAGGTTTAGAAATACCGCCTCAAAATTTAATATTAACTAATGATGGTATAAGTGCTTTATGGGCAGTTTCTTCATCACGACAAGCGATAATATTGCAAATAGGCAGTGGATTCACCAGTGCTTACCGCACAAGGTTTGGTGATGAGAAGCTTTTTGACCATTTAAATATCGGTGAAAATTATGATATAAGAAAAAGTGCAATTAAAACTGTTGCAAGGATGATAGATGGAAGAATTAAAGAAACTCAATTAAAACATGCATTGCTTGAATATTTAAAAATTCCTGACGAACAACAATTTGCAGAAATTATTTTCCAACAGGAAATTGAGTGGGATAAAATGTCAAGAATAATATCAGTTGTAGTGAATTGTTGGCGATTAGGCGACCCGGAAGCGACCAGAATTGTTAATGAAGCTGCCGATGACTATGCTTTAACAGCATGCAATATAATACCAAAAACAGGATGTGATACTCCAGACGTTTCATTCGGAGGAGGTGTAATAACATATCTGGGTGGAAATTTCTGGCAAATGTTGGCAGAACGTATAAACAGAATACATCCACAAGCCAATGTAGTTCGTCCAGGACTTTCTCCAGAACTGGGCAGTGCACTTCATGCAGCATTTCAATCGGGTTTTGACCCGCAAACAATGTTCCAAATGATGCACTACCACTGGACACAACTACGCAGCGAACCAACTGTTAATCACACTTATGGTATTAACGCATATCGCCGTAATTATTGATTTTTCTTATTTTGAATTAACGCGTAAAACAATGCATCAGATAATGCTTCTAAGCTCGCAATGATAATGTTTTCATGAACACCGATTGTAGCCCATGAATATCCATATTCATCAACAGTTTCAACTAATACACGAACCTTGGCGGCAGTACCAGCCTTAACATTGCATACACGAACTTTAAAGTCGGACAGTCGTATCTTCTTTAAGTCAGGAAAATGTTCCTCTAAAGCTTTTCTCAATGCACCATCCAATGCATGAACTGGACCATCGCCATCAGCAACAGTATGCTTTTCAATATCACCAATCTTGACTCTTACAATAGCTTCAGATAATGGTTCGCTGCCTTTAGTTGTACCGCCAACGATTACGCGGAAATCCACCACCTGAAAAGGCGGAGTGATATTCTCTAAATTTCTTCGTAAAAGCAACTCGAATGATGCTTCAGCAGCTTCAAATTCATAGCCATCATTTTCTTTATCTTTTAGCTTTTTCAAAATATCTTTTGTAGTTGAAGATTTCTTATCTAATTCAATACCAATTCTTTTAGCTCTTTCAACTACTGTACTGGTACCAGATTGATCAGAGACAAGCATGTCAGTAGAATTACCAACTAATTCCGGCACAATATGTTCATAAGTCTTTTTCAGTTTCATTACTGAATCAATATGCACGCCACCTTTATGAGCAAACGCATTAATGCCTACATAAGCATCATTTTCTGGTGGATGTACATTTGCTATTTCTGCTACGAAATGCGCTGCAGCAGTCAACTTTTCAAGTTGCCCTTCTGGTAATACTGCGTAACCCATTTTTATTTCAAGATTAGGAATGATACTGCATAAGTTAGCATTTCCGCATCGTTCACCATATCCATTTATAGTTCCCTGAACATGATATGCGCCAGCCTGAACTGCTGCCAATGTAATGGCAACAGAAAGTCCGCTATCATCATGAGCATGAATTCCTAAAGGTATGGAAACTGCTGCAGAAGCAGCCATCACACCTTGAAGCGCATCACTAACCATACTTCCGCCATTTGTATCACATAATACTATGCGACTGGCTCCGCCTTGTTCTGCGGCTTGTATAGTCTTTAATGCATATTCATCATTGGCTTTATATCCATCAAAAAAATGTTCGGCATCATAGATTACTTCAACACCATTGCTAACAAGAAAAGATACTGAATCTTCAATCATTCTTAAATTTTCTTCAAGAGTAGTTCTTATGGCGTGGATAACATGTAAATCCCATGACTTTCCAAAAATAGTTATAACTTTTGTGCCAGCGGCAACCAATTGCAATAACTGGTCGTCATCTTTAGCTGCAACATTGCTTCGACACGTTGAACCAAATGCTGCAAGTCGCGCATTTTGCAGTGGATAATTTTTCATTGCAGCAAAGAATTCCATATCACGAGGACTTGCTGGTGATGGCCAACCACCTTCAATATAATCAACACCAAGCTTATCTAAATGCTGAGCAATACGAATTTTATCATTAACTGAATATGATATCCCGGCTGCTTGCGCGCCATCACGTAATGTTGTGTCGTATATCTGGATCTTTTGCACTATATATCCCCTTTGTTGATTAATTATAGCAAATTAAGTTGCAGTATTAAAATAGCTTAAAAAATCATCGGCACAGAATAAAAGAATTAAGTGCCAATGAAAAAGAAATTTACTTTTTAGCTGGCTTGACAGCTGGTTTTGCTGTCGGTTTAACGACAGGTTTACCGGCTGGTACAGGAGCATTATCTGGATTGCCCATTCTTCGACGACCACCCATCATCATTCCTCTTGCACTGATCATTCGTTTGTATTGTTCTTCAGTAACAATCGGCTTTAACTTAATTAATGATGCAGTCATTGCCTGACGTGCCGCAATATTTTCAGCACCTTCCTTTGCAATTAATGCGTTTACTTTTTTAACATCAACTTTTTTCGCCATAAAAGCTGTTTGAATATCTTTCTCGATAGCCATTGCTTTATCTTTATGGGGTTGGGCTAATTTCTCACCAGCAGCCATTATTGTTTTTACTTTAGCGACAACTTCAGGTGTCATATCGCTATACATACCACCACCGAAACCACCCATACCCATTCCGTCGCGCATTGGTGGTCTGCCTTCTGGACCGCCACCTTGTCCACCCCAATCATGTCCCTGCGCAAACGCAAAAACCATCAGACCAGCGAGTAAGACTGTTAAAAATACAATCTGTTTTGTTTTCAATTCTATACCTCCATAAGTTTATTAGTCGGGTTAATAGACCCAACAAAAGTATTTTACCATACAGCACAACAAAAAGACCGTCTTTTTAAGGACGGTCTGAAAAAGTTCTTATCTTTCATCTATAGGTGTATAAACCTGATCAACCGGTCCTTCATATTCAGCTCGTGGTCTAATAATTCGGTTGTTCCCCCACTGTTCCATAATATGAGCAGTCCAGCCAGTAACACGACTCATAGCAAAAATAGGAGTAAATAATTCAGTAGGTATATTCATTGCATGATAAACAATGGCACTATAGAAATCGACGTTTGGGTATACCTTGGTATTTGAACGTACAACAGATTCTACAATTGATGCAATATCATAGAGTCTGGTGTCGCCTTGTGCATCAGATAACTGTTTTGCAAATTTACGCAATACAGTTGCGCGCGGGTCTTCTGTTCGATAAACCCTATGTCCAAATCCAGGAATTTTAACTTTATTTGCAAGAGCATTTTTAATCCATTCTTCTGCAACATCAACTGAGCCGATTTGAGATATCATTTTCATAACTTGCTCATTTGCCCCACCGTGTAAAGGCCCTTTCAATGCACCGATTGCACTTGTTACCGACGAATACATATCAGCCATAGTTGCAGCGGTAACCCGGGCAGCAAAGGTTGATGCGTTTAATTCATGGTCAGCATGTAAAATTAAACAAAGGTCGAATATTTTTTCAACGAGTGGGTCAGGTTCTTTACCTAAAAGAGTATATAAGAAATTATATGCAATACTCTTACCTTGAATCGGATGAATTGGCTCATAACCAGATCGTAAACGTTGATGAGCAGTAATTAATAATGGGATTCTTTCAGTTAATCGTTGTGCTTTGCGAAGGCATGCGTCTAAATGTGTATTACCACTATCCGGGTCCCAGTGACCAAGTGATGAAACTGCCGTACGTAGTACTTCCATCGGGGTGGCGATTTTAGGAAACATACGCAGTATCATGACCGTTTCTATTGGCAACTCGGTAGAACCTGTAAAGCCATCCAGAAACGCCTTAAATTCTATTTTCCCTGGTAATCTACCGTACCATAATAAATATGCAACTTCTTCAAAACTGCTATGTTCTGCTAAATCAGCGACATCATAACCACGATAAATTAATTTACCGTCTTGTCCATCTATAAAACAAATTTCTGATGTTCCTGCGACGACATCTTCAAGACCGGCTTTGGCAACAAATGCCTTTTTCTTTTCATTATTCAAGTCGCTCATTTGTATGAATCCCCCGCGGATACCTGTCGATAATTTCTGGTTAATAAAAACAGAAATTCCCCTTTTCTATTAAGAAAAAGGGAGATTATTTACTTAAAACACCCATTTCATAGTTTCGTTAAATTAATAATACCAAAATTTAATAGCCTTTGAGAAGAGGCTATTTTTTATATTTGATACCCATAATTGTTTGGCTTTTAAACATTATCAAATTAAGCCGTTTAATAGATTGGTATATTTTAACAACATATTTCTTAAAGAGAATATATTTTTTACCTGAATTTCACCAGACTCCCCTAATTTATCTCTTAATTCTGAATTTAATGACAGCATAATCACTGCATTTGCAAACTCATTACAAGATGGTGGTAACAATAAACCTGTTTCCTGGTTTATAACATAATCACAGTTACCAGGAATATCAGAGGCTATTACAGGCAATTTATGTTGCATGGCTTCTAAAATTCCATAAGGGCCACCTTCCCATCTTGCAGTTGAGATATAAATATCTGACAATGCAAGTACAACTGATGGTTTATCTAATGCTGATACAAAATCAATTATTACTGACTTATTTAAAATCACTGATATATTTTTAAAATCAGTATTCATGGGAATTATAAAACGTAATTTTGTATCATCTGTTATTTTTTTAGATACTTTTGATATGACTTTTTTCAATAAATCATATCCTTTTTGTTTACCAGGTCTTCCTAAAGTGCATATCACAACTTCTTTATTTGATATCCCCCATTCTCTTCGCAATTCAGTTTTATTATAATCGCACATCAAATCATTTATGCCATTTTCAATAACAATAATCTTTTCTTCTGCAATACCATTTTTAATGGCAATTAATTTTTCTGAATTTGAAACGGCAATTATTTTATCTGTATATTTAGACAAGTTTCTCTCTATTAAAGCATACAAAATTTTAAAAGGGTCTGTAACACGCAAAAATGCAAAACCGTGGGGAGTATAAATAACTGGAAATTCAAAATCCTTTGCAGCTAATCTGCCAGTCATACCCGCAAAACTGCTGTGTATATGTAAAACATCAGGTTTAATATCACCTAACAGTTTGCGTAGATCAGGTATAGCTGAAAGTGCTTTAACGCCACCCATTGGCAATTCAAATATTGGTATGTTAGTCGTTTCTTTTAAGAAATCAATCTTCTTTTTATCGGTGTCTTTTCTATCAGTAGAATAAATCAACACATGGTTAGCAAAGTTACCATTTTTGATAATATCGGTAATATGCCTTGCAACACCGCCACCAAAAGATTCAGTTAGATGGCATATCAACATTTTTCTTTGGCCTCGGTTTAGCTATATGAAGCATCATTTGTATGGTACCTAATATTATCTGTGCATCTAACAAAAATGAACTGTGTTTTATGTAATATATATCATATTTTAATTTATTGATAACATCATCAATACCAGCATCACCACCTTGGTGCAACTGTGCCCAGCCTGATAAACCAGGTGGAACCAATAGACGGACTTTATAGAATGGCACGGATACTGATAAATCTTCAATTATTTCCGGTCTTTCAGGACGAGGTCCAACTAAACTCATTTGACCAGTAAATACATTCCAAAATTGAGGCACTTCATCTATTGCAGTTGTACGCAAGAACTTCCCAACCGGAGTTATCCGCGGATCAGCATCACCGGACCACTGAATACCTTTTGTTTCAGCATCAACGCGCATTGTTCGCAACTTATAAATAGCAAACAACTGGCCTGCCATTCCCATTCGCATTTGTTTGTAAAATATTGGCCCTTTTGAAGTTAATTTTATCAGTATCGCTGATAAAATTAATAAAATAATCACTAATGGTGCAGTAGTTACTACAAATACAATATCTCCAATACGTTTAAAGAACTCCCAATTC
>Ga0194052_1000259_pt1 | contig 36883 bp, 40 predicted proteins | sample SepL226m_MetaG_FD_160117 | JGI IMG/M metagenome (GOLD analysis project Ga0194052, IMG submission 160117) | Anoxic zone freshwater microbial communities from boreal shield lake in IISD Experimental Lakes Area, Ontario, Canada - Sep2016-L227-6m | ecosystem: Environmental > Aquatic > Freshwater >...
CATGGTTATTCAAGCCAGAAAATATGGCTGATCTGACTATGCAGTGTCTTGACTTCATTCCTCCATTCCCAGAAATGGCAAAGGTTCCAGCATTCCAGAGTTATCTAAAGACTTTGCCTTGGATTGACGGATTCCTAACACCTCCAAGTGTTCCTATTACTCCAATGGACATGATGGGTGATTTCATTACTAAGAGTGATGAATACGGAACTATCGTGTTGACTAACTTGCAATCTGCTATCAATAAAAAGAAGACAATTCAGCAAGCTATGGATCAAGCACAAAAGGAACTACTAGTTTTGGCGACTAAGCTCTAAAACTTAAACTAGTACTCTTGTGGTAGACCGGGATTAATACGAGAAGAGAAAACCGAGATGATGTTTCTATGAAGATAAGAGCATCATCTCGGTTTTCTCATTCCAAATTGCCGTACCTTTTAATTTTCCCAATAATGGTTTTGGTGAGCCTGTTAGTGGTTTACCCAATCACACAAGCAGTTTGGACCAGCCTCACAGATAAGACTTTAGGTGCAGCGGCCGATAAAAAAATTAATTTTGTTGGGTTGCATAATTACAACGCTCTGTTACATAGCACAACGTTCTTAGCAAGCTTAAGAATCACGATTACATACGCTTTCTTGAATGTAATTTTTTCAGTTGGCGCTGGATTATTGACTGCAATCCTAGTCAACAAAAAATTTAGGGGTAGAAGCGGAATTCGCGCTCTTATGACAGCGCCGTGGGCATTCCCAGATATCGCTTCAGTAATCATTTTTATTTGGATTCTAAATGCAGCATTTGGTGTTATAGGAATTTTGAATGTACACCTGCCGTTTGATACATCGGGCGGTTGGTTAACTTCTAGCCCGTATGCGTTTATTTCGATCATTGGGATGTCTATGTGGAAGACTTTTCCTTTTTATAGCATCGTTTTTTTGGCCGCGCTACAAGGTGTACCCGAAGATTTAACCGAGGCGGCAACCGTTGACGGTGCGGGCCCACTCCAGAGATTTAAAACCGTTACCTTGCCTAGTATTCGACCTACTTTTGTACTTCTAGCACTCTTAGCCTTTATCTTCGCGTTTCGCCAGTTCAGTATGATTTATTTGACAACTGGTGGAGGTCCAGAGCGCGATACCGAAACCCTTGTTTTAGCCGTTTATAACACGGCATTTAAATATTATGACTTAGCACTTTCATCAGCAATCGGTGTTATTGGCTTAATCGTAACTTTTGTTATTGCAGTGGTTTTCCTGGCCTTGCAATCTCGAGCTGAGAAGAGTAACTAACAGTGGCTATCGTTACTGGTTCAAAGTTTAGCAATGCAATTCGATCTTTACTTCGTTATTTTGTAATCATACTTGTGAGTTTGCTTGTGCTATTTCCACTTTATTGGATGGTTGTTACTGCCATTCAACCGCCTGAAGTAACACTTCGCTATCCACCAGTGCTCTACCCAATTACTCCAAATTTGCATGGTTTTCACCAAATATTTGTCGAAAAACAAATGGGGCGTTGGTTAATAAACTCTGGTTTTGTGGCATTTTTAACAACAGCCATCACCACCAGCCTTTCCATCCTTGGTGCTTATGCCTTATCTTGGTTTAAATGGCGAGGAAAGATGGCCTTTGGTCTCATGTTGCTTTTTACTCAGATGTTGCCTGAAGCGTTAATAGTTATCCCAATCTTTAAAATCTATAGTAATTTTCATTTAACAGATTCTTTAGCTGCACTCTCGCTCATCCACGCGGCTTTTGTTATTCCTGTGGGAGTTTGGATTCTGAAACCGGCATTTGAAGGTATCCCAAAAGAAGTAAACGAAGCGGCCCAAATTGATGGTTGTTCTCCAATGGGCGTATTGCGCAAAATTATTATTCCATTGTGTTCTCCAGCAATTCTTGCCGTTGGCGTAGTTGCTTTCTTTGCAAGCTGGGGAGAATATTTAATTGCAGTTACTATGATTTCAACGGAGAGCAAGTACCCCGCTTCAGTTGGTTTAGCTTCAACAATGTCCCAACTAGACACACCAATTCAAGAATTACTGTCCGGCGCTATTATTTATGGTTTACCGCCAGTCATTCTTTATATGTTTATTCAGCGATTTGTAATTTCAGGTTTAACTGCGGGCGCGATTAAAGGTTAATAACGTGACTAAGAAGGAGGATGGAAATGGTTGATAACAAGGGTTCACTGTGGCCAACAATCCGAGATACTCCGGTCCCACAAGGTGCCGTTCATATTTGGTGGTTACTACAAGCCGGATTTGTGATTAAAAGCCCAGGCGGTTTTACAGTTTGTATTGATGCATACTTAACTGATTCAGTTAAAACCTCATATGGAATTGCTCGTGGATATCCAGCACCACTTTCACCCGAAGAGTCTGAATTTGATGCGGTGCTTGCCACTCACTCACACGATGATCATCAGGATCCAGAAGCGATTATTCCTTTCTCAACACATCCGAAAACGCGCTACATGGGTCCGTTCAATGTTATTAAGTTAGCTAGAGCCGGTGGCTTTTATGGCGATCGTTCTGTGTTAATCAATCGTGGTGAAGTTGTTGAAGTTGGTGACATAAAAATTGAAGCGGTTTATGCCCGCCATATGTTTGAACCAGAACCAACTCCAGATGCAACTGGATATCTCATCACCGTTGGCAAGTGGCGGATTTACCACTCTGGCGATACTGAATACGATGCCAGAATTGTGGATGACACTGAGAACCGAACCGATGTCTCACTAATATGTATTAACGGTATTACTGGAAACATGGATACTAAAGAAGCGGCATTTCTGGCTTGGCGCCAAGGATGCACAGTTGCAGTACCTATGCATTTTGGTTTGTGGCGCGAGGATGAAGAATTCAATCAAGCCGCAACCCTTGATCTCAATGAATTCACAGATACATATAAACGACTTGAACCAAATGGCCGAGTATGGATTCCCGAATTAGGTAAACCGCTGGAGATGAAGTAGTTAAAGCGGCTGTAAGCTCGGAATAACTTTCTTTATTTCAGAATAAGTAACCGCACCCTCACGCACCATTTTTGGGTTTTTGTCGATGCATGAAACAACACTTGATTGCTTTGTGGACCTTAAAGCTCCGGAGTTAATAGCTAAATAAATAATTTTCTTATGCGCTGGAAGTAACCCCGTTAGCACCTTGAGAAATCTGTCATTCTTGTCTTTAAGCGCCGTATAAATTACCGGACCCATTAGTTCGCATACTACGTTCAATATGGGACTATTGGGCTTTCGGGCCATAATTGAAGCGGGGCTAGAGTCCGCACCTAAATTACTGGGAAGAACTTCATTCGTTGTGAATTCGATATTGAGTAAACCAGGCCAAAATGTAGAGGTCAATAGCCTGTCGCGATCAGAAATTTGCGGCACATATGGAATTAAATCGTTCACATCATTTACAAAGACAGGAAAGGAAACATCGGCCCCCAAATCCTTAAGCGACCTAAAGCCCGCAACCCCATCACTGCTAGCTGGATCAGCGATAGCTATGTAAGCACTTTCAGCAGCGATGACGATCACGTTACCTTCACGCAATAGCTTGACTAACTCAAAAGCTACCTTTTGAATATTAGTCTTTTCGCTCTTTTTTGGTGCGATGCTCGTTTTCATACTGAATTACTTCAAAAACTTAATCATTGAAGCCTCAATTTCTTCAAATGAATTGGCACCTAGTAGCTTTAATGTACGAACCATTTGAGTCTGTAAAATTGTCAGCGTGCGCTCGACACCAATTTTGCCGCCAGCCATTAAGCCGTATAAGTAGGCTCTTCCGATCCAAGTAAAATCGGCACCTAGAGCTTTAGCTGCCACGATATCTGCACCGTGCATGATTCCAGTATCAATATGTAGTTCCATACTTGATTTCAATTCTCGTCTTACCTGAGGCAGTAATTCAAAGGGAACGGGAGCGCGATCTAATTGTCGACCACCATGATTTGAAAGCACGACGGCATCCACACCGTAGTCAGCACACTTGAGAGCATCGTCTAGGCGTTGTACACCTTTTACAATCAACTTCTCTTTCCAGATAGATCTAATCCACTTCAAATCCTCATACGTCATTGAAGGATCAAACATCGTGTCCATTAATTGTGCAACGGTGCCATTCCATGATTCAAGAGCTGCGAAATTCAACGGCTCCTTGGTGAGGAAATTCCACCACCAGCCGGGGCGAGGAAGAGCATTAAGAAAAGTATTAAGGGTCAGAGTTGGTGGAACTGTTAAACCATTTCTAACATCGCGCAATCTGGCACCAGCTACCTGTGCATCCACAGTGAGCACCAGACCCTCGTAACCAGCGTTTTTGGCCCGTTCTATGAGCTCCATACTCCGATCACGGTCTCTCCAAAGATAAAGTTGAAACCAGTTACTGCCCGTTGGCGCTGCTTCTTTAACTTTCTCAATTGATGTTGTGCCCATAGTCGAGAGCGTAAATGGGATACCAAACTCAGCAGCCGTTGCTGCTCCAGCTTTTTCGCCATCTGTATGCATCATGCGAGTGAAACCAGTTGGGGCAATTCCAACTGGCATTTTATAAGTAACGCCGAGCATCTTTGATTCCAAAGAAACATTAGAAACATCACGCAGAATGTGTGGCGAGAACTCGATATTTTCAAAAGCGTTACGGGCACGGTTAAGAGAGATCTCTTGTTCGGCAGCACCATCGGTGTAATCAAAAGGACCGCGAGGTGTAGCTTTTTTAGCAGCTAATCGAAGGTCATAAATAGTGTATGACCTTTGTACCCGACGTTTCTTTGCAGACAAGACAGGCTTGCGCACATTGAAGAGTTGTTTCAAATTATTTAACCGATTGCTCTGTTTCAAAACCCTACCCTCGTTCCTTTTTGTGATCCGCTAGCTGTAATGCACTATCTTGCGCTAACAAGAATTCTCGGTACTTATTCTTGGAATAGTTCTTTTGGAGTTCTGATGGAGATGATTTTATCGAATTAAACGCCAAAACTTCAGTGGATTTAGCTAAATTCTTAGTTATTAAAGCATGAGCCAGAATTGCTGATCCGCGAGTAGTGGTATCGGTGTCTTCATAACGCGAAATCGCCCTGCCTAAAGTCTTCAATCGAATACTTTCCCAGCGTTGATCATTTCCGGCATGTCCGCCAAGCTTGATTAATGGATTAACTGAGGAGTTTAAGTTTTCGGCAGTTTCAATCACTTGTTTTTCTGCAAAGGAAATACCCTCTAGAACAGAGGCGGCCAAATCCGATTGAGCCGTTGCCCCGCCCAGCCCATAAAAGCCACCTTGCAGGTCCGTGCGCCACAATGGGGCGCGTTCGCCGTATATGTAGGGCAAAAAGATGGGTAAATCCGGGCTGCGGGAGCGCTCAGCCATGCTAATTGCCTCGTCGTTGGTAGTTTCTAAGAGAGCAGAAATCCAAGAGAGTGCACTCCCGCTGGATTGGGTGGGGCCGTAGGTAATTGCAAGTGGAGCACAGGTATTAGGAATTACATAGAGAGAACCACCATCTTTGGGTGGGGTCGTTGTGGAAGCTCCAACAATTGCAGAAGTACCAGTAATAATAAATGAACTGGGTTCATTCATAACATTAAGGGCCACCATGCCACACATGGCATCTGACCAACCAACACTTACTGGGATTCCTAACGGTAAACCAAATGTATGTGCAGCTTGATCACTAACACCACCCCGACCTTCAAAGCCATCTAAAAGTTCTGGAAGGATGTTTGAATCCCATCCAATAAATTCCAATAAATGCTTAATTGGTTCACGTGTTAGTACATTACAAATACCTTTTGATGACCAAGGATCAGAGATGGCTTTACCGGTCAAGTGCAGTCCTACGAAATCTTTTGGCTGCAAAACCCAACGAGTCTTAGATACAGACTCTGGTTCATGTCGTGATAACCACAGTAACTTTGCCGGACATGCGCTCGCTGACCACGGAAGTGAAGTTCCGATAACGTCAAATGGATTTCCAAATTGTGCGAGCAAATCATCAGCTTCTTGAGTAGCTCGGTTATCTTGCCATGTCATGACGGGGCGGACACTGTTTCCTTGGCTATCGACACAGACAACTGATGGAGTATGACCCGAAAGACCAATTGATACGACGTGAGAAATTAAGTCGGCGTTATTGTGCGATATTTGAGATAATGCATCTAAAAAATCTTGCGCCGATTGTTCTGCACGTGAGACGTCAGTACTGGTTGTAGCAATCTTTATTTCGACTCGCTTTAGAATCTCACCATCAACACTAATGAAGAGCGCTTTTACAGATGAGGTTCCAACATCCAATCCAAGGATTAAATCGTTACTCAAGCCGGCTCCATCTAACAATTGCGTCCGAGCGCTTGTTTATGCCTAGTTGAAGAGCGGTGCCAAGTCCTGGCGTTGATGGAGGCGTTAAGAAACCATTTTCATACTTGGGTAGAACTGTGACCATATCTTGGTACCAGCCATAATAGAAAGCACGAACCATCTCTTGTAATTCAACATTTGGATAAGTCACACCAAGGTGAGTTCCCACAGTTAGAACAACGGGACCGGTGCAATCATGCGGTGCTACTGGCAGACCGTAGGTTGAAGCAAGTGCTATAACTTTTGAAGCTTCAGTAATTCCACCGACCCAGCCAGGATCTAGCATTAAATGGTCAACTGCTCTTGAAGATAGAAGTCGATGATGATCCCAACGAGTTCCAGTAGTTTCACCAACGGTTATTGGCAAATTAATTGAATTCTTAAGTCTTATAAGTGCATCAGTACTTTCATTGCGAATCGGATCTTCAAACCAGAACGGTGAATACTCCTCAACAGCATTTGCAATAATTGTTGCAGCAGGTGTTGACCATAGTGAATGCATCTCCAACATAATGTCAAAATCAGTTCCTGCTGCCTCACGAGCACGTCTAAATAAATCAACCGCCTCGCGCAAATCTTTTTTGTCAATTGTTTGACCACCGGATCTAATTGAGGCTTCATCAAAGGGCCAGATTTTCATTGCAGTCATGCCCATTGCTTTAAGGCTTGCTACTAGATCTTCCGGATTATTTAAAAATGCAAAGAGATCTTCAAATTCATTATCTGTGACAGTTCCAAGTTGAGCTTTACGATTTCGGTCAATGTTTGATGATCCTTTTGCATATGCAGAACCAGCACACGTGTTGTACGCGCGAATTTTATCGCGCACTTTCCCACCGAGCAATTGATAAATTGGCTGCCCAGTAACTTGGCCAAATAAATCCCACAACGCAATATCTATTGAGGAAGTTGCTCGAACTGCGATCGAAGAGCCGTTAAAGCCAATAAAATCTTGATGCAAAATTTCGTGAATTTCATTGATATTCAGGGGGTTTTTGCCTAATAATCGCGGAGCGACGCTTTCATGAAGAAAGGTTTCAACACTTTCAACACCAACACAATTCTCACCAAGTCCGATCAAGCCTTCATCGGTATGCACTTGCAAAAATAAGATCGCGGGAAATTCGGCTAGGCGAATAGTTTCCAACCCAGTAACTTTCATGAAAACTCTCCGTCCAGATGTTGATTTTTGCTGCCATGAGATATACCCTCAATTGTTAATTGTTAACGATATTGCGCTATCAGTCAAGGGGTAAACCATGTCAGCTCAAGTAAAAAACGTTGGAATATCAAGAGCAGAAGTTCTTGCAGCATCAGCGAAGATTTTGGAGAAGTTCGGAACCCCCAAAAACTATGCTGATTCAGTTGCCGAGTCTCTCGTACAGGCTCAAGAAGCTGGTCACGCATCCCACGGAATAATTCGCTTACTTGAGTACACGAAGTCGATTCAAGACAAAGTTATTGATCCCAAAGCAGTCCCAACAATTGTCCGTGAGACCGGCGGCACGGTTGTTATTGACGGACATTGGGGATGGGGACAGATAGCTTGCAAGTTTGCAGTAGAGGTTGCGGCTGCAAAGGCAAAAGAATTTGGAATTAGTGCAATTTCAATTGGCTCCTGTAACCATATTGGCCGGTTAGGTGAATACATTGAAACTCTAGCAAGCATGAATCTCATTTCGATGATGTGGTGCAATGCCGATCCAGCTGTCGCTGCCTTTGGTGGCAAAGACCGTTTATTTGGAACTAATCCACTTGCAGTGGGTATTCCTTCAAATGATGAGCCGGTTATAATTGATTTTGCAACAGCATCAAGTGCCGAAGGAAAGCTACGAGTTGCTCGTGCCAACGGCAGCAAAATTCCGCTTGGTACTGTCATTGATAAAGATGGAAATGAATCTACAAACCCTGAAGATTTCTATAGCGGAGGTGCATTACTCCCATTTGGAGGCCATAAAGGCTATTGCATTAGCTTAATGATTGAACTTTTAGGTGGTGCGCTTTCAGGAAATCATCCTTCTATGAATGGCGGATATTCACATGGCTTTGGAACGGTTCTTATTGCAATTGATCCAGATAAATTCTTTGGGCTCAGTCTTTTCAAAGACGAAATCTCTGAAGCAACTCAAGCAATTAGATTAACTACACCAGCAAATCCAGAGCGCCCAGTACTGGTGCCAGGTGATGTTGAAAATAATGAACGAAAGAAGAACAAAGCAGCCATTCAAATATCTGAAGCAATTTGGAACTCAATAAAGGAGCTTAGCGCTTAGGTGCTTTCTTCTTTGGCTTAACTTCTTCAACAAAGTGGGTTGCAACTCGAGCTAAACCGCGTTCAACGTGCTCAAGCACAACCGTTTTTGCCTTATCTATTTGCTTTTTACGGATTACTTCAACGAAAACTTCGTGATCAGGGCCCCATTTAGGCAAAAAGACTTTATTAATTTTTCCATCTTGCGACCAGGTGTAAACCAAAAATGCGTGAATTTGAGAACGTAGAACTTCCCATGTCTTAAATAGGCGCTCATGGTGGGCTGATGCAAAGAGTGCAGTGTGAAATTCTAAATCTAAGCGGCTTACTTCACGGGGAGTGCGTTGTTTTTCAGTTAATTTATTGTAGGTTTCTAGAATTTCTTCCATAGCTTTAATATCTGAAGTTGTCGCGTTCTTACATGCCCACTCGATAGCTAGAACTTCAAGGGCGCTTCGCATTGAGTAAATTTCTTGAATATCTGTGTCATTCCATGATGCTACGCGTGCACCTTTATGTCGCTCAATTGTTACTAAACCTTCACGGTCTAAGCGCATCAAAGCTTCGCGAATCGGCCCGCGTGATACACCCATCTGAAGTGCTAATTCATCTTCAGCTATGCGGCGCCCAGGTTCTAAGTCATGGGAAATAATTGCATCTCGTAAGTCATCTGTTACAACGTCTGAAAGTACGCGACGTGAAGCTAGGCCGAGTCCAAGGGGTTTTAGCGCCATCTACTTACTCCAATGAGATTGTTGTTTGTAAACAACAATAGCCCACCAGCGCAGTTAGTGCATAACCAGAGTTGAGAGTTGGCAGTCTGAAGCAGCCGAACAGATTGATAAAGCCGCAGTTTTAATAATCTCCCAGGGTTCCACCTGCGTTATAGGCCAAATTACCGCCATCTACGGGCAGGATCGTGCCTGTAACCATGGCTGCGGCATCACTAGCTAAGAAATGCACCGCATGAGCGATGTCTTCTGGCTCTGCAACGCGGCCCATTGGAATTCCACGCACTAGCAGGTCCATTAATGGCTTTGCTTTTTCACCTTCAGTCTCAACCCATTTGCGCCAGCCAGGAGTGTTGACTGAACAAGGTTGAATAGCGTTTACACGGATCTTTGACTTTGCCCATTCAATAGCAAGTTCACGAGTCATTTGGTTAACGCCACCTTTAGCAACGCTATAAGCAAAGTTACCGCGCCCAATTGCAGAGCTTCCAGCAATGGAACTTATATTCACAACCGCGGCAGGCTTCTTTGCAGCGATAGCCAATTTAGAAAATTCACGAGCATTAAGGAAGTAGCCGGTTAAGGAAGTCCCAATTACTGTATTCCAAATTTCAAGAGTTGTGTCTTGAGGTGGAGTGTGAGTGGCAGCTGCTGCGTTATTCACCAAAATATCTGCCATTCCAAATTCTTTTGCAACATATTTAAACAGCGAAATAACATCAGCTTCAACACTGGTATTAGCTTTAAAAGTTACTGCAGATATGCCGCGCTCTTCTAATTCAGCTCTTCCAGCAGCTAAAGCTGCTTCATCAATATCGGCCATAATTAGTTTTGCGCCATCGCCACCAAGTTGTCGGCATACCTCCATGCCAATTCCTCCCGCAGCTCCAGTAATGACAACAACTTTGCCAGCTACGCTAAAAGCATTTTTACTCATTGTGGCTTCCCTTTCAGTAGGACATTACTTGTTTAACGGCTTTTGAAACTTGATCCACTGAAGGAATCGCAGCTTCAGACATAGCAGGGTTTGCGCTAAGTGGTGCACGAGCTGCACCAACTCTAACAATTGGTCCCTTTAATGACTTGAAGTTGCGTTCAGAAGCAGTGGCGGCGATTTCTGCAGTAATTGAGCCAAATAGTGGGGCTTCATCAAGGACTACGACTCGGCCATATTTGGTAACCGCTGCGTCAATGGCGTCTTGGTCAATTGGATAAAGCGTACGTAAATCAATGACTTCAACCGAAATTCCTTCAGCTTCCAAAGCTTGTGCCGCCTTAGTTGCAGTAACCACGGAGTATCCGTAAGTAATGATTGCCGCATCTCTTCCAGTTTTAACTGTATTAGCCTTACCGAATGGGATGAAGTATTTCTCGTCCCCAATTTCACCTCTAATGCCCGACAACTTCTTGTGCATTAAAAATATGACTGGGTCTTCATTGCGAAGTGCAGTCTTGATCAATCCCTTTACATCCATTGGAGTCGATGGAACGGCTAGAGACAGACCGGCAGTATGGGCAAAGAAAGATTCAAGTGAGTTGCAATGGTGGGCTCCACCGAGTGCGACTCCTGATGTGGCTCTAATGACCAGCGGCACTGGCCGATCGAACATAAATCTAATCTTTGCTGCTTGGTTAATGATTTCATCCATGGCACCAAGTGAGAAGTCGATGAAGTTCAAATCAACAATTGGATGACAGCCATACATGGCCGCTCCCATACCTGCAGCGATCATTGCAGCTTCAGAGATAGGTGCATCTCGAACTTGCTTCAGACCAAATTCTTGTGCAATTCCCTTTACCTGAGCAAAGTGGCCACCGCGTTCTACTAAGTCGGTGCCTAGAATAAATATATTATTGTTGCGGTTCATCTCTTCGCGCACTCCAGATTGGAATGCCTCGGAATATGTAGGAGTAACGGCTTTCACCTCAGTTGTCATAGTTGTACTCCTAACTTTCCTGAATCTACCCCTTGAGTGATTGTTGAAATTTCTGGTTCTGGTGAAGATTCAGCAAAGGCAACCGCTTCTTCAATTTCCTTGCGAACCGATGCGCGAAGTTCATTAACTTCGCCTTGGTTAGCAAAACCTAGCGAGATGACTTTTTCAGTAAATTTATCGATTGGATCTTGAGTAGTTCGCCACTGGGCAATCTCTTCTTGAGTTCGATATTGGCCTTTTTCACCCACATTGTGGCCGTAATACCTATATGTAAGAGCGTTGATAAAGGTTGGACCCTCACCAGCAAGGGCGCGCTCGCGAGCCTCTGAAACATATTTGCGGACCTCTAGAACATCTTGTCCGTCAATGTTGTATGAAGGCAAACCAAAACCAGATGCGCGTTTAGCAAGATCGCCACCACCAGTTACTCGCCCTACGAATGTTTCCACTGCGTATTGATTGTTATCAACAAGAATAATCAATGGAAGCTTCCAAATAGCCGCCATATTGATTGATTCCCATGTTCTACCAGTATTCATACCACCATCACCGACGAAGCCAACAGCAATTTTCTTGTCACCAATGTGTTGAATGCCAAGCGCTGCGCCCATCGCAATTCCAACACCTGCGCCCACAATTCCATTCCCCCCGAAATGTCCTTGTGAAACTTCAGCTAAGTGCATAGAGCCACCACGTCCGTGTGAAATTCCAGTTGACTTAGTCATAAGTTCCGCCATCACAATTTTCGCTGAATACCCTTTTGCCAGGGTGTGATGGTGGGAACGGTGTGTTGTAGCTATTACATCATCTTTAGCAATAGCGGAAAGAGTTCCAACTGCTACGGCTTCCTGACCGGAAGAGTTATGCATTCCGCCAGGAACTTTGCCTCGCAGACATAATTTGTCTGCCGTTTCTTCAAAATCACGAATCACCATCATTTGGCGCAATAGTGAAATAGCTGTGCTCTTATCTAAATTACTCATCGATCACTCCACTTCGCCTGGTGCAAGCACCACAGCAATCGTATTTCCTGCAGGGACTTCATCGTTTACTACGTATCTATGCTTACCGAGTACACCAGAAGATTCGGCCGGTAAATCTAATGTTGTCTTATCGGTCTCGATAATTGCTACAACATCGCCGGCATTAACCGCATCACCTGGTTGCTTTATCCACTCCAGCAATACTGCGTTATCCATTGCCATTCCAAGCGCTGGAACGAAAATCTCTTCCATCAGTGTGTCTCCCTTATTCCTAGAATGGTCCTGCAGCGAATTTGCCGTTGCTAATCGTTTGCTTTGTAATGAAATTTACTGCGTCCATTAATCCCCACTCGACTAAGCGTGGACCCGAACTCTTGGAATACCAAGCAATGTGCGGTGAGAGCAGTAAATTTTTTGTTTTGCGAATTGGTGCATCTTCAGCAAGTGGTTCTCTCTCAAAGACATCAAGTCCAGCACCGTCTAGGTGCCCACTTTCAAGAGCTTCTATTAATGCATCTTCATCAATAAGGCCACCACGTGAGACGTTTACTAAAATCGATCCCTTTTGCATGAGCGCTAACTCGCGCTTGCCAATCATGTGATGAGTTGATGGCATGTATGGAGCATGCATGCTAATTACCTTGCACTTTGTAAGAAGTTCATCAAGATTTTTTGTCATAGTCACGCCAGGAATAGCTTCGGTGACAGCTGGATCAAAGCCAATGACATCTTTAACAAATGGTTGCATTTTCTTTATAAATGTCTGACCAATTCGTCCACAGCCAATTACTCCAAGGGTTGAATCTTGCAGCGAAGTAATTTCGGCAATTTGTGTTGCAGGAATCCACTTACCGTCCCGGGTAGTAACAGTGGCTTGATAAATTCCGCGATGCAATGCAAGAGCCATTGCTGCAGCATGATTTGCTACTTCGTTATAGGCATAAGTTGGTTGGAAAATTACTGGTAATTTATGTTTTGCAGCTGCTACTAAATCAACGCTGTCTAAACCAACGCCAAGACGACTTATGCATTTAACAGATTCTGGCATTTGAGAAATTTTTTCTTCAGTCATTTTATGAAGTGCAACCACTACGGCAGCACAGTCTTTAGCTGTTGCTTGTAGTTCTGCCAAAGTTTCTACAGGGCCAAATACAACTTCAAAGTCGAATTTTTCAGCCACAGATGTAGCCCAGGTTGGGTCGGCAAGTGCCCCTTCAGCAATGGCAATTTTGACTTTGGGCATGAATTTCTCCTCAGCTTGGCTCAGGGGTTTACTGTATACAATATGACAAGCAAGGGGTAGTGTTTAGCCCTATCAATCTTGCCAAGTCCACAAGAGAGGGAAAATCATGAATTTGCCACTTCCTATGCCTGGAAAAGTTATTGCGGTTGGCCTGAACTATAAAGATCATGCAGCCGAGGCAGGAGTGCCGATTCCTCTGGCTCCAGTCCTGTTTACTAAATGGACAACCTCACTTATTCCCAATGGAGCAAATATCACTTTGCATAAAGGTGTCACTCAACTGGATTGGGAAGCCGAGTTTGCTGTTGTCATTGGCAAGCGTGCCTCTCACGTCTCTGAGAGTGAAGCACTCAATTATGTCTCAGGTTATACCTGCATGAACGATGTAACTGATCGTGAGGCTCAAACTAAAGATGGTCAGTGGGTGCGCAGTAAGTCATATGACACATATGGTCCAATCGGGCCAGTTATTGTGCCAGCCAGCCAAATCCCAGATCCTCACAATCTAAAAATTGAAGCACGCCTCAATGGCAAGACTATGCAAACTAGTAATACCAGCAACTTGATTTTCAATATTCCATACCTAATTTCATACATTAGCCAGCGTGTAACTTTAGAACCTGGCGATGTAATCACCACGGGCACTCCACACGGAGTGGGAACCTTCTATAAGCCACCTATCTTTATGAAAGATGGCGATGTGATTGAAATTGAAATTGAAAAAATAGGAATCCTAAAGAATCAAGTCGTAGCTGAGAAGTAATGAGTTACAAGGGTTCAAGTCGAAAGCTCGCTTTAATTACTGGCGGCGCTAACGGAATTGGGTTAGCGACCGCTGATAATTTGGCACAGAAAGGTTATGACCTTTTCTTAATCGACAAAGATCTATCTAATCTAGAGATAGCTAAAAATAGTTTATTAAAACACGGCACAACCGTTGAAGTTTTAAACCTAGATCTATCCGATGGTGAAAATACGCTTGCAGTTTTGGCCCAGAAAACCGCTGATTTTGAGGTTGACGCACTAGTTAATAACGCAGGGATAGGTTTTGCGCGTACTGTTGAAGCTACCACGCTTGCTGAGTGGGACTTAACTTTTGATGTAAATATCAAAGCAACGTTCATTATGTGCAAAGTCATTGTTCCTCAGATGATTAAACGAGGCGGAGGCGCAATTGTTAACGTAGCTTCTGCAGGGGCTGTAGTTGGTTTAAAAAACCGTGTTGCCTACTGTGCCTCAAAATCTGCCGTAGTTGGACTTACTCGATGTATTGCTGCCGATCACGCACTTGATGGGATTCGCGTTAATGCAATAGCTCCCGGAACTGTTGATTCAACCTGGATTGGCAGAATTCTTTCTGATGCGCCAGACCCAGTTGCAACAAGGAAATTAATGGAAGCCCGTCAACTCGATGGTCGAATGGGAACTCCTGAAGAAGTTGCCCACGGTATTGCATTTTTATTAAGCCCGGAAGCCAGATTTGTGAACGGTTCAGTGTTCTCAATGGACGCAGGATTAACAGCAGTATGACAAGAAGCTTTAACTCTGGAGTAATTGCTGTCATCAGGACTGATAACCCAGATGATGCTCTATTAATTGCTCGCGCACTCAATGACACTGTCGTAGATTCAATTGAGGTGACCCTAACGGTCCCTAATGCAATTGAAGTAATTAAGACTCTAGTCACAGAAGGCGTTGCAAGAGTTGGAGCTGGAACTGTAAGAACTGTTGCCCAAGTAAAAGATGTTGCACATGTAGGCGGTGAGTTTGTTGTTTCCCCGCACTCAGATCGCGAAGTAATTGAAGCTGCAGTGAAGCTCGGCCTTAAAGTAACTCCAGGTGCACTTACACCAACAGAAATGGTTCAGGCCATGAAATGGGGCGCGACTGCCGTAAAAATATTTCCTATCTGGGCAGTTGGCGGCGTTGAATATGTGCGCAGTGTTTTAGAACCATTACCTGACTTACCTATAGTCGTCTCTGGAGGTGCTACTCCAGAGGAAGTAAAAGAGTATTTAAAGCTTGGTGTTAAAGGCGTCTGCTTGGGTGGTGCACTCTGGAAGCAAGAGATAGTTTCCACAGGCAGCATCGCCGTTGCACATGAATATGCAGTTCAAGCGCTTTCGCGAATGTAATAGAAGTGGCAAATCAAGAGCCTGTAAAGATTGGTCACCCTCATGCCTAAGAATTCTCAAACCATCTGGTGTCAGTGGCCTGATTTAATTATTCCAGAAGGCTTTAAGCTGATCTCAAAACCAACTGATTCTTTAAGCGAGGCTGAATTATCTGAGATTACTTTCTATGTGCCTGGATACATGGCTGGGGTGCCTTCCCTTGCTTGTATTCCCAAAATGCCTAATGTGAAGTTTGTTCAACTTCTTACAGCCGGATTTGATGACGTCATCGAGCATTTGCATCCAGGTTTAGCTCTCTATAACGCCCAAGGAGTACATGATTACTCCACTGCAGAGTTGGCTCTAGCTTTGATGTTAGCGAAATTAAGATTCATTCCAGAATACGTTAAAAACCAAGCCGCTGGAAAATGGGAGCACTCGACTACCGGTTCATTGGCAGATAAAACTGTAGCAATTGTTGGGTATGGATCTATTGGAAAAACATTTGAAAACTTGATCGCTAATTTTCCAATCAAGATCATAAGATTTGCGCAGTCAGAGCGTGAAAACGTGTTCCCAATAGCTAAAATCAATGATTATTTACCCACAATTGACGTTGTAGTTCTGATTGTGCCGCTCACTGATCTAACTCGAAATCTATTCAATAAAGAGAAGTTTAGTTTAATGAAACAGGGTTCACTGATCATTAACGTGGCCCGCGGCGGAGTCATAAATACTGATGATCTATTAGAGGCTTTGAGAGCTGGTCGAATTCATGCCGCACTCGATGTTACAGACCCTGAACCACTTCCAATGTCTCACCCTTTATGGTTTGAAAAGAATGTATTGATTGTTCCCCACGTTGGCGGAGACTCAAGTTCATTTGAACCCCGTGCGAGAAAACTTGTAACAGAGCAGTTAGAGCGCATTTCTCACAATCAACCTATGGTCAATGAGATTGGGTGGGAAAAATGAAATTTGCAGTCATGGTGGTTTTCAAAGTCCTAGAAGACAAAATTGCCGAATTCAGTCAAGCGTTGATCTGGCATAGTGAGAATACGTGGGGCGAATCTGGTTCCATCAAATTCATTATCTATGTCGATGAGGTAGACCCATCGATTTTCTGTCTCTATGAACTCTATGAAAATCGCGGAGAGTTTGTAAAGCACACCAAAACCGATTACATCTCAGTTTTCAGTGCTAAAGCTCAGCCAATGCTTAGAGAACCATCACAAATATTCCGCGGTGTGCCATTAGTGCCCAATCCGAAGTCTGTGAAAGGTGAAGTATGACCGCGCACTATATTTACCCGTTTTCATTTGGAAATCGCACACAATCGGATCTATTAGGTGACAAAGGCGCAGATCTTTCTGAAATGCCGCTATGGTAGCGATCCTACAAGCATTCACTTCTTCCACATGATGGGTCTTGATTATGTCCCTTGTTCGCCATATCGCGCGCCAGTAGTTCGACTTGAAAGCGGTAGAGCAGAAGTGCAAGTACATGGCATAAATTCAAATTTGACGCTTAGCTAAATTACTTAATGACGTGCCCTGGGATAGATGAGATCAATTTCTTGGTGTAATCCTGCTTCGGATTATTAAAGATATCTTCAGATTTTCCAGACTCAACAAATACGCCGTCTTTCATTACATATACATAATCAGAGAGATATCTGATGACACCCAAGTCATGCGAAACCAAAACTATCGATAAACCCTTCTTGATCAGATCATTGAAAAGCCCCAGAAGCTGAGCTTGTGCACTCTGGTCAATTGCAGATGTTGGTTCATCAGCAATTAATACGCTGGGTTGAGCCGAAAGTGCCCTCGCCACACTAGCTCTTTGACGCTGCCCGCCTGACAACTTGCTCGGGAATTTTTGAGCGTCGAGATTACTTATACCCATACTTTCCAGTAAATCTAACGCGACCTTGGTTGATGCTTTTTTATCGAGACCTTGGTGCTGGCGAATTGCTTCGGCTACGGCTTTAACTATGCGCATTCGTGGATTCAAACTGCCATAAGGATCTTGAAAAACCATCTGCACCTCTTTACGAAGCGCGCCTTCATATGTGTTCTTACCGCTTTGGATCGGGGAACCCATAAATGTTACTGAACCCGATGTAGGTACCTGTAAGCCAGAGAGCACTCTGGCAAAAGTTGATTTACCGCTTCCCGATTCACCCACGATGCCAATTGTTTGTCCTTTAGGTAAGACAAAATCAATATGATCAACGGCCTTGATAATGTCACCATAGGAATCAAAAGTTACAGAAACATCTTTTGCTTCAATAATATTCATAGCTTCACTACCTCGCAATCTCGTCATGTCTCAGGCAAGAACTTTGATGGTCATTGCCAATGGAAATTAGCGGTAAATTTTGTTTGATACGGCAACGGTCATTTACAAAATCACAACGTTCTGAGAATCTGCAACCATCGGGCCAGCTACCAACCGATGGTGGTTGGCCATTAATAGTTTTTAGTTCACCTTTGGGCTCAACTAAATCGATTCGAGAGTTATACAGCGCAATTGTGTATGGATGCTTGGATGACTTAATTGAATTAGAGGGAATTTTCTCAACCGTTGTGCCTGCGTGCATCACCACAATATCATCACAAATTTCATTGATCAGCGGCAAATCATGCGATACCAAAATGATCGATGTATTGAAATCCTTACGAATCTGCTGAAGCAGCTGCATAATTTCGGCCTGAACAGTTACATCTAAACCAGTTGTTGGCTCATCGGCAACGATTAATTGAGGCTGCTGGGCAATGGCGCAAGCAATCATGACGCGTTGCTTCATACCCCCCGAAAGTTCGTGTTGGTACTGCTTTAAAACGGTTTCTGGGCGGCGAATTTGGACGATATTCAACAGCTCAATCGCACGTTTTTCAACATCAGCCCTTGGAAAGCTTTCATCTTGCTCAATAGCTTCAGCTAGTTGCGCGCCAATTGTCATAACCGGGTTAGGTCCTGCAAGGGCGCTCTGAGGGACATAGCCAATTCGTTTGCCGCGAATATCGTTCCATGTACTCTTTTTGGCAGTCACTAAATCAATTCCATCAAACACCAATTTTCCGGATGCGATGTAGGCACCACGCCGACCGAGTGTTCCAACGAGAGAACGACACAACATGGTCTTTCCGGAACCAGATTCGCCAATTAAGCCAATAACTTGTCCAGTTTCGACAATGAAAGTCGCAGAATCTACAATCGAAAGCCGTTTTGTTCGTGTCACTCGGACATCAATTTTTAGATTTCTAATCTCGAGAAGATTATTGGAAGCCATTTACATACCTCTATCTCTTCGAGATATGCCTTCAACAATAAATGAGAGCGAAACTGCCGACCAGCACAGGGCTAAACCGGGGAAAATTACTAACCACCATGATTGGGCTAAATAAGCACGGCCATCAGCGATCATGGATCCCCACTCAGCCATCGGTGGTTTAGCGGCTAAACCCAGGAAAGATAAACCTGATACAACCACGATGACCAAAATAAAATCACTCAAAGCATAAGCAACTGTCTCTGACGATACGTTAGGAGCAATATGCTTCAGGACAATACGGCGCTTGGAAAAACCAAGCGTTCTAGCGGCTTCAATATAATTTTGTTTAGAAACTACAACTGCTCGCGTTCTTGAAATACGGGCATATCTCGCCCAGTTCGTTATCGCAAGAATAATAATTACACTCTTTAATCCGGAGCCCAAGAAAGTCAACATCGCGACCGCAATGATCAATAATGGGAAAGCATTTATTCCATCAATGATTGAGCCAACTAAACTAAGCACATATTTATTCTTAGCCAGACCCAGCAAAATACCGATTACTGTGCCAATTATTAGCGGAACACTGACACCGAGAAAAGCTACGCCCAGATCGATTCCAACGCTAGAAAAGGTCCTCGTCATAACATCTCTGCCTAATTGGTCTAAACCAAAAGGATGTTGGAAGCTTGGTGGGCGAAATGGATCGCCAACAAAGGCGTCGGATTTGTACTTACCGAAATTTGGAATAATTATTCCAAGAATGATCATTATTCCAAGCATGAGAATTCCAGAGAATATTCCGAACCCCCCAGGAAGTGAGAGCCACTCTTTAAATTTGGCGATGCGCATTTTCATATTTTCACTCTTCGATCTAAAGCATAGGCAATTACATCGCCAATGAAACTTAAGAATACCGTTATGATTCCAAAGATCAAAAGAATTCCCTGCACAACTGGATAATCACTCGTGAGTACTGCATTAACCATTTCGCGGCCAATGCCTGGAAGGGTAAAAATAGTTTCTAAAATTACAGTTGCGCCTAACATTGTTCCCATCATGTATGAGAGTAAAACCACTGTAGGGGCTAGCGAAGGTTTCAAAATATAAAACCAGAAGAACTTACGGCGCCCAACTCCACGAATAATTCCTGTTTCAACAAATTCCTCTTGCTTGGTTTCTACAACCGAACTAAATAGAACGCGAGAAATGACCGAAGTCATAATGAGCGTATTTACTAATACCGGTAGCCACAGGTATTTCAGATTTTGTGGAAATTGTGGCTCATAACCAAAGACTGGAGACCAATGAACCCGAACTGTAAAAATCAAAATTCCGACCATTGCGATAAAAAAGTTAGGTGTTGCCAAAATTACCGCAGTTATTCCGCGGAATGCATAGACAATCGGTGCGCGGCCAGACCATGCAATGGCGGTTCCGATTGGAATGGAAAAAATAATCGCAAAAACCGTTGAAAAAATTATTAAATAAACCGTCAAAGGAAGGGTGGATGCAATAATTTCCTTTACACCACGTCCGGTTTGAAGCGAAACGCCAAGGTTTCCATGTAGCAAATCAATAACATATGTCATGAACTGGTGGAAAATACTGCCGTCTAAATTCAACTGCTTCCTTAATTGTTCGATGGCTGCTGCATCGACGCCACCTAATCTAGCCGAAGCTGGATCACCAGGAATGATTCGCATAACTGCAAAGGAAATAACCATAACCCAGAATCCAACCGAGACTGCTCGCCCTAATCGTCCGAAAACTGTGCGCAGCATCTGATTCTTCAACAAATAAACACACTACCTTTCGCTAATTATTTAGAAACTATGGGATTAGTCAGAAGAGTTAACAAGGATATCTTGAATTACCTTGTTAACTCTTCTGACAATCTAGCTCAGTGCTCTCACACTCAGTTGCCCCCTCTAGAACAAATTATTTTCGATTAGAAAACTAATTTGTTGGTAGAGCGGGATTTGTCGCAATAACAAATTGCAATTGTCCTGGCATGAGTGCTTGAACTAATCCAGCTCCGATATTGCTACCGGATAGATAGAAGCGTGTTCCAACTGGGATAAATGTCGAAAGATCCCAAGCGATTTTTTCAACCTGTGACAGCTTGTCCTTTATGACTACTGGGCTAGTTGCTGAACCAGCTTCGTCAAGCAAACGCTTGGTATCAACAAGAGTGGCATCTGGAATGTTTGCATTTGCTGCCCACACGCCGCCAGGATAGAACCAGTTACTCAATTGCAGAATTGGAGTTGCGGCATTGTTTCCAAACCACATCGCTTCCCACTCGCGTTTGTTGATTATCCCAGAAATGTTGGTATCTGGAGTAACCATATTGATGGTTGCATCGATACCAATAAATGCCAAGTTAGCCTTAACGATTGACACCGCATCCTGCCAAAGCACACGGTTTGGTACATCCAAGTTCATCTTAAATCCACTTGGATACCCTGCTTGCTTAAGCAAAAGGCGTGCAGCTGCAGTATCTCGAGCGCCGTTCTTTGGAATAGAGCAGAGGTAGTACTGGTTATTCGTATTGAATTGCATTCCGCAGTTCGGACCAGATAGACCATTGAATGCAATACGCATAATTGAAGCACGGTCAATTGCAAGCGAAATTGCTTGGCGAACGCGCGCATCCTTTAACGCCTTATTTGGCTGACCAACACCCATGTTGAAAGCCAGCATGAACGTACCAGAGTCTTTAGCCGCAGCTACACGGTATTTAGTCTTATCGAACTTAGTCTGTGCGGCAGCTAACGGAAGCTCCATTACATAGTCGACAGTGCCGGCTTGGAAAGCAGCAAGTCGAGTATTTGCATCAGGAATTGTTACAACTTTAAGTTCCTTAGTAACTGGCTTTGCCCAGTAATTTGGATTTACAACAACTACGAAAAGATCAGTACCTGGAGTAAATGTCTTGACCATCATTGGGCCAGCACTTACGGGGTTCTTGAAGTATGTAGTTGCACCTGCAGCCGTACCAGTTTTTGAAGCTGGGTGAATTCCCATAAATTGCTGCGCGAGCGCAAAGTGGAAGTCAGTATAAGGAGACTTAAGCGTCCACACCAAAGTGTGTTCATCCTTAGCAACTACCTTTTCTACTTTAGCAATATATGAAGCGGATGATTTTGAAGTTACCCAGCGTTGGAATGAATTCACAGCATCTGCTGCAACCAACGGAGTTCCATCGGAGTAATTAATAGTTCTAATAGTTTGTGTAACAGTTAGAAAATCTGATGAAATCGTCTCTGAAGTTACTAAGTCACGAGCCGGGAATCCATCAGCATTAAAACGATAAAGTTGTCCTTGAACAATGTAAGCCATTTGGCTTTCGGTGTAACCACCAACTGGAGTCACGGCATCTAGTGAGCCAACTCGTTGCAGAGCTGCGTAGGTTACTGAATCACAATCGGCAGTTTTTGCTACAGATTTTAGATTGCAGTTTTTTCCTGAAACAGCGTTTGCGGATTGAAGCCCGACGAAGCCGGTGAGGGCAAGAGCGAGGGTTGCTCCAATCGCAATAGCTTTGTTCTTGCGACTTATTAGCATGTATTGCCTTTCCTGAGGGTTAGACCGTCCGGTAAATGGTTAACGGTTTACAGAAGACTAGGGCAGGCACTCATAGAGTTCAAGAGGCTGACCGCATTTTTTTGTGGTTTTTAATCCCACGCTGAGGTAGCCACCCCATATTTGTGGGCTATTTGTTGGTTATTGCCATCTCTTGGCGTAGCAGTGGGTTATGCAATTGCCTTCTCATTAATGGCTATCTCACTTAAAAAGCTTGAAGTGGGCACTACTTATGCCGCGTGGTCAGGCGTTGGAATTATGGGAGCTGCCATTTGCGGCGTACTCTTCTTTGATCAGAATCTTTCCAAATTAAGCATCATTGGCATGGCAATCATCATTGTTGGTGTGATTGTCATGAATCTGGGTGGAGCAGCTCACTAAATAAAACCATTGAATTCGAAATCCTCAGTTGCTTCTAATTCAAGCAAACGGTTCCATTTCGCAGTTCTTTCTGATCCGTGTGTAGAGCCAACCTTTATCTGACCAGCACGCCAGCCAACGGCTAGATCAGCTAACCATGAGTCCTCAGTTTCACCAGACCTTGCCGACACGACAACCTTGAATCCAGCGGCCTGGGCTTGCTTTAGAACTGATTGCGTAGAAGTAACAAGCCCATTTTGATTGGGCTTTATAAGGATGGCATTTGCTGATTTTTCAATTATTGCTTGATCTAAACGCATTGAGTTAGTCGTTAAAAGATCATCTCCCAAGATTTGTAATTGCCGTGGGGCGCTGCCTGAAAAAGACTTCCAAGCGCTCCAATCATCTTCTGCAAATGGGTCTTCGATTGAGATGATTGGGAAATTCTTTACTAAATTTAGAATGTAGGTAACAAACTCATCACTTGAAAAGCTTCTCCCCATTGTAGCTAAGTTATATTTTTCACCATCAAAAAATTGAGTTGATGCGACATCAAGTGCTAGTGAAACCTGCGAGCCAACTGTGAGGCCAACCTTATTGATGGCCTTTAAGAGGAAATCACATGCTGATTCAATGGATTCAAATGCAATACCTAGACCACCTTCATCAGCAACTAGGTGAGTAATTTTGCCTTCTTGGCTTCCTAGCTTTGCTGCCATTTCACGCACTGCAACAATCCAAGACAGGGCCTCTGTGAAGGAGCTTGCTCCGTTTGGAACTATGAGTATGTCCTGAATATCTAGGCTGCGGTTGGCATGAGCACCACCAGAGAGAATATTGACCATTGGCATCGGTATCAGGAGCTTTCCTGTGGGTTGAAAATACCTAGCTAATGAAAGCTTGCGCGAATGCGCATGTGCAAGAGCTGCAGCCAAAGAGGTTGCCAGCGTTGCATTGGCACCTATGTTCTGATGGTTCTCAGTCGGGTCAATGGCAGCTAAGTGCTTATCTACAGTTTCTAAATCAATAGCTTTTCCTATCAAGGATGGGGCAACCTTTGTATCTATATTATTTACTGCATGTTCTACAGATGTGCCAGAGTAGAAGCGATTAGAAGCCTCATGCTCTCCATCGCGTAGCTCAACTGCTTCGTGCCTTCCAGTTGATGCACCAGAGGGCACTCGCGCCGTATGTGAGGATCCATCCTCTAGTGAAATCAATGCTGCAACGGTGGGTCTGCCGCGTGAATCGAGTACCTGATATCCCATTACTTTAGTTATTTTCATCTTGCACGCAATTTAAATAGCTGGCGGGCATCTTTTATACGCGATTCTGAGAGGACTTTTTTGGTGAAAATCTGCAGCTTTTGCTGTTCTGCAGGGTTCAAGTAATTAACCAGAGACTTTCCTTCCACTCTGGCAAGAGCTATCTGGGTAGTATGAAGGGCAAGAGATGGTGAAATGCGGTGTGATGCTTCATAAGCATCCAGAAAAGTGTGGGCCAGTAGTGATAATTGCTGTGCATCTTGATCATCCTCTGCTCTAAAAAATTTACAGAGCAAGTGCGCAACTAGAAAAGCAAGGTCAAAAACTGGATTTCCAATGTGCATCACTTCAAAGTCGAGGATATAAACCTGTCCGGAAGGAGAGACCATTATATTTTTAGGTGAAAAATCGCCATGAACGATGGTGGTGTGTTCAGATTCGAGCTCTTTGATAAGTCCGGCAATGACTGCTTGGAGTTCAGGATTGCGGTTAGAAACAAATCTGTAGAATGGTTCCACACGCAATTGTTCAAAAAGCGTATCTTCCTTAAATGGCAGGATTTTCTCTGGGTTTTCTTCACCAAATAAATGCCAAGATGCCAGTGTTTCTCCCAGGGTCTTAGCAACGCTCAAATCAAAAACTCCGTCTAGTAGATTTGATTTCCAGACTGTGCTTTCTAGTTCAACCCGATCCATCATCAACACAAACTCAACAGGATCAATAAAGACCAAGTTTGGCACTTGATCGGGGTTTAATTGATGAAAGAGTCTTAAAGCATCGGCTTCGACGATAGCTCGTCTTTGATCGGCCTCCCATAGTTCGGCAACCATCAGCTGAGGCAATGCCTGTTTTAAGACCATTGCTCGATCATCTGTAGTAACGGCAAGAACTGTATTGGAAACTCCGCCAGTCAAGGTTTCAATGGTGACACTTTCAGTAGCAGTGATAACACCATGGGCAATGAGATAAGGCAGCACCGTGACTTCATTTAGCAGTTCCAAAAGTTGTTTCGCTCCGTTTCTGTCCACATCTCAGGCAGAGAAATGTTGGATAGCTTGCCAATCCCACTGAATTCCAAAGCCTGGTTCTGTGCTCAATATGGCCTTACCATCTCGTATTTCAATGGGCTTTTGCAATAAATGATGGAATAAATCAATTTCATACCGTGGGTCTAAGTATTCCAAACCACCGGGATAGAGGTTTGAGGTGGCTGCAGCTAATTGTGAATGAATTTCGGTGTGGATGTGGGTTGCAAAAGTTTTACCCTTTTGGTGTGCGTACGTAATTGCTTTGAGGAACTCTCCAACTCCTCCAATCACAAGAGCATCAATTCTCAAAATATCAGTTTGATTGTAATAAAGAACCTGCTCGGCCATTTTTGAAGATGCCAAAGATTCGCCAAAAGAGACCGGAACGCCAGTAGCTTCGCGAAGTGCTATTGCTGCTACTCCTTCAGATTCAAGGAAGGGATCTTCAACGAAAGCGATACCAAATTCCTTTATTAGATTCACTCGCGTAATTGCATTATCTAAAGTTTTTAAAGTCCTAAATGCATCAAGGGCAATTAATGGCTTATCGCCAACTCTTTCTCGAAGCACTCTTAGGCGATTAGCATCGCGCTGCGGAGTATCAGCACCCATGACTATTTTGAATGAGTTAATACCTCGGCTTAGCGCATATTCTATCTCTTCGGCTAAACCTGTCTCATCTTTACCGTAGTGGTATCCAATCACTGAATAAATAGGAACTTCACTTACCATTGCGCCCAACATTGAAGCAACGCTTCTGCCCGCTCGCTTTCCTGCAATATCGTGGAGGGCAATATCTACGGCACTGGCAGCTGAGGTCACTGAACCATGTTCGGCAGATTGCCAATTGAATCCAAGAATTAATTTACGTATTTCTTCAGGGGACTCAGCGCTTTGACCAATGGCAACTGGCGTCATAACATCATCAATTATTTTTGCCATCGGAAGTCCGCGGCTATAGCAATACCCAACGCCTACAATTCCATCAGAGGTTGTAATTTTCACAACTGAATACGTGCGATGTGTTATGCGGGCAGAACCAACGGCAAGTGGTGCTGCAAGTGGAACTCTGGCTTCAAAAGTTTCGATCGAGCTAATTAGATCCACATTCTTTAGTCTATATAGTTGATTAAGTTGCCGTCAACTGTTTACAATGAAGTTATTAATTCTTACGCGTTAGAGAAATGAGACTGCGATGAAAGTACTGCTCTTGGGCGGCACAAGATTTATGGGCCGGTATGTATTAAAAGCCTTACTAGCCCAAGGGGCAGAAGTAACTATCGCAAATCGTGGGACCAGAGAAGAGAATTTTGGTGCAACAAATGTTATCTGTGATCGTTCACAATCTGGATCTCTTGAACAGTTCAGAGGTTCTAAATTTGATGTTGTAATCGATTTCTCTGCCTATGCCTCTGCTTGGGTGGAAGAAGCTGGTAATTTCTTTACTAACAAAATAGAAAAATATATATTTATTTCAACCGGTGCTGTCTATTCTTCCAGCAACATTTTCCCAATTACTGAGGATTTTCCAAAAGGCCCACCCCATCCATTTGCAGATTATGCACGTGAGAAAAATCGCTCAGAAGCACTTCTTTTAGAATTTAGCAATAAGGGTTATTTCTCAACAACATGTTGTCGCCTGCCCTTTGTCATGGGTCCAGATAATTATGAAGATCGTGAATCTTTTGCTTTCAGTCGCCTCCTTAAAGATCTACCAATTTTGCTTGGTAACGGTGGAAAATCAATCCATTCATTTGTTTATGCTGGCGATGTGGCTGATGCTATAGTTGCCATCATTAAATCTGACAAAGAAGTTGATAAACAATCCTTCAATATCGCGACGCAACAAGCCACGACCTCACGTGGGTTTATTGAGTTAGCTGCGCAAGTGTGTAAAAAAGAGCCTAATCTGCTGACTTATAATCCAGATGATTTTGCACTAGATGTTGCTAATTTTGATCTGAGAAATGTTGCATTTCCTTTTCCCGAGAACAATGGATACCTTGGCTCAGAAAAAATCAAGCAAGTGATTGGTTTTGAACCTAAACATGACTTGTCGCGTATGTTGCAGATTTACTACAAGTGGTGGCTGGAAAAAGGCGATCTAGAGCCAAAGGAATATCCATTAGAGACTAGGATTCTAGAAAAACTTGCTCCTTAAACTCTGCTACATGCGGGCTTGATAGCAGAAGGCGCACGATTAGAATTTTTAATTAGTGGAAGAGGAGAAAGGTTTTTAAATGGCGTTGAAGAAGGAATTTGCCCAGTATTTAGAAACCCGAGAGAAGATGGCGATGCCGGCTCCATGGCAAATGACCATGGAGGAATACCGCTTTCGAACATTGCCAAACGTGGATTTCATTGGAGTCCCGGAGCCAATTTTTAGTGTTGAGCATCGAGTTATTTCCGGACCGAATGCTTACCTGCCAATACGAATATATAGACCAAGTGATGAGCCAGATCTGCCAGTCATGCTTTATTTACATGGCGGAGGCTGGGTCATTGGAAATATGGATGGCTTTGAACCTACCGTTCGTTCATTATCTAATAAAGGCAATTTTGTTGTTGTTCAGGTTCAATATCAAAAAGCTCCAGAACATCCATTTCCATCCCCCTTTAATGATTGTTATGCCGCCCTTGAATGGATCGTTAAGAATGCAGGAGTATTGAAAATCAATGCTAATAAAATTGGAGTGGGTGGTGATAGCGCTGGAGGAAATCTTGCAGCAGCGGTTGCCCTTAAAGCTCGTGACACAGGACTAGTGGATCTTGCCTTCCAGATGCTGGTCTATCCATGCACCGGTCACGATAGCGACTTACCAACTGCAAAGAGTAATGCTGAGGGATTTGGTCTTACTTCTAAAGTAATGCGATGGTTTGAATCTCAATACGCCCCAAATGAGAGTGACTTGAACAATCCATATGCGTTTCCAGCCTATTCAAAGGACCTAACAAATCTTGCTCCAGCAATCGTAGTAACAGCTGAGTTTGATCCATTGGCTGATGATGGTCGACTTTATGCCAACTCGTTAGAAAAGGCCGGGGTGGTAACAATTTTCAAAGAATATGAAGGCGCAATTCATGGTTTCAATGCATTAGCTGGCGTTGCTCAAGAGGTTGCCACGCAAGTGCAGCAGTTCCTAGCAGATGGTATTAATTCGTTTTTATCGAAATAATTATCTATTGAGTCCAAATAGCATCATGGACGCATTGAGCAAGACCTTTGAAGCGCCCATCGTAATACTCTTTAAATCGTGGTTCTTCCACATATGTAATTGCTAAGTTCTTGTGCACGTCAACTGAGCAGTCATAAATCCATTTTGTGACCGCATGGTGATGTGGGCTGTTCATAAAAGATTTCATTGAAAAGGATTGGACAGAAGTAACGAAGCTTCATAACGAAACTGATGAACAGTGGCGAAGATGGATATTGCACAACTTGCTTGTTTCCCTTCGGAGGTATATGCCCATGGCTGTAAATGGGACAAAAAGAAAGATTGCCACTCTACTGAGCCAAGGAATGGAGCTTAACTATTGGTCAAGGGCTTACTACATCCAGCGAGACATACCATCCTCAATGGATGGCGTTGGCTCTGCAGATTTTGTGAAGGAAAATACAGAGATTTACAGGCATGCGGAGTACTTACTCCTTAAAGATATTATTGAAATACTCATTGTGAATTTGGAATCAAGGATAAGACTCGGCTGAATGATGCATCCTGGTATTACGCAACGCTATTTTGCGAGTAGATTCAATGGAGCCACCTAGAAGGTCCCTTTAAGAACTCGCATAAGCGTGGCTAGTGTTCTACCCTCCCGTCTTTTGCCCAGGAATTAGGTTCAATAACGGGTATTTGAATCATTTAACTGCACTGTAAACTGATTAAATAAGCGTAGGTGAGAGATTAGACAACCCTGCAGTCCTCACTTCTAGCGAGGTAAGGTTTAATCGCCTTCAGGAGTTCAAATCTCCTCGACTCCGCTCTATCTTCACTTTACGTGGAACCTCCCACCACTTAATGTTGTTCTACGGTTGGGACATCTCCGCCAGTAAATTATTTGAAGGAGCAGTAATGCTGCAGTACAAAGTGGCAATCGTCGGGGCGGGTCCAGCTGGTTACTTTGCAGCACAAGCCCTGCACAACTTACAAAACGAGGAACGAACTTTTGCTATCGACATGATCGAGCGGTTACCAACACCATGGGGTTTAGTTCGAAGTGGCGTTGCACCAGATCACCCAAAGATTAAAACCGTTGCGAAGGTATTTGAGAAAATTGCAGCGGATCCAAACTTCAGACTCTTTGCCAATGTTGAAATCGGTGCAGAGATAACCGTCGCGCAACTGGCGGAAAAATACGATTCGGTAATTATTGCAACAGGATCATCCCTTGGAAAGAAGCTTGGGATACCGGGCGAAGACTTATACGGTTCAATGTCGGCGGCAGATTTCGTGCCTTGGTATAACGCTCACCCAGATTTTGCAGACTTAGACGTTCCACTTGATTGCGACACAGCAGTTGTAATTGGCGCAGGAAATGTCGCAATGGATGTTGCGCGCATGTTGGCGCTTGAACCAAGCGAGTTAGATCCAACCGATACCGCCGATCACGCAATAGCAGCCTTTAAGAAAAGCTCTGTGCGCGATGTCTACATCAGCGCTCGCCGGGGGCCAGAACATGCCGCTTTCACTTCTCCCGAACTTCGCGAACTTCCAAAACTCGAGCACACCAATGTCATTATGGCGCGTAGCGATATCGATGCAGCGATTGCACGTGCTGGAGATGCGCCAGAAAAGGATGTTAAGAGCAACTTAGATGCGATGCTTTTAATCGCCGATTCACCAAAGACTGAACACGAACGTACGATGCATTTTCTTTTCCAACACACACCCAAAGAGATTCTCGGTGCTGACCGAGTTGAGGGCATTGTGTATTCAACCCCAAGCGGTGATGTAACGATTAAGTGCGGCCTAGTGATAACCGCGATCGGATACCAAGCCGCCAGCATTGATGGTGTTCCGTACGAAAACGGCAAGGTTGTTAATATTGACGGGCGTGTTAAAGGTAATTTGTATGTTGTCGGTTGGGCCAAGCGCGGACCATCCGGTGTTATCGGCACTAATAAATCCGATGCCGCCGCAGTAATTGAACTATTAGTGGCTGATTTGGAAAGCCCTAAGAATGCAGGAGATATTTCCGAGCTGATAACAAGCCAACGAGTAATTGATCAGGCCGCGTGGCAACGCATTAATGAGGCAGAAGTTGCCGCCGGTGAGGCGAGGGGTAAACCCCGAGTGAAAAGTGTTAAACGCGAGAAACTTTTAGAGTTGGCACGTTCGTAATTTTATTTACCTCTTCGCAACCTTGTCGTTACCTTCTCGCCAAGTTTTGAGAATAACTCTCTGGTTAGATTGACGTATGAAACAAACCCTCACTTCACGCAGGATTCACGGCTTTGGCGCACTAGCCACAGCCACCGCATTATTAGTATCCCTACTAATTCCAAGCGCACAGGCCGAGAGCTACTCACTGCCCGGTGCACCTACTGGCGTTACTTCATACATTGGCACTAGTGGCGTTGTTGTTAAGTGGACACCTGCCGCAAACGTAACTCCATCAGTAACTGGCTATGTGGTCTCAGCCGGAGCTGGCTCATGCCCAATATTCGTTCCTGCAAGTAATCACTCAGTAGTCACAATGCCCATCGTTGTTGGACAACCTGCCGGAACTCCATTTGTTCAAGCAGTGAATGCTTATGGTTTTTCAAAACCAGGCACATCTGCCCAGTCCTTTACGGCCGACCAACTAGCCAAGGTTGCATCTAGCAGTAATAAAACGCTGCAGATTTTGCAGTTCAGTGACCTACATGGTGCGATCGAATCAGGAACCTCATTCGGAACACCATTGCTAGTAAGCAACTTTGCCGCAGATCGTAAAGCAGCGGCAGCAACGATCACACTTTCATCAGGAGATAACATCGGCGCAGCACCACCGATTTCAACTGAGTTTGAAGAGTTGCCAACAATCGAGTCAATGAACCTGATGAAGGTCGATGCCTCAACATTTGGCAACCACGAGCACGATCGCAACCTTGCCCACGTGCAAAAAGTGATTGGAGCATCCGACTTCCAGTGGGTCGTATCAAACTACGGGGACGAGTCGTTAGCAGTTTTGAAGTCTGGCGATAAAGCCGCAAAGACTTACACAATTATCGACCGCGGGGGATTTAAAATTGGAATCGTTGGAGCCAATACTCCAGAGACAATCGAGCAGGTCTTTCCAGGAAACCTTGATTACAAAGATGCATCAGGGGCTAAAAAGACCATCCAAATCGACCCAGGTGTCATCGGTATGAATAAGGCGATTGTGGCAGCGAAGGCAGCTGGCGCAGAGATCGTAATTGCGTTGATTCACCAAGGCTGGACTGAAAACTCTGATGGTGTTGCAAAGGGTCTCTACAACAGCCTTGCTTCCCAGATCAAGGGTGCCGCGGTCATCTATGGCGGTCACAGTCACCAAACTTTCTCAACATTGATTCCATCGTCAGCACGCGCACAAGCACCAGTTCTACTAGGTGAAGTTCGCAATGCTGGCGTTGAGTACACACGCAGCCAAGTCTGTGTAAAGAACGGCAAAGTAGTTGGATCCTCATTGCAGCATGTACTAAAAGCTGCTACTCCAACTATTAACACTGGCGTAGTCAGCACAGTAACGACTCCAGATGTTGCAGGTGCGGCTCTTGTTAAGAAATACAAAGATCAGTTAACAGGAAAGCTCGATGTGAAGATCGGTTCTGTTTCTGGAGTATTCCCACGCGGTGGTTCGCCTGCTGTCGAGCGATCAGGTGAGAACCCAATGGGTGACTACATCGCAGATCTTCTTCGCGCTAAATACAAGACTGACTTTGCACTCTCAAATGGTGGCGGAATTCGCGATACCTTCCCTGCCAAGACCTATATCCCAGCAAACACCGCACTTGTTCGCACAGGAACTGGTGCATTGGATGTAACCCTTGGGGATGCATTAACTGTCTACCCATTCGGTAACCAGGTTGCGACAACGGTCGTAACAGGTGCAAATCTCTGGAAGGCTCTAGAAAACGGTGTTGGTGGAAACTACCCAGCAGATGGACGTTTCCCACAAGTATCTGGCTTCAAATTTACCTTTGACGCCTCTAAGCCATTGGGTTCACGCATCGTTACCGTCACCAAGAATGACGGAACTGCAATTGCTAAGGACTCAACTGAGTACACACTTACAACTCTTGACTACATCATTTATGGTGGAGATGGATATGTAGATGTCTTCTCACCTGCCAAAGCTAAGGTTTATGGCGCACTACTGGATGTATTTGTAGACGCGTTAAAGGCCGATATGGCAGCTGGAAAGGTCACCCAAGTTCCCGTCCTTGATGGACGTGTGAAAAAGGTTGGCTAACTAAGAAGTAATTACAAAGGGCGTCGGTTAACTCCGGCGCCCTTTGTCATTTACTTAAAGTGCGCGCTCTTCTCCCAGAGAATTTCCACCATCGATGACTATCGTCTGTCCTGTTATGTATGAAGCTCCAGGACTGGCCAACCAAGTGATTGCACTTGCAACTTCTTCTGGGGTACCTCGTCGACCGACAGGTGTCGCTTTGCCCTGATTTATTTCATGCTCTGAATTTGTTGTGCTTGATATCCAGCCAGGAGCTACTGCATTTACCGTAATTGGAAGATGTGCGAGATCAAGTGCTAAAGCCTTTGTAAAACCAGTCAGCGCACTCTTTGCAGATGCATAAGCCAGAGTACTTCTCATCACCATAATCGGGCCAGTAGAACTTGAAACCATCACGACTCGCCCGGCAGCGCTTAACTTGATCGCTGGTAGAAATCCCTGTGTTAGCAGCATCGTCGTATCAACATTTCTTGCAAATGCTTTGTGCCAACCATCGAGAGTGTAATCTTCAATTGCGCCATCTTCACCATCTGAATAGTTAGAGACACAGGCCATACCGGCGTTGTTAACAAGGACATCTAGAGTTGAGAATCTGCTCAAGAAATCCGCTACTACTTTTTCTACCGCTTGTGGCGTAGATAAATCTGCAACGATTCCGAAGGCCTCGATATTCAAAGCCTCTAACTCATTCACGCGATCGAAAATTCGATCTGTAGTTGATGTGATTCCAACTTTGTAGCCCAAAGCACCAAAGGCTTTAGCGGTCGCAAAACCAATCCCGGTCGGGCTTCCTGCTCCACTAATAAATACAGTTCTACCGCTCTTTATAGTCATATTCACCCTTAAAACTTGTAATTCATGAGGTAGCCAACCTAACCCATTGATGAGGCGGCTAGATTTTGGCAGTCTATGAAAAGAAGGTAAGATGCGCAGGCTGTACAAAACTAAATAAGCGCGAGTAGCTCAACGGATAGAGCATCTGACTACGGATCAGAAGGTTGGGGGTTCGAATCCCTTCTCGCGCACCAGCAGGCAGTTTCTTAGTCTCCGATAATGATAAATCTCATATTGCTTCGTCCATTCCTACAGGCGTAACCTAATTTTCATGGACAATCGATTTTCCGAAGCTGATATTCCACATCTTGCAGGGAAAACCGTCATTGTAACGGGGGCTAACTCTGGACTCGGGTTCGAAATTTCTAAGACTTTAACTAAGCATGGAGCTCGAGTCGTAATGGCGTGTCGAAATGAGTCAAAGGCAAAAAAGGCAGCCGACGAGATTCGAAAAGGTAACCCCAACGCCGATCTCATGGTTCGATCCCTTGACCTTGCAAGTTTAGGGTCGGTAGATAATTTTGTTGCTGAGTTTCTCAACACTGAAAGTAAACTTAACTTACTCATTAATAATGCCGGTTTAATGGCGATAGACCAGGCTCGGACTGTGGATGGTTTCGAAATGCAGTTCGGGGTCAACCACTTAGGACACTTTGCACTTACTGCGATGTTGATGCCCACGCTTTTATCTACACCACAATCGCGCATAGTTTCGATGTCAAGTAGTGCACATAAAGCGGGAAAAATGGATTTCTATGATCTTATGTTTGAGCGCCGGCCCTACAGTCGATGGGGTGCATATGGCCAAAGTAAATTAGCAAACCTTCTTTTCATTCTGGAACTAAGCCGGCAATTGGGAGTGAGTTCACAAACCAAAGCGTTAGCCGCACACCCTGGTGTTGCTAACACCAAGCTTGGCCAAAACGCCGGCGGCATTATCGGTTTTGGATTTCGGCTAAGCGCCCCGTTGATTGCACACTCAGCCTATAAGGGGGCGCTTCCCGCGCTAAGGGCGGCTACCGATCCCGATGCCAAGAGCGGAGAGTTTTACGGGCCTCGCTACATGATGATGGGCAGTCCGGTCGTTGAAATCCCGAGTCCGAAAGCACGAAATTTTAAAGACGCAGAACGGTTATGGAAGGTCTCTGAGGAATTAACTGGGAAAGTATTCAGGCTCGCTTAACTGTATTTTCTCAAAGATTAGTGATGTTAAGATGCTCCTGTAGTAGGCGTTCGCTGATTTAAGGGATCAGAAAATTAGGGTTCGAATCCCTGCGTACGCACTGTTCGACCTCTCTCGCCTTTCACTTGAGGGGTCGAACTTCTTTTAGGCCTTTTTGAACCAGGTCCTATAGATAGATAGCACCGCGATGTATGCCGGAAAGCCAAGAAGAATAATAACTTCTAGAGTATTTGGATGACTTCCGGACTTATCTGAATAAGCCCATGACAGCATTGTGAGGTTAACCAAATAGATAACCGTCAGCGGAAGCGTCAGATTTCGCATCCATTCCACGCGTACTAAGTGAGGAATCTTAATTGTCGTAAGTTGTAACGCACAGAGCAGAATTGAAACAAGCATAACGGTTTGTGGAGTTGCACCCAGAATTAAAAACGATGGCACAACTAAATTCCACACCGCAGGAAATCCATTAAACCAGTGATCATCAGTTTCTTGATCAATTCGTGCAAACCAGAGCGCTGAAGTAATAAAGATTGCTCCTGCGACCCAGATTTGAAAGTGCATAGGGAGAAGATCTAGGCGGGCAAGCAATGCAACCGGAACTACTACACACGTTAAGTAATCAACGACGAGATCTAATACATGGCCATCGATTCGTGGCGCATGAATTGTTACATCAAGTTTTCGGGCGATTGGACCATCGAGTCCATCTAGTACTTGGCAGACTATGAGCCAGATCAAGGCTTGATGCCACTGGTTATTAAATACAGCTTGCAATGCGACTAGGCCTGCTGCTGCACCACTGGCAGTTAGAACATGCAGAACGTACCCAGCTCGTTTTGAAGTTTGAGGCGTAAACGTTGTGCTCATCTGGGCGACCTTAGTCTAAAAAGCCATAAAGCAATATCCTTTGCACCTATGACTCAAGGGGTGAGATTTACGATATTGCGCGATAAGCGCACCCATTATGCCTATTTATTTTTAGTTCTAGCGTGGGCGTGTTTTAGAGCTATTGCTATCAATAAGTTCTTTGGCCAGCACAACGTAAACGCTTGGGGCTATCTGGTCGTTGATCTTGGCGCATCCGTTCCATACGCGCTCTATTCAACAAGAGCAGTTGTTAACTTCCTGGATAAAGATTGGATAGCTTTTCGTCGCAATGTGATTCTGACGACGGCGTTCTTCTATATTCCGGATATCTATGTTTTTATCTTTGCCCGAACTGTTCCACGCTCTCTTTATCTCGGGTTCGCTATTTCAATCATCATCTTTTCTACTATGGCGCTTTTAAGTTTAAAGAGAGATATATCAAAACCTAAATAGCAAGAGATTAGTTAAGGCGGCCTAGACCATATAAGTATTGAAGATTTACTCTTACATCATCTGGATTCTCTGGCCTTGCATTCTTTGCCCTCTTTTTATGTAGACAACCGCGCTGATTTTCTTGTTCCATTTTTCTCATCTCCTTTCTAATTTCTCACTAGATCAAAATCGCCACTGATTGTGGAGGTAGTAATTGTTACTACTTTGTTGCTACCTGCTGATGAGTGACTATCGCCATCAAGTGAAATCTCAGAGTTCAATTCACCACTGACTGAGTTGCCATCGACTTCAACATTTAGATCTGGAGCAACATGGACCTTTATATCGCCACTAATACTCTTTAACATGTAATCACAAGCAGAGAAAGTATGAGTTGTAATATCACCCGAAACAGTTTTTACGACGCATGAAGTTGCTGGATTTTGGCTAATCACGACGTCACCCGATACTGACCCAATCTTTAGACTAGCTAGAGTCTGATTGACTTCAATATCACCGGAGACGGTTTTTATTTCGACTTTAGAGGTACGGGGAAGTGATATTTCAGCCGAGAGATCTGATAACCAGTCATCACTGATGCCCCAAAATTTGCGCCCCTTCTTATAGAAGCGCACATTGAGTTCTCCCACCTCGGCACTAATCTCAACCAACGCTGCCTCTTCCAAAGCTTTCTTTGATTTGGAAAGGATTTTGACGTGACACCTACTATCAAGTGATTCAGAGATCGTCACCGTACTGGTCATAGTTGTCACAAAGACTTCAGGGCTCTCGATCTCAAAACTTTCTTCCCTCGCAATGTAAAGCGTTTTATCGGAGTTCATTAGCTCTTCCCCTTTCCTTTTAGTTGTCGTTTACCGATAGATACTGAAAAACTTCCACGATCACTTGTCTTTAGTAGCCACGAGTTCAGCGAAATTCCCTCTTTGGTCGCTGCGCTCTCAATTCGAGATTTCAAATCCTCTGGAA